>Ga0115572_10003627_pt1 | contig 12147 bp, 7 predicted proteins | sample COGITO_mtgs_1206_FD_88681 | JGI IMG/M metagenome (GOLD analysis project Ga0115572, IMG submission 88681) | Pelagic marine microbial communities from North Sea - COGITO_mtgs_120607 | ecosystem: Environmental > Aquatic > Marine > Epipelagic | place: Germany:Helgoland, sampling site Kabeltonne... | reverse complement strand
TAGTTCCACCACCTGCTGCTCCTCCTCTAAGAGAGTTTATAACTACCCATCCTTTGGCATCTGTTTGAGAATCTTGCCACTGAAAGATAATTTCAGGAGTTTTGTTTTCAAATTTTTTAAGTAAATCTTTCAAATTAAATTTAATATTTCAAATGTAAAAAAGAAACTAGGTATTGGTGCTGTTCCATCTAACTCTTTTTAAATTAATGTTAAGGATTATGAATAACTCCACTTGATAAATCTTTTGAACCCCCAGTTACAGATGATAAAATATTTATTTCGTTTCTTACTTTAAGAACTCCCAAAAGCGAAAAAATTAATGCTTCTTTAAAATCTATAAGTTTTAAATCTGGAACAACAGCCTTAACCTTCAGCTCTTTAAGCTTATTTATCCAGAATTTATTGTGAGCTCCACCGCCTGTAATTAGAAGCGAATCGTTTCTATCAAAGTTGAAAATATTTTTAATCGTTCTGCATAGGTGAGTCCCAGATGTAAAAAGTTGATCGTTTAATGAAGCTTTACAATTATCAAATAAAGGTTTGTACCAATGGTTAAAATCTTCAACACCTAATGACTTAGGAAATTCTTTTTTATAAAAATCTAATTCCTCTAGTTTTAAAATTAAATCTCCATCTATTTTGCCTTGTTTTGCAAGTTCTCCGTCTTTATCAAACGAATGACCAATTTTATTAGATAGATAATTACTAATCATATTTGCGAAATTTACATCACCGGCAATTCGTTTTTCTTTGAAATCATAAGAAATATTTGCAATCCCCCCAAGATTAAGACAACCTTTATAGCTTCCAAATAATAATTGGTCTCCAACGGGAACAAGTGGTGCTCCCTGTCCTCCAAAAGCAACATCAATAGTTCTGAAATCAGAAATTGTTTTGATATTGGTTGTGGAGCATATGTAGGCTCCATTCCCAATTTGCTTAGTTAAATTATTTTCAGGTTCGTGAAATAATGTGTGACCGTGAGATGAAATTAGGTCAACTTGGCTTTTTTGAATTTTTTTTTCTTTTAAAAAGTCATTGATTTTCTCTCCTATATAATTTCCAAGTTTTTTATCTAAAAAAACTAAGTCTCTAGCTTGTAATTTGTGAGCGTTTTGAAGTTCACTTTTCCATGTAGAGGAGTATCCATATGTTTTTCCATTTATAATTTCATAAAACCATGTTTTGTTGAAACTTAATTTTGACCATACTACATCAATTCCGTCTAAAGATGTGCCGGACATAATACCAACAACATAATATTTGTTCATAAATTTTATGTAATACTAATTATTACAATATAGTATTTATTTTATAGATTTAAGTCCAAATTAAGAATATGAATTTTAAATTAACAGAAGAACACCAAGCTGTTAGAGAAGCAGCAAAAAAATTTGCTGAAAGTGAATGTAAGTCAGGTGTTATTGAAAGAGATACTCATCAGAAAGTTGGATTTGATCAATTAAAAATGCTAGGAGAGTTAGGTTTTATGGGCATGATGGTAGATCCTAAATATGGTGGGAGTGGAATGGATACACTCAGCTATGCTTTGGCTATTGAGGAAATATCTAAAATAGATGCTTCTGTCTCTGTTGCAATGTCTGTAAATAATAGTTTAGTGTGCTGGGGATTAGAAAATTTTGCTAGCGAAGAGCAAAAACAAAAATATTTAATTCCCTTAGCAAAGGGTGAGAAAATTGGTGCATTTTGTCTTTCTGAGCCTGAAGCAGGTTCAGATGCTACTTCACAAAGAACTACCGCTATTGATAAAGGAGATTATTATCTTCTAAATGGGACAAAAAACTGGATTACTAATGGAAGCACTGCATCTACATATCTTGTTATTGCTCAAACTGATGCTGATAAAGGACATAAAGGAATTAATGTCTTCATAGTAGAAAAAGGTATGAAAGGTTTTGAAATTAGTGCCAAGGAAGATAAACTAGGTATAAGAGGAAGTGATACCCATACATTGGTTTTCAACGATGTAATAATACCAAAAGATAATAGGGTCGGAGAAAATGGTATTGGTTTTAAGTTTGCTATGAAAACTCTTGCTGGTGGGAGAATTGGAATTGCTGCTCAGGCCCTAGGGATTGCTGCTGGTGCATATGAATTATCTTTAGCTTACTCCAAAGAAAGAGAAACTTTTGGAAAACCAATTAGCAAGCACCAAGCAATTCAATTTAAATTGGCAGATATGTATGTAGATATTGAAAATGCAAGAAACTTAGTATATAAAGCGGCATGGCATAAAGACCAAAATATGGATTACAATTTATCAGGTGCCGTTGCTAAATTGCATGCTTCTGAAGTTGCAATGCGAACTACAGTTGAGGCTGTTCAAATTCACGGTGGTTATGGCTATGTTAAGGAATACCATGTTGAACGTTTAATGAGAGATGCCAAAATAACTCAAATTTACGAGGGTACATCTGAAATTCAAAGAATTGTTATAGCAAGAAATACTATAGATAATTAATTTAAAAGAGAACGAATTTACCTGCTTAAAAATTAAATTGGAATTTTATTTCCATGCATTTACTCCGCTTGGACTTCCAATTCTATCCATAGCACATCTGAACCCAATAGAAGAAGAAGATCTGTCTTGTTCTAAGTATCTTCTAGTTCCAGGATTGAGATAATATGCTCTGTCTTTCCATGAAGCTCCTTTATAAACTCTAGATTTATCAGAAATTAAAGATGTTATTGCACCAGCAATAATACCATCTTTTTTTTGTAATCCTCTTTGATACATTGCCCAATCTTCATTAGATCCTCCCTTTTCAACTCCTTTATTGAAGTCGTCAATTTCATCTTGGTTGTTGTCTGGATCTCCAGGGTGATAAATAGATGATTTTAAATCACCATCTAAAAAGTCAATATTATCTGCAATTCTATAGTTACTTCTTTTCATATTTTCTTCTGCTGTAACTTCTCTAGTTTGAACATTTCCTGGTGTGTTAAGGATGAAATCTGCCATTCCAGATCTTAATATTGGGCTTATTTCGAGTCTGTAGCCATCTAGTGCATATAAATCATCAAAATCTTTAAACACCAAATCAAAAACTTCTTGAATTTTGCCAGATGCCTCAATAACTTGTTTATTTGCAATAAGATTTTGGGCTTCAGAAACATATCTTGAAATGGTTGCAATAAGTGAATCTTCAATTACGTCTAATCTATTTTGTTTGACATATCCATAAGTCCTAGTTCCTTCAAGAACTTTATCTTGTCTTTCAGCTTTAAATTCAGCAATATACTGCTCTATCCCGTCAATATCATATATAGTGACATTATATTTATCATCGATTGCTCCAGAAGAATTAAGTACTTTTGTTTTGAAAACATTTCCTCTAAAAGGTCTAAATTCATCTGCATCTTTAGAAGTCATTGGTCTGTAAACATCTAATACCCACTCACTAACATTTCCAGCCATATTGTATAAACCGTAATCATTTGGCCAGTAAGAAAAAACAGGTGCAGTTATGTCTGCATTGTCGTTTAAATGACCCGAAACTCCCATGTAATCGCCTCTTCCTCTAACAAAATTCGCAAGCATATCACCTTGAAATGTTTCCTGAGGATTTCTAACCCAATGCCCGTCCCATGGGTATACTCTTTTTTCAATTATTCTTTCATCTATGGTATTACCTATTAAACCATATGCTGCAAATTCCCACTCGGCTTCAGTTGGTAATCGATATCTAGGGAGAATAATTCCATCCTCCATTCTTACATTACGTGGAGATGGTTTACCTTTTGCTTTTTCTGGGTTAGATAAATCATAACCTCCTTTTATAGGGTCAAGGTCTGGAATTTGACCTTTTGGATTTAAAGCCTGTTCGTATTGCCCTGCCATGTATGCATCTGTGGTAAAAGGTTCATTTTCTTGACTAGGGTTAGGTAATAATATACCTTCTCTTATTAGTATGTACTCATTAACTCTATCAGTTCTCCAGTTACAGAACTCATTAGCTTGCTGCCAAGAAACTCCAACAACGGGATAATCTCTGTAAGCTGGGTGTCTAAGATAATAGTCTACATACTTTTCATTAAATCCTAATTTTTCTCTCCAAGAAAGTGTGTCAGGTAATGCCCTATTATAAATCATTGGAAAGCCCTGACCAAATGTTCTTCTTAACCAATACAAGTATTCACACCAATGAAAGTTAGAAATTTCAGTTTCGTCCATATAAAAAGAAGAAATTGACACTCTTCTTGGGACATTGTGATTTTCATAAGTTACATCTTGCTCAACTCTCCCCATGGTAAATGTACCACCTTCAATCATAATTAAACCAGGACCAGTCTCTTGTTCTGAAAATGAACGTTTCTCAAAACCACCATTTCTAGGATCGTTGTAATCCCAACCTGTGATGCTAGAAGTTTCATACTGTGATCCACAACTTGATAAAAAGCTTATCGTAGATACCAAACAGATTATTAATAAATTATTTCTCATTTTTAAAATAGGTTTATGTCACTCAAATAACGTGTTTTTAATACGAAAGTTACAAATTTATGCTTTTTTTTAGAAAGATGGACAACTAAGTGACTGTATAATACTATTTTTATTGTCACATTTAAAATTTATTTGAATGGAAATTTCGTGAGAACCTGAAGTGGCTAGCTGTAATCTGGATAAATTAATATCATAACTATATCCAATTTTTGTTAATCCCATTTTAGCACCCACCAATACTGCATAATTTTGATTATCTCTATACCATAACCCTACAACATAAGATCCTTTTTCCCCGTAAACTCCAAAATTTAGCTGTTCATTTAGACCTTGTTTTTTGACAATTATATTTGGAGAAACAATCCAATTTTTCTTACTTATTGATCTATCATATCCAAAAAGAAAATGGTAGCCAATATTTAATGAATATTTTCTCTCTAGTTTATATTCTTCAGAAAAAATAGATTGTTTAGGCTCTGTTAAGTGGTGGGTAGAAAAACCTAAAAAAAAATTTTCGCTATATGCCAAAATACCACAGCTAAAATCTAATCCGTTTTTAGAACTATTTATTGTGTTGTTTGCTGTTGTGTAAACAAAACCACGGATTGGGTCAATCATATCCACAAATGTTAATTGATTTTGATTGAATTTATTTTGCCAAAAACTAGCTTCAATTCCTGTACTTAAAGTTAATTTTTTAGAAATTTTAATTTCATAAGAATACATTCCACTAATTCTATTGTTTTGAATAGCGTTATTAAGCCTATCAGATAATATCATAAAACCAATTCCGCCATGAACTGAACGAAAGCTTTGATCGTAAGAAAACGAAGTGGTATTAAATATTTGCGGTAAGCCAGTCCATTGAGATCTGTGGTTAGTGCTTAGTCTAGGACAATTATTAGTTCCTGCGAAAGCTGGATTTAAATAAATTGGATTTGAATAGAATTGGGTAAATTCGGCATCTTGGCAAAGTGCTATTTTAATGTAAAAAGCAAGACAAAAAGAAAATATAATTTTAAAACAATTTTGAGTATTGTGATAATATGCCTTACTAAAATTTATCATCTAATATTGGTAATAGAGCTGTAAAAATTGTTAATCAATACATTTTAATACAATATTACTTTTAATTTTGAGTTATATACCAACAAAAATAACTGTGAAATATTGTAAAGTAGTTATATTTTTCCTTGTTTTCCTTGCCACTAATTATTTTTCTCAAAAATCATTTAGCGTTCAAAAGCAGATTGAGTATCAAGTTGTGAAATGGGCTAAAAATTCAGATAATAATTTTCTGTGTCCTGAAAATGGCTACTTTGATCAACTCACATTTCAAGCTGTTTTTCAGTATAAATTACCATTTGCAGACTATGAAATTATAAGTTTTGAGTTCAATGAAAGACCATTAAGTTTTAATGAAAAAAAAGCATATTCTAGTGTTGCTTTTGCTGAGAACTATCTCACATCCTTTAGAAAACAAGAGCAAAATGCTACTCTTAAAAACAACCTTTTGCTAATTAACTGCATAAGAAATTCTAATGGTGAATTGTACTTAATGACGGATTTTAAAGCTCAAATAGTTGAAAAAACAAATCCTTTAAAACGCTTTAAAAATTCAACTTTTACAAATCAGTCGGTACTTAACAATGGAGCTAATTGGTTTAAGCTAAGTAACTTTGAATCTGGTGTTTATAAAATCGATTACAATTATTTGATAAGTAACTCTGTTATTACTTCTGAAATCCCTTCAAACAGTATTCATTTATTTTCAAATAATAAAGGGCTTCTAAGCCCTGTCAATGGAAATTCTAGGCCAGATGATCTAGAGCAACAGTCCATTTTTGTCTTTGATGGTGGTGATGGGCTATTTTCTCAGGGAGATTATATTTTATTTTACTTAAATGGTCCGGACAGAATTAATTTTGATGGTCAAAATTTCAACCATACCAAACACATTTATTCAGATAGCGCATATTGTTTTTTAAATATTGATAATTCTAGAATGCCAAATAACCTTGATAGTGTAAATAATTTGAGTCAAACTTTTAATCAAACGATTACTAAATTCAAGGATTTTAATTATTTGAATGAGGATAATTTAAATTTATTAAAATCTGGTTCTCAATGGTTTGGCAATATTTTTGATTTGACTAACATTTATATTTATCCTTTCCCCTTTAATTTTTGTACAGATTCTTCACACATTAAATTAAAATTAATGAGTAAATCTAATTATTCCACAGCATATTTTTATCCTTCAATTTTTGGAGAAAGACGAACAGTTCCAATTAATTCAACAGGCTCGTCTTATTATGCAGACGTAGGAAGAGTGGTTGTTGAAGAATTTGATGTTTTAAATAATCCAAACATCCCTTATGAATTAACTATAGAGTATTCAAAAAATGGTGCTCCATCTTCCAAAGGCTATTTGGATTATATTGAAGTAAATTGTGATCGAAAATTGGTTAAAGATAATCAACAGTTCTATTTTAATGTTTTAAGCTCTGGCTTCTTTAACTACTCAAAAGTAGTATTAGATAATTCTTCATCTGTGGATATGGTCTGGGATATTACAGACCATAGAGATATTAAAAGTTTAGCATTTACTAAATCTAATGAGGAATTAACTTTTTTGTCTTATTCTGATACCCTCAGACATTTTGTAGCAGTTTCAGGTTTTAATTTTCAAAGCCCAACTTTTGTTAAACAGGTTTCAAATCAAAACCTCCATGGACTAGGCAATTTTGATATGGTGATAATTTCTCCATCAGAATTTTTAACCGCTGCTGAAGAATTAAGTTTATTACATCAAAATGAGGGTTTAAATGTGGTAACTGTTTCAGATGAACAGATTTACAATGAATTTTCAGGAGGATTAGTTGATGCAACTGCAATAAAACAATTCTTAAGAATGTTTTACTCTAGAGAAAATGGCAATCCGTTAACTATTCCAAAATACTGCTTACTTTTTGGTGACGGTTCTTACGATAATAGAAATATTTTGGGTCACAATAAAAATATATTGCCAATTTTTGAATCTTCAGAGTCTGTAAGTATTGTAAATACTTACGCTTCGGATGATTATTATGCAATTTTAGCAGATGGTGCTTCTATGCAAAACACAGATTTTTTAAATATAGGAATTGGAAGATTGGTGGTTACAACCTTATTAGAAGCTAATGAAATGGTTCAGAAAATCAAGAATTACACTTTGGAAGATCCAAATTCAATGACTAGTTTAAATTGTAATAATCCAATGACCAATAGCATATATGGAGATTGGAGGAATAAAGTAGTTTTAGTTAGTGACGATGAGGACAACAATGCATATTTTAATGATATTGAAATTATGGCAGCTAAAATAAAAATGAATAAGCGATCAATAAATACAATTAAAATTCATTCCGATGCCTATGTTCAACAATCTAGTACTGTAGGAGAAAGAATTCCAGATGCTGAAGCTGCTATTAACCAAAAAGTAAAAGATGGAGCACTTTTAGTCAATTATATAGGACATGGAGGCGAGACAGGTTGGGCTCATGAGCAAATATTAACAGTTCCTACCATACAAAATTGGGATAACAATAAAGCGTTGCCAGTTTTCATGACTGCAACTTGTGAGTTTGGTAGATTTGATGATCATGACAGGGTATCTGGTGGTGAATATATCCTTCTTAACAAAGATGGAGGTGGAATTGGACTATTTACTACAACGAGACTAGTTTACGCTACACCTAACGAATGGTTGAATAGATTTTTTTATGATACGGTTTTTGATTTCGTAAACCAAAAGCCCCAAAGACTAGGCGATATTTATGTAGGAACTAAAAATAAATTTGCTCAATTTAGTGCAGATAAAAATTATAGAAAATTTGCGCTTTTAGGGGATCCAGCAATAAAGTTTGCCATTCCGAAGTTGAAAGTTGAAATTGACTCTTTTAACAGAGATACAGTAAATGCTTTGAGCGAAGTCAAGATATATGGACACCTTAGTGATAATTTTGATAATACTTTAACAAATTTTAATGGAAAAGTGTATCTTACTTTTTATGATAAAGAATCTTCCCTTTCTACTTTGGGAACTAATCCTGGATCTGATAATCTTTCTTTTAAAATGTGGAAGAATGTAATCTATAAAGGTAAATCCTCTGCTATTAATGGTCAATTTAACTTTACCTTTAAAATCCCTAAAGATATTGGTTACGATTATGGCTTCTCTAGAATAAGTTTGTATGCTGAGGATGGAGAATTAGATGCTAGTGGTTACAATGATTCTCTAATAATTGGAGGAATAGATACAACAGCTTCTTCAGATGAAAAGGGTCCTGATTTGGAATTGTATTTAAACGATGAAAATTTTGTTTCAGGTGGAATTTCAAATGCTAATCCTTTATTGATAGTTTCTGTTTTTGATGAAAATGGAATAAATACGGTTGGCAATGGAATTGGCCACGATATTGAGCTTGTGATTGATAACGATTATGCTAATTCTGTAGTCTTAAACGATTATTACGTTGCAGATTTAAATACTTATAAAAGTGGCAGAATAAATTTTGAGCTAAATGAGATTAGTTCAGGAGAGCATAATATTAAAATAAAGGTTTGGGATAATTATAATAATTCATCTGTTAGTGAAATAAGGTTTATTGTCGTTGAAGACAGTGAACTTGAATTATCTCATGTGCTAAATTTTCCTAATCCATTTACCACAAACACTGCTTTTTATTTTGAACACAATCAAAATTGTAATTTTTTAGATGTTAGTATACTGATTTATTCAGTTTCGGGAAAAGTAGTCAAAAGAATTAATAAAAGAATTCTCAATGAAGGTTTCCGATCTGAAGGTATTTCATGGGACGGAAAAGACGATTATAATGAAGCCTTAGCTAGGGGCGTCTATATTTATAACATAACTGTAACTAACGAACAAGGGTTAAGAGCAGATAAAACCCAAACAATGTTCCTTTTGAAATAATTATTTTCTAAGTACTATTTATATATATTTGTCGTTATCACATAAAATTATTATTAAATGATGTTCTATAAAAAAATATTTATTAAACTATTAGTAGTATTAATTTCAGTGGTTTTTTTTAGAAATTTCTCCTTTGCACAAATCAGCACACAGCAGCTTGGTGGTAGCGATATAAATACAATTACCACTGCAGTTCCATTTCTTTTGATATCTCCAGATTCAAGATCAGGGGCTATGGGTGATGCTGGTGTGGCTATCAGCCCTGATGCTAACTCCATACACTGGAATCCATCAAAGCTGGTTTTTATTGATCCATCTAAAGATGTTGGTTTTAGTATGTCTTATTCTCCATGGCTAAGAGCTTTAGTTAATGATATTAATTTAGCATACTTATCTGGTTATAAAAGAATAGACAGACTTTCTACTATTGGAGCTTCACTTAGATATTTTTCTTTGGGAAATATTACCTTTACAGACAACTTTGGAACTACAATTAGAGACTTTAAACCCAATGAATTTGCTTTTGATGTTGTTTATTCAAGAAAATTAGGGGATAACTTTTCAGCTGGTCTAGCTGCAAGGTATGTTTATTCTAACCTTACCGGGGGAACATCAGTAGGTGGAGCAGACACCAAACCTGGGCAAAGCACAGCAGCTGATTTATCGCTATATTATATTTCAAATTCTTTTAACTTGGTGGAAAAACCATCTACTATTGCTTTTGGCACTAACATTTCCAATATTGGAGCTAAAATGTCTTACACAGAAGCTGCAACAAGAGATTTTATTCCAACCAATTTTAGATTAGGAACAACTCTTAACATGGAATTAGATGAATTCAATAAGTTTTCGTTTTCTATTGATGCAAATAAATTATTGGTTCCTACAAATCCGTATTACCACCCAACTAGTGGTGATATTGTTTCTGGAAGAAATCCTGATATAGGAGTTGCATCTGGTATTTTTGGTTCCTTTACAGATGCTCCTGGAAATGTTTTTGAAGACAACGGATCTTATTATGTGGAAAGTGGATCTGTGCTTAAAGAAGAACTTAACGAAATTAATTTGTCCTTTGGTGCAGAATTTCTATACAGTGAATTATTTGCTTTAAGAGCTGGTTATTTTCATGAGCACCCAACAAAAGGAAATAGAAGATTTATTTCTTTTGGCGCTGGTATAAAATACAAGGTTTTAGAACTAGACCTTTCTTATATATTAGCCCTTACTCAAGCAAGTCCTTTAGCAAATACCATAAGGTTTTCTATCAAACTAAATATGGGCAGCTCGGGGTCTAAAAATCAGGAATGATCGAAAGATTCTCAACTTCTTACAAATCTTATGGTTCAATAGATGAACTAACAACTATTGATAAAAAACTGTTAAAAAAAGCAGAAAAAACTTTAGAGCAAGCTTATTCTGTTTATTCCGGATTTAGTGTAGGAGCAGCAGCTTTGCTTGATAATGGTGAAATAATAGCTGCAAATAACCAAGAGAATATTGCATATCCCTCTTCGATGTGTGCAGAAAGAGTTCTTTTTTATTTTTGTAAAGCTAATTACCCAAATTGTATTATTGAAAAAGTTGCTATTACTGTAAAAGCTGTAGAGAAAATTATTGATGAGCCAATCTCGCCCTGTGGAGGATGTAGACAAGTAATGTTTGAGTACGAGAGAAATCAAGAAAAAAGCATCAAAATTTTTCTTAAGGGAGAGGTAGGAAAAGTATATGAATTAAGCAGTATTGAAGACCTTCTTCCTTTAGCTTTTAAAACAGATGTTTTAAAACGATATTAAAATCACTACAAAACTTTAATTTCTTTTCATAAATATTATATTTGTTTATAAAATTTTTAACATGTCAACATCAACTATAGAAAAACCATTTAAAACAAAGACTAAAAAAGTTTTACCATACTCTAAAAAGCAATATCTAAAGTGGTATAAAGACATGCTGCTAATGCGAAAAATTGAAGAGAGAATTGGTCATTTATATATCCAACAGAAATTTGGTGGTTTTTGTCACTTATATATTGGTCAGGAAGCTGTAGTTGCAGGTACAGCTTCTGCATGTGTCAAAGAAGACAAACACATTACTGCCTACAGAGACCATGCTCACCCAATTGCACTTGGAGTTCATCCAAAATATATGGTTGCCGAACTTTATGGTAAAAAGACAGGAATGTCTAAAGGTAAAGGTGGTTCTATGCATATGTTTAACAAGAAAGTTAATCTTATGGGAGGTCACGGAATAGTCGGTGCTCAAATTCCAATGGGTGCTGGTATTGCATTTGCTGACCAGTACAAAGGGAATAAGGGAGTAACTTATTGTTCTTTTGGAGATGGTGCTGCAAGACAAGGAGCGCTTCATGAAACATTTAATATGGCAATGATGTGGAAATTGCCAGTTGTTTTTATTATAGAGAATAACAATTATGCTATGGGAACTTCAGTCAAAAGAACTACTAATGTGGAGGACATGAGTGAAATTGGAAAATCTTATCATATGCCTTCATTTGTTGTAGATGGAATGTCGGTGGAATCTGTTCATGAAGCTATTGAAGAAGCATCCGCAAGAGCTAGAAAAGGCGATGGACCAACTTTATTAGATATTAGAACTTATAGATATAAAGGACACTCAATGTCAGATCCTCAAAAATATAGAACAAAAGACGAGGTAGAGGATTTCAAAGGAAAGGATCCAGTTT
>Ga0115572_10003626_pt1 | contig 12148 bp, 10 predicted proteins | sample COGITO_mtgs_1206_FD_88681 | JGI IMG/M metagenome (GOLD analysis project Ga0115572, IMG submission 88681) | Pelagic marine microbial communities from North Sea - COGITO_mtgs_120607 | ecosystem: Environmental > Aquatic > Marine > Epipelagic | place: Germany:Helgoland, sampling site Kabeltonne... | reverse complement strand
CCCCCCCCCCCCCCCCCCCCCCCGCCGCCTTCCCTTTTCGACCCCCCTCCCCCCCCGGCCCCCCCCCCCCTCTCTACCTATTTGACCCCCTCTACCTCCACGACCCCCTCTCCCCTGTCCCTTATCACATTTGCGTGGATGGGCTGGCTTTCTGGACGAATTAGAGTCCAACGAGGAGTACGATGGCATTGGTCATGAGTACTACGCTACCTGTGCATCCGACAACGGCATCTGTTCCGACAGAGGGTGTCTGATCGAGAAAGGACAGATACGGTTTACGCACACAAAATACAACTAGCAAAGACGACTCTTTGCTGAAGCCTGAACCAAACGGAACGAGTGTATATCATACGACTGCAGACCCATTCAAGAAGCCTAACGTGGATATCCTCATGCGATGGTATTGCGTAGAGTATTGAGCTTTTGAGCTCGGCGCGACACATCGACCATGTTTTCTGAACGACCGTGGAAAATTGATCGTAGTGGAACAACGATGGCACAAACTGGTATTTAGTGGTTGTCAGCTTATATATACATATTTAAATGTTGTGTGTGAACACCGAGCCTGTTGAAACAATGGCTCATGTCAAACGACCGTTGGCAATAGAAAAGGCGAAGACGCCTGTCTCTCCCGTCAACAATCGCAATACATTGATGCAACGCATCAGCTCTACAGGGACAAAGATCGAAGACCTGAATGCCACAGAGCTGTTCAAGATGGCTGACAAGGATGCCGATGGATCGCTTACAGCTGAGGAGTTTGTGAAGATTCAGGAAGCCATCAAGTCGCGTGTCTATGCGCAACTTGCCAAGGAGGTCGAGCTCGAGTCGCACAACACACGAATGCGTCGACGCATGTGGTGGCTCATTGCGCTCATGGTCATAATGGCAGTGATGCTCGGGTTGTCGGTGACTGCAACCGCCTTGGTCGTCTACCGCACGGTAGACAAGCAAATCCCAATAAAGAGCTTGATGCCTCAAGAGACTGGCGACATGGAAATTGAAACGAACATCAACCTCGACGGCACCTTTGTACCGCCAATTGCCACCACCAACCTTGTATCAAAAGGTGATCCGACGCAGATTGTAGGGACTGTGACTGCCGAAACGAATTACCCATTGCTTGTGGCACCGTACTTGCCGATGCACATCCTGAGCTCGGTCAAGACCATGGCAATCCGTCGCAACACGGTTCCCCTAAATCAAACAACTGGCGAAGAGATTGACATCAGCGATGAGGACGAGAACACGCGCATCGAATCACTGTATACCATCGTCGGGGTCGACAAAGTGTTTGATGTGGATTCAGATTCCGAGGACGATACCGTCGTGATCTTCTACACAGCACGCAACGATCGCATCTATGTCTATTACGACAGCGCAACGATTGCTGTAGAAAGCATGGGCGAAACGTATGCCGTGTGCGTTTCGGACGTCACGTGTTCTTCCATCAGCGTGGACGATACCGTGGATGTGGCCGATTACCTCGAAACGACCATGCCGTCCGAGCTGTATGAGAAGCTGCTCGATTACATAGGCGAAGAATCAAACATTGAAGACGCGAACTATACGTCCGCTACGTCTTCCAACCGTCAGCTTCGTAGCTACAGAAGTAGATCTACAAGTCGCACTCTCAAGTATGATAGCAAATATCGGGGGACTCGTTCAAGCTACAAGCAGCGCTGCCAGGCACGCTACAATTCATATCAAAAACTTCGGAGTCTAGTCGTTCGCGTCGCATGGCCGAACAATATCGGTCATCCAACTACCAGAAACGATACCAGACACAGAACCGCAACCGCTACACCTCATATGCAGGGTCGCGAGGCGGTTCGACAACACGCAGCTATTCTCCATACGCCCGTCGTTCAACTAGTTCATTCTCTGGATACTCGCGTAATCGCTATTCTCGCACGAGGTCCTCACGTTCACGAGCGTATGGATGAGAATGGCACAATGTTGCAGACCATCAAAGGGGCGGAGTGGGTGAATGAATATGAACAAAGACTCGGGGGATGCGCTGATAGACGTTCCATCTGTTGGTCGGCACACGTGCTTGTAAGAGTTGCTTCTGTATCTCATCCGCAATCATTCCTTCAACCTCTGATTCGTCGTCCCTTTCGAAACAGTGGATACGTTGCTTGATTTCGTGCTCAAACTCATCCAGGTCAATGTTGTTCATCAGTGCAAACATCACCGACGAAGTGGACAGCTCGAATATCTTGGATGGGTCTGAGTTGCACTCTTTCTCTAGACGGGCGATGGAATCCATCTTGTGGTTATAAGCGTTGCATAATGCATCGTCACCTTGCCAAGTTTCCACATCCATGCGTGTACCGTCTGAAGTGTAGTTGCTTTTCACATGCTTTAACAGATTGAAACAGAACGCGCGCTCTCCGGTAAAAGTAAAACCAGACGTGATTATATTTGATTCGTAGTGTGTATGGAAGAGCTCACGAAGCGCCACGCGCACGCATGGCGCAAACTCGGAAAGCTTCACGCATACAACTTCAAAGAATGGATCTTCATCTCTGTTGTAGGTCATAGTGCTGATTTGAACGACATCGCAATCCATCAACTTCCCGCAGTTCTCAATCTCAATATTTTGATGAAGATGGTCCAACCCAGAAGGTGAGAATGGCGTCTGACGCAAACAGTCACTACGCGCACGTTTGCTCATCGAATGCGTTGTTGTACAACTAGATCCGTCTTTGGTGTGAGGATTGTCGCAATCTGTATCTCGGACATACAATTTGTGGTTTTTCAGCACTGCATTTGCTGAGATAGAGATTGCGCTTCGACCCGACATGTCGACTCTCAACGAACAATACGGCAATGAATGACTGGTATATATTGTACGTTGATTTTGTAAGCATGCTTGGTTACACAACACCGTACACACCGTACACACACGCGTACAAGTAAAGTCTCACATCCGATAACTAAGAAGATTTCAATCGTTGGTTTGTTTCCCCCCGCAGCTAACACCAGGATGTAACTGAGTTACTCCATCTCACGGATGGGCGCAAGCAAAGCTTGGGTGATATTGTTTTTGCAAACTCCACATTTTTTGACTGACTTGGAGCACTGCAAGCAAATGAGATGACCACATTGTTGGATGACATGAAGATCGTGTTCGTCAGAATCGTTGACCGACGAAAAGCAGACTTGACATCTTTGGCGTTTCTCGCGTTCACTACCGATGACAGCATCACAAAGTATCATTCGTTGTAGCAGAGTTTTGCGCAACTCCTCAAGCTTGCGCAAAGGCATGGTCTCTAGCAGCGTCTTATTACATTCTCCGATACGTAACTTGGTATCGAGTTCATCGCTACGTTTTGTCAACTCGTGTCCTTTAGCTTGAAAGTCATCGCACTTTGATTTGAGAGAGGTCAGTTCACGGTTCTTCTCGTCCAAATCGTCGGTAGCACGGTTAAGCTGTTCGTGTGCGACTTGCAATTTTTGTTGGAGGACCTCGTGTTCAAGTTCCAGCTCACGCATGGCTGATTTGGACTCTTCGGCTTGTCGCACTGCATTCTTGCGGCAATTTGCAACCTGCGTCGACATGGATTGGAATATATGATTGGCTTGCAAGCTTTGAGCGTGCGCATCAAACAGCTGCGCTGACAGCTTGCGGAGCAGCTCCTCGTTTTGATCGACAATGTCCATATCAAAAGTGTCAAATGTAGAAAGTTTATCGACAAGGAGTTGTTCGTTGGCTTGTACACGGGCTTGCTCCTTCTTCTTCTTGCGTTTTTCGTAGTACATGCGATTCTTTGCATACTCTGGTGATTGGCCGCGCTTTGCGCGCGCTTTCCCAAGTCCATCGGCTGTCTTCTGTCGCTTGGAAACTTGTTCTTGTGATGGGTTAGCATGGGAATCTTCTTGTTCGAAGAGTTGCGCAATGTCTGAATTGTCTAAGGTTGCGTCGTACTCACTGTCGTTCTCGACATGGTATGCGTCAGCCATCGAGCTCGACATTGCAAAGGGAGTGTCTGGTGGAGTGCTTGGAAAGTGACTCACCGTACGTTGTTCGTTGTCAAAACCCGTACTTTAGCGCTAAGCGGCTTGTTCTAACAAATTCCTACAAGCCTACAAGTCTACACGTAACTCGCAAGTGATGTGTTCCATTCAATTGATTGCTGCTGGCGATGTGACGCAAAACCCAGAGCTGAGCAAATTGCGGACGGAACTCAACAGAGAACTGCGAGCATGTGACATCGCATTCTTGTTGCCTGGGTGCAATGCTTCAAAACAGTCGTCGGATTTGAAAAACATCGTGATTGGGCTCGATGCTCATGCAGAAAACCCCCCAGTTCATTTGTTCAGCTCGAATTGGGGGCATGGCGTGAGTGCCATCAGGCTTCCGACAGAGACCGTCGAGCCCATGTTGGCAACGGAAGAGCGACGCAAACAACTGCTGAACATTATGGCGAATGCCATCCCCAACGAACTTTCGGATACGCGGGTTCATGTTGGACCCAAACTACAAAGTAACAAGCATCGCGACTCGGATGGTGACAACTGGCTTATGGGATTCGATGGTGAGAACTGTTCTTGTGGAGTATACTCTGCAACTGAGCTGCAATCCATCACAGGTAACCGAAAGAATGGTATGACTCGGCCAGTGAGAAGTTATTTTTTAGTTGTGAAGGCGGGCGGTGGCCTTGCGGCACAACAATTTCATGCGGAACTGAGTGGTTTGTGCACCAGGGGGGTGTGCCTGCATCAGTTGGATCAAGACCACCAACTGGAATTGAAGATGAAGCGGGTTGTAAATGCGGGGCGACGCAATCGCGCGGCGATACTGGCAAAAGTTGCAAACTTAATCGGGTTAGGGACTCAAATCGACACGCTGGTCGACCACGCCGCCGCGACGGACGTACCGGCAATGCAACTGGCCATTCTTTTGGTTGATGCGGTCACAAACACCTTAGCCAAAACGGAGCGTGACGATTCGCGTGAGATGGAATGGCGATACTACGCAGGATCAGTCTCACCACAATACTCGCAATCCTCGATGCTATGCAGCAACGTCAGTGAAGGATACGTCGCGTTCCTGACCACACGCGATTCGAGCGAATCGATTCAAGTTCGAAACGAAGCTGGAGGTGCTCTCCCGTTTTCATCCGCAAGACTGTGCAAGACGTCGGAATGTCTCGAGCGTGCCGTTCACGCTCGCATGACCGGGGAGCTACATCCCGAAAGTGAATGGGTGACAAGTCATTTTTCATGGCACCGACCCACACTGCGTCGTATAGGACACCTCTCAAAACAAGCTCAAGAATGCATCCATAACACCGAACCGGCCGTCTTATGGGGTTCACACGAACCGATTGAATACGCACGCTGGCTCCGATCGTTGGGAGCAGATGAAACCTCTAGTGTCAGGTTGTACCCAGCAATCGTCGTCCTCGCCGGGAATGAATCCTCTATGCTACGATCGGCAGCTGCAATGGTGGACGAGCAATACAAACAGCACACCCACACATCCGTTAACGCAAAACCCGTACAACCATCACCAATCGCACCACTTTCGTTTGCACACTCTCATTCAATCAATAACCCACGTCATTCCCATCCTCAGCCAATCGGCTCGTCTTCGCATTCGGGGTCGAATGGCACGGCATTTGCACAAGAATCGATCTCTTCGACAGACGCGCCTTGTGTCAACGCATACTTGACGTCTCCATCACTCGAGGAAACTGAAGAGTACGACGATTCATTCATGAAACGATTTGGCAACTCGTCGATCGAAGACCCGGACTCGTAGCTGTGAGCCCGATCTTCTTCTTGTCTGCGAAGTTTTAGACTATTGCGTAGCGCGCGCTCAAACGCGTTTGCGTCAGCGACCGTCTTTTTGTTTGGTAAGAAAACGATTGGATTGAGCTGCTTAGCTAGATATGTGGCATCGTAGTTCGCAAATGAATTCATCCAGTCCTCGTACGTTTCACACGACTTTTGACCAGAATGCCTGAGATTGCTACAACCGGCCATTGCAGAGTGTGTACTGTGTACTGTTTATGTATGTTCGTTCGTTCGTTCGTCTTATTGTATGGCACAAAACGAGCACACGAGCACTGTTCAAAAGCTTCTCAGATACCACAGACCGCAACCCCCATCCTGGGCAATGAACTTGTTTGCGCTCTCTCGCCTAGCAAAGCACGCCGCTCAGCGCCAATGCGACATTCACGTGATCAAAATGACGCTTGAAACCACGCAAATTCTATACGCCGTCTTCCACTTGCTTGGACACCCAATCACCACGTGACGTTCGTAATATCATCTCTCATTGCGTAAAGCGCTATGGTACGTTGAGTGCCGGCTACGTCACACTCGCACTCGCATTGTGGTCGTGCAGAGGCGTGATCCACATGTACGGATTCATGCCACATTGTTGCGATCGACGGTACAAATGGCCCGAAATGAACTACAAGTACTCCCATACCAACCAAACCAAATGGGTATGCTGTGCAAGTGGCAGGGAACGTATGGATATCGAATTTGACGATTATCGTGAGTTAGAACGAAGAGGCGTTGTAAAGATGCATCCCCCCGGTGGAATCTACGTTCGTGGGTATCGCAGGTAGACAAAGAACAATTGAGTACAAAAGTCAGTAAGCCACAATTACACACGAGCAGTGCGTCTACAGTTTTAGTATATTTGAAAACAATCTTTTTGTGCAGTAAGCCACTCATTGGACTAGCTGAACAGATAATACTCTGATGAGGTTTTCGGTCATATCAGCCGAAGGCGACGAACAGATGAAGGTCGAAGTTGCACAACCGTTGGATCCATCCGACAAAGAAAAGAAACGTGTCCAGTCAGACACCGAGGCCCACAAACCGTGGCTACCATACGTTGTTTCGGCAGCACTCACAGAAATCAATGCGTACAAAGATGTTGCACTTTGGATAGATTTGCTCTTCCATCTCATTTTGTGGATTGGTACATGGGTTTGTCAAATCGTATACATAATCAGACAAAATGAACGAGCTGGTCTTCAAGATCCAACAATAGAAATTGCAACAACTGGATTTATGTCGTTTTTGGCTACGTTGTCATCCGGTACTACCTGTGGTGCCCCGCAAGAAGCATGTTCAACGATGGTCAACACCAATGTATGGTACTTTACACAGTTACAAAACTACCAGAATAATCAGCCTGTAGATAATGTTGTGGGTGGTACGACAATCACAAACCAAACCACCGGATACTTCAACAGCAGTAGCAGCGAATCTGACGATGACTACATTTACGCCGACGACACTGCATCAGCTCCAATTCCATTAGGCTTGTTAACTGCTCGTTTAGAAGCCAATGTTTACGCAGGGATCATTGGTAATTCTCTCTCGTTGCGACGTCGCAGATTGTCAGTAGAGCAGTTGAACTATACGTTTGGACGTGAACTTTCAGAATCGGACTCTTTGTCTACCGACGATTTCGGTAATAATCCAAGCGTTGCTATCACAATGCTCCATGACTACAGACCGCCAGAACGACCCACACCGACAACCCCGCCTGAGATTGCAGAAGTAGCGACAGAACTCGCGTCAAAAAAGAATCCGGACTCACTCGTGAAGGAGACGATTCTGACGACCCACAAGCTTTGCAAAGTACCGCCTCGCATGGAAATCATGAAATTCCCGTTAGTGACGCAGAAAATACTGGTTTGTCAACTTTGGCACTTGGTATACAAGAGCAGTGGCATTGAACCAACTTGTGGTGCACATAAGTCTTATTACACATATGATCAGTGTCTGGCTGAAACGTCGGCCGACACCTCACCGGATACGATTACAAAGAGACTGTGCTATCGGATCCCAGCTAATTTTTTGACCGAATTGTTGACGCAACAACCAAGGTTCTTGAATGAACTTGTGCATTACGATGTACATGAGGATTACTGGAAAGCTACACAGCGTCAACCCATGTCTCCTATTCAACGGCCATCATTTGGAACCACCAACGCCTACGCTCGATCGTATCATCCAGTCGGCTGTTGGGATAGGTTCAATTCAACAAAAGCGGAAAATACTTTTGCTGGTCAAGTATCAGCTCTTTTTCTGACGGGATCAACTGTTACATACTCAACTTCGAGCGCGGCGTTGCTGGCAACCGTGCTGTTACATCTGTTGTCTCCTAGCGGGATTGTTCGCGGACGCCTCATTCCATTGCTGCTTGGCTTGATTGTTGGATGTTTGACTGCGTCAATTGTGTTTGATGTGATTGAAGTACTACGCTCGTTCGGAGCACACTCTGTGCAAGAGTTGGTGAAAATGGTGTTTGTTTCGTTCAAAGTGGGCTCAGGTACATTCAATGACGCATCGCTTACTATGGAGTCAATGAACGAACAAGTGGAAAAGATAACCGGCGCAAATCCTCGCGTAGCACTCCAGTGGGCAATCGCTCTACTCACGTTCAAACTCGTGTTGCGCAAAGTCGTGGTAAGCAACCTTCAGTATCCGAAGGAATGAGCAACTAAAGAGTACAATTACGAACACTCACTCGCGTTCGACACCTTGAAAACTCATGTTGGGATGCTGGTGAGGTTCGGATGTGCGTCTGGGGTCTAGAGTGTGGTTTGGCAATTGCGTCGGCATCAGTGGATGTGTTTGGTTTGAGTTCAAGAGGTTGCGCGACGAGTCCACAGCTTTCACAGCAATCTTGAACGGTGTCGGAGAATGTGACTCGACGGCTTCGATAATACGTGTCGTATGTTTGAACATTGAAGTGCGTCGCATGTGTGTTATAACAAACCAACCTAACGGAGTCCCGACATAAACATGTACAAATATACACACAAACACTTCACCTCCCATCCACATCCCGTCGTCACAAATGCACATTTGAGATCATGGACAGAATGCTCGTATGAGCTTTCCGTTAGTGGCCGCATGTGAGCGAGGCACTGAGGCCTCGTTTCGAACAACTCCCATCCAATACCCAAAGGCCGACAAGACGCGAAAAATCTCAGCTGCAAGCCAGAATGACGCGGCCACTTCCATCCATGCCGAACTGTCGTCGTCTTCGTGTAAGTTGGGTGGCAGTTCGAGCGTGTTTGACTTAACCTTCTTGTTACCATTGACATATGTGGCCACGCAACCCGACCGTGTTGAGCCTTGCAGGAATGGCCTTGGGAAGGACAACCCCCAGATTGTGTCCGGTACGAGAGGAGATAACGGAATCATTGGGGGTGAAGAAGGTGACGGTGGAGGCGGTGGTGGTGGGGATGACAAACCGCCTTGATGATCTCTTACAACATTATTATTAGTGAGAGTGTGATGTGGATGTTCTGAATGAGGATTCGATTCTGGAAAGAGGCGACCATTCGCAATTTCAATTTGTTGCCTGCGCGCCCAGCTCAAACTGTCGACTTCGAAATTGTGGAATCCTTCGGCTCTCATGTACACTGGCCATATGTAATTGCGAGGCGTTTGAGAATGCAGCCATACGGACTGCACTTGAGCCCAGACTCCAAGCGAGAAGAAGAGTGTTGCAACGTAGATGTGCATTCGCAGTGCCCCATACCAGTTGTGGGACAAAGTGGCAAATCCACAATTTCTGACCTTTTCCTGGACGGTTTGATTGTGACGCCGCACAAAGCAACCGCACGGATCGTTGTAAAGCATGATGATGGCAACACGTGGTCCGTAGTGTTTGACAAATCCTGTGATTGTGAACTTGTCTGGCGTTTCGTACTCGTCATCAGCAGTTTGCGTGGTTTGAGTTGGAGATTGCGTTTGGTCTGTTGATGCCGGAGTGATTTTAGATTGATTATCCACGCCAACGTTGGGCTCCATTCTTTGCATTGAAATGGAATGCAGGGGAGGTAGACTTGATATCGATGCGGACAAGTCCGTTTCCTTCAAGTTGTCAAAAGCACTGTCGTCAGCTTCGAGTTGTTGTGGTGTTGAGACGGGTCCGAGTTCCTCTCCGCATCGACACAATGGGAGTATGTAGCATACATTCAATCCATCAAATTGCGGGTAGGCCATGACCATGACGGTGATCACTTGGATGATGGCCGAGATGATCAAGAAGACTGGGATTGCGCCACCGAGACGATAAATGTACGTCTCTTGATATGGAGTACATCCGGTGGCTGACTTTACGGTGTTTGAAAATTTGTACTCTAGTGCAACAGCCATTGCAGTGAATGTAAAGATGCCGTCGGCCAAAAAGTAGCCGACATCTCGAACAATGTGTGATTGCGCAAGCTCGGGGTACACACGTCTTAAGAATAGCCTTGGGTCGTTTCGATCCATGATGTACGCGGCGATGGTTCCACCCCTTCTCAACGTGGACATTGCGTAGCCGATTGCAATGAACGTCCATCCTCTCCATCCATGATGATACTTGAGCGCTCCAGAGTCCGCGTTTACACCGTACAGCTTGATCTGTCGTGCCTCTTCAACTAACCAACCGGCACCAATGGCAGCAAACAGCGCGCCCACAACGGAAAGTGTGCAAAATGCGACAACGCCGACGCGATAGAACCACAGATGTGGATGTTCTTCTTTGTCACGCATCAAGTTTTGCGTTCGCAAACGACCAGATTGAGGATACGTGACTATGTCGTTGTCCAATCGGTATTGACTCTCTAATTGACTTTGGAGGAACTTTGCTTCGCTCTTTGTTTTCTTTACACTCTTGACCCGAAACACGGAGTTTGACTCATCATCTATTGGTGCGATTCCCCCGATATCAATCACACCAGTTTTGGATTGAAGAATTGCGGAGAGTTTTTTCCCTTGCGCTTTAGATATGCCACTCGAGACGCAGCTTTTACAATTCTTCGTTTGGTACATAGTAACTTGATTGGTTGGTGGAGGCGTTTGACGGGAGCAGTCTTGAATCTATTGGCTCTTTCGGCGACGTTCTTGGGCATCAACTGCACAACGCAGTTTTCTTCAAGCAGATTGTCAGTTGTTGTGCGTCTCTGTATATATTACCAGCCGGTGTTCCATTTGTTACAAGACGTTGTTTTTGATCGTTGTCCGTTCGAATGTCGTGCGGCTGTTGCGCAGCACCATCGTCGTTTGGGTGGCTGTTCAACGAGCACAAGAAGCGGTTGAAAATCTACGCCGATTCTGGCAAAAAATCGATGGGAGTCGAAGTCGTCTCGAGACAGATCCCCAAGGAACAAACCGTTCATGACTCGCGGGACTGCGTGGTCTTTGAACGCAAATCGGACGATGCATACATGGGGTGCGCTCGCTTCCGAACAATCAATCTGTTGCTTGGTGTGATTGATTCCAGAGGGTTTGAGCGCTCCGCATCACAAGAGAAGTTCCATGATGCCTTCATTCGCACTTGCGGAAAAGTCATCTATCGAGAAGAATGGGGGGTGCACCAAGGAGCTATCATACGCCACAATGGATGGAATACCATTGCCTCCGGAATCCTGATCTCAACTCCTAGGCGCTTTGGGAAAACATTTAGGTGAGCATACACCAAGATTGAACACCCACACACATCATGTCACAACTGCTGCTATCCTAGCCTTGAAATTTATCTTACCCACCCCTCTTTCCGCGCAGTATTGCAATGTTTTCCGTAGTTCTCACCCTAACGTTTGGGGTCGAAATTGTCGTGTTCAGTAAGTGCCACAGGCATTCGAACTCGCCCTTTTGTTTGCTGCAAGCGTTTGTGTAGTCTTATTCTGCTTGTTCTCTACCTTGATCGTGTTGCAGCTGACCTTTAGCGTGCGTGTTGCACAGGTCCTGCCCGTCGAGCATCTCGTAAGATTCTAGAGCGCATGCACGAGTTTGTGGTGCTGTTGGGAATGGGGCATCGAATCATTGAGTACAACATGGAGAATTTGCGAATCAAATCGTTGGAGGGGGGGGAATCGCTGATTCGATCATTCCCATCCAAAGTTTCGGTGCGCCAGCGATGTTTTGCATGCAATCACACGTACACACAAAAAACACGTAAAAAACACGCACACACATCGCATTGCGAGCGGCATCGTCGACAAGAACGGCACGGTTTTGTCAAGACGATACTGCAGAAGAATAAATGTAAACAGGTGCTTTTTTGAGATTCGAACCCTAGACCAATTCACTTGTGCCATGGTTGCGTCTTCAAATACAGGACAGAAATCCCCTCCAAAAGGATGGAGAGTACCAAATGGATGTAGGT
>Ga0115572_10003625_pt1 | contig 12149 bp, 15 predicted proteins | sample COGITO_mtgs_1206_FD_88681 | JGI IMG/M metagenome (GOLD analysis project Ga0115572, IMG submission 88681) | Pelagic marine microbial communities from North Sea - COGITO_mtgs_120607 | ecosystem: Environmental > Aquatic > Marine > Epipelagic | place: Germany:Helgoland, sampling site Kabeltonne... | reverse complement strand
TTCTTCAATCCATATTTTACTGTCGTGTTTGAAGTTAAACGTATCAATATATTCTAAAACACTATTGTATATCAACGATGTTAACGTTGGGCATTTTTCTAAAAATCTATTATTATCGGAATAAGTAAAACTTGTTTGTACAGAATCATTCCACATATCGAGTGCAGAGTTTATCTCAGTTTCTTCTAGTGCTAAATTTACTTCTTCGGTAATGTTGACAGTGCCTAAATCTTTATAAAAAATAGGTATGCTAAACCACTGTTCTATCATAATCTATTCCTTTTCATTTGTTAATATACAATCTATCTGATTCTAAAGAGAATGTCAATAGTTAATTAGATTAATTTAGAAAATTTTTCAACAAAAGGTACAGAATTTTGTTGTGCCTCTTTTTCCCACCATCGTTCAAAGTATGGAACAGTTTTGTATTCATCTAAAAGAGTACCCAAATCCTGGGTCATATACTGTTTTACATGTATCATTTCATGAGCTATCGTAGTAAATATTTGTCCGATATTACGATCCTTTTGTTTTACTAGAATCATATAGCTCCCTTCGCTTTTATCTATGCACATTCCATTATTGCCATCAATATCGCAATTTGCTATTAATATATTACGTGGGATAATGCAAAGCTCCTTACACAGGAACTTCACAAACTTTTCAGCCAATTGAATATATTCTTTATTCAATTCTATAACAATATTCATTATTTTTTCTTACGCTGATTTCTTGATTTTCTTTTCGAAGATCCAATTTTACGTCTTCCTTTTCGTGGTCTATTTTTTGCAGGCCAGGGCATATGTATATCCTTTCATGATATTAAAAATGTCATACATTATTTTTTCAAGTTCGTGCGCTTCCTGCTCCCAAGGAGCTTCAGAGTACGATACGTTATATTCTTTACCTTTCCATTTGGAAGGCTGGTTTCCAATTCCTGATTCTAATTCTCCTTTTAAGTATTGTTTAACATGAACCATTTCATGAAAAAACGTAGTGATGATATCGTGCCTATCGTGTTTCGGATCAATATAGACTGACAGCTCCTCATCCTCTGGATCATATTCGCAATAACCGTAACAACCGTCGTTAAATTCACCATCAAAATATAATTCAATTTCGCCGTCTATTTCTAAAAAGTTAGCTGCAAAAGAAACAGCATTATCTAATAGTTTATTTGAAATAGATTTCGGTTTATCATATGATACATAAAACATTATGAAATCTCAGCTAAGTCATTTTTAAATTGAACTTCAGCTGTGGTTTCTTTCCAATATTTAAACTCTTGCTGTGCCTGTTTAATTTCTTTTTTCAATTCAGCTACCATTTCTTGAGTAAGACTCATGATGTTAACACGAAGAAGGCGATCAATATCGCTATTACCATTTGCATCAGTGTGAGACAATATTTGTTCTCCTACCTGCTTTTTATTTTTATTTTTAAATTCAATTTTATTATCAATGACAGCTTGAATGAATTGCATTTTTACTTTTAGCCAACGAGCAAGTTCAGATGCTTCTTTTTTCCTTAGCTCGATTCTGCTCTTCATGATCATAAGGCGATAATTACAAAAATCTTTAATTAGCTCACGTTCATCTTTATATTCACGCAGCTTGCCGTCATAATCAATAACAGTTAGGTTTTCTGTAAGTGGCTTACTTAACTTAAACTTTTGAATAATTTTCGAGTTTGCCCAGTTTGCTGACGAAGTCTGTTTTAATTTAACTTCGAATTTAAAACCAGTTTTATCGCAAAGATCCTCATAAGATACGATATCTCCATCATCTTCAAGCTTATCTAAAACTTTAATATAGCCTTCTCTGTCAAAGCCATATGGTACTTCAGTAATTTCTAATACCGTTTTGCTCTTCTTTTTAAAGCAACCAAATACAGTGTATTTATCCTCAGTTTTATCATATTCTACACTACCATTGAAGTCTGGAAATGACACTGGAAGTCTTTTGGCTATATTACCATTCGTAAGGAATTCATCGCAGGCACGAGAAAGAGAGACAACACTTCGAGGTAAAATGTTTGTTGCAAAACCAGTAGCAATACCTTTTGTACCATTTGATAAAACCAATGGAATAACTGGCAAATAAAACGCAGGAGGTTCATGCTCAGGATCAGAATGAACTGGCGCTAACTCTAAATCTTTAATGTACTTACTAAAATTCGCATGGACTCGAGTATATACATACCGGGCGGCGCCAGCTTCTTGAATAAGTCGTGTACCAAAGGACCCTCGGCCTTCAATAAGACAAACATTATTGTTCCATGTTGCAGCCATTAATTGACCTGCGCCTGCAGCTGAAGCTTCTCCGTGATTATATCCGTAATCTGATATAATACCAGCAACAGCTGATACCTTTTTAAAATCCTTTTTCGAATTGAGTAACGAACTATACAGATAAAACCTTTGAACTGGTTTTAGACCGTCTATCATATTAGGAATGGCACGTGACTCGACAGTATACATAGCAAAACTAAGCCATTCGTTAGCAGCTACTTTCGAAATTGGATAATTGTTCATTGCGTCATCGTCTTTAGTAAATTCTAATATACTCATATTATCCTCATCTGATTCTATATTATTCTAACACATTACAATACAAATGTCAATCACAATATTATTACGCAAACATATATTCTTTACGAAGCTGAGACTCGCGACCAAACATCATTTGAAATACAGATGCATCGTCGACTGTTACGGTATCATAAACGGGTTGATTAATAATCTTATCATATTCTGATTCTTCAAGGCTGCCGAGACCTTTAATATAACGATGCTTCCAACCAGAATGTTCTGTTTTAAATTTACTAGCATCCTCGTATGTGTAAAACCATTTCACGTCTTTATCTTTCGTTGAAATCATAATAGGAGTACGAGTAATGTTTACGCGTTTTTCTGTTAAAAGACGTGGCCAAAATTTATAAAAGAACGCAATAAGTAATGGCGAAATATGTCCAATACCATCATGGTCAGCATCAGTTAAAGTTGCGATATTTGAATAAGACATATCGTCAACACTATTAGGGTTATTAATATCCAATCCCAATACGGCAACCAACTCACTAAGTTCTTTATTTTTTAAAACATCGGCAGGTTTCATATCCCAGGTATTCATAATAACACCTCGAAGTGGATAAGCTCCAACTTTATTAGGATCTCTAACTTTAAGCAGGAACCCCATAGCTGAGTCTCCTTCTACAATCTTGAGTGTTGCATTATAGGAATTTGCAGCAATGTGTTTTGCTACCTTTACTTTACGTAGCTTTTTCTGAGCAAGAGTTGCAGCTCTTTTGTCTGCTGCCAATTTCTTAGCAAGTTGCGCTTCAATAATTGGTTCTACGATATCGTTAGCCGCAAATATTTTTCTTGCTATGTTTATAAAGTCTTTTGATTCTGATTTTTCATAATGCTCTTTTACGTTGCCAACAGTATTTGTAAGGCGTTCTTTAGTTTGAGAGTCAAACTTTGGGTTTGTAAAATTTCGAGCAAACATAATAAAAGTTAGTCCACCTTTAATGGTGTTCCTAGCAACTTCGATTTTATGGCGGCGTTTAATTAATACTCCCAATTCTTCAACAATACTGTTTACAATAAAATCAACATATGCACCACCTTGTCGAGTGTTTACGCCATTCACAAAACTGTTTGAACGGAAACCGTCTTCAGAAGATGCAAAGAAAAACGAAAGGTCATTGGATACATCAGTTATGACAGATGCGTTTTCTTCTGTAGTAAACATTTCAGCATATTTTTTAATATTGGAAATGCGAATTCTTTTCTTATTAAAGGAAAATGCAATTTCAGGAAATGCCATTTGGAGACTGATTAGACGATCTTCAAGTAATGCTATTGTATCAAGCTCTTCTAAAGAATCAACTTCAAACAAAGAAAAGTCAGGAACAAAGGATACTTCAGTACCGTTTCCTGCTTTCATATTAGAATTTACTTTAATATCTAATGCGCCGGTTTTACATTTAACCTCAACAGCGTTTCCATTTTGCCAGGTTTTACCAACGAATGCAGATGATAAGAAATTGGTCGCCGCCGATCCTACACCGTTTGTGCCAATCGTAACACGGTTATCATCGAAGCTAGTTCCTGCGTTAACCTTTGTCCAGGCCGCTACTGGGCGAGGTATATTTGTTTTCGAGGTTTCGTCATATACGTTTTCTTGAGGGATCCCACGGCCGTTGTCTGAAACAGTTACTTTGTTTCCGGCTACCCAAACATTGATTTTATTTGCATATTTGAAATTTGTTCGGATTGCCTCGTCAATCGAGTTATCCAATATTTCGTCAATCATTTTTGATAGCGCTGGCACATAAATAGATTTTTTCCATTCACCAAGTACAAACCGTTCAACTTCTTCTTTCGAAGCGGATCCCATGTACATACCAATACGGGTACGTACGTGATCTCTTGCTGTTAGTATTTTAAATTCTTCGTTTGCCATCGTATACTCCCAATATGAATACTCTTGTGCATTCTCATGATTTAAACTTTATTAATATAAATCTATACTGATTCTATGCAAATGTCAACAAAAAAATCATTTGCACAAAATCAATATAGAATGTATTTTTATTTAATAGTCGTCATCAGAACTTGAAGACTTACCTTTTGAGTATGCTTGTGCTCCAAAGAACGCAGCAACAAGTCCAGCAATCGCTACAAAATATGTTGGCGCAATATCACCAATAATTGAAGCAGCATCGTCAATTCCAATTACACTCGTAATTAAAATAAGAACTGGATAAAGAAGCATTCCCCAAAGTGCAAACCACGCCATTGCTCGAATTTGATCTTCTTTAGCATCTTCGTTTTCTTGAAGTTTCTTTCTATGCTCAAATTCAGCGATTTCTTTCGCCCGGGCCATTTCTTCATCTGTAATTACACCATCTCCGTCTGTATCCAAATGAGCATATATTGAATCTGCAGATAGCGTTTTAGCTTTATCTTTAGCCATGTTTACCTCCTATAATTTATATAACATTGTATATTCATTATAAAAGTATTTTTCAGTTCATGATATATTTATATAAAAAGCCTCGCAAGGCGAGGCTTTATTAATTAATAATTTTTTTATTTTTTTAAAAAGTGCCACCTTCAAGAACACCACCTTCTACACCTGCTGGTGTAATTGAACCACCAATAAATTTTCTAGTAGTTGCGTCATATGATATGAAATCACCATCTTGGACAGTTGACATGTCTAGGTCATCAAGGCCGCGCATAACAACTTCACCGCCGCCACCTAAAGTACTTAGTTGTGTATTAATTTTGTTAATAAAATCTGAATAGTGTTTTTGCAAATCCTCAAATGTTACAAAATCGGTTTGCTCATTGACTTGAGTTTTAGCAAGGTTTTTATTGGAAAACATTAATAGCGATTCGTCTAAATTATTTTGTTTTGCTAAATAATCTTCATGTATATTGTTTTGTTTTATTGCTTCTTCTATTATAGGTTCTTCGGTTAAATCAATTGTTTCCACATTTTCAAAATTTAACGAGTCATATTGTGTGTTTTCATAAACTGGCTGAGGCGTATGTTTAAATTCAGCTAGCAATTCTGCACGGATTCTTTCACGCTCTTTTTCCATAAAAGCTTGCTCAGCTAACTGGGCACGGATTCTTTCACGCTCTTTTTCTTGGTGTATTTTTGCTTCTTCTTCTAAACGTATTTTTTCAGCATATTCAAAGCGAATCTTTTCTAATTCTTCTTGACGAATCTTTTCCAATTCTTCTACTCTTAATTTTTTTACATTCGCCAATTCTTCGTTAAGCATACCAGCAAATTGTTTTAAATGCGGCTCTGCAGCAGAAATCGATTCATTCCTAGGAGCTTGTATTTTTTTAACTTGTACAGAATTTTTTTGTGGTACTATATTAGGAGATTTACGCTGCGCTTTTTTATTCGTCATCTCGTCAATATAATTTAACGTACCTGAAACTGATTCGTTTTTATTCATTTTTTGCACCCATCTTGGACTCTGTTTAGTTTTATTTATAATAATAAAGATATCTTAAAAGGTTAAATATTATAATCTTTGTTGATTTTTTTAGAAATTACTTTATGTAACCCGGGATTTACAATCAGCGCCTTTTGCATAATTTCGTGTCGTATAAAGTTTCTCATATATGTTGTATCTTCATTTGACGTATCCTCGATCCATGGTACACTATTGCGCCTACACCAATTTACCAATTCTGCCTTTTTATTTAATCGAAACGGTCGAATTACATTTCTGTTTGAATATGGAATGATTTTTCCTTCGCCGTGTAAACTAGACCAAATCCATGTTTCTAAGCAATCATCTAGGTGGTGGCATGTTATAACTGGCGAGGATTCTTGAAAAAAGAAATTATATCGTTCGTTTCTCCAATATTCTTCTTCTGACTCTCTGTTTTTTCTTTTATTACAAATTTGCCCTATGCTTAATGTCATAGATGTTGCTGTTGGTGTTTCACTAAAAACATTATTCTTTTCATTAACATATTCACGTAAAAATTCTAAAGCATCAGCCGACGTCTCAGTGCCGTGGTCAAAAAACATAAGATTTACATTATGATTTCTTCCCAAAAAATCTACAGCTGCCATCGAGTCTACACCCCCTGAACATGCTATGTTAATATTACGTGGGAGTTTTCCCTGTAATTGAATCATAATTTCTCGCCTTTTAATATTTAGATATTTTATTCTATATTAATTCTATTATAATGTCAAACAGTTTCTCTTATCGCAACTCTTTTTCTTAAACCGCTGGAGCTAAATCTATGATTTCGTTTGTTAAAATAAATGTAAATGCCTAAACGTTTACAAATTTCACGCCCTGTAAAATCTTTATCTTTATATTCTTCACCTAATATACGAACATCTATTGGATACAATTCTAATATATCTTCAAGATCTTTTTCTGTTTGATATACTAAAATTTCGTCAACATATTTTACTGCACTCAGTTGTGTATATCTTTCAACAATAGTTTGTATTGGTGAATTTTTTTCATCGCGGTCCACACTAGGATCTATTTGAAGAGCACAAATTAAATGATCGCATTTTGTCTTTGCTTCTCTTAACATCATAATATGTCCTGAATGTAGTAAATCAAATGATGATGCTACAATACCAGTTTTCAATCTTTAAGCTCCTTTAAAATTTTAAATGTATGTTCCCAATTATCTACACAAAAAGATTTACTTGGGTGTTTCAATTCTTTAGCTAATGGGTAATCGTTTCCATCTTTATCCATTTTATCACCGAAGAAATATATAACATCTTTACTTGAAAAATCTTTGAGTATTTGGGATTTGTCATTTCCCTTTGGGTAAATATCTAGACCTGTTTCTCCGCCAACACTTGCAGTTATATTTGGAAAAAGAATATTAATTTTTTTTGATATTTTTATACGTTCATTTGTTTTTAGATCCCATTTTACATACTGCGATCTTTCTTCCTGGGAAGCACTGCGGCCAACAATACTAAAATTAACTGAACCGGGTCTTTCTTCTATGTGTTGTCCAGCTCGTATAGGAAATTTGCTTTTATTAAGCCATAAATTTAAATTTGATTTAAGATCGTTGGGTAATTTCCACTCGGAAGTTCTTATGTTGCGGTCGCCTTGGTAAACATCATTGCCGGAACAATTATAAACTCGTTTACAATTAAAAAAAATAAATTCACCAATCTGTTCAATAGTTTTAGCGCGATCACTTCCTGTAACTAAATAAACATGATGTGATTGACAAAAAACACTAAACCAAATCGCAAAATTTTTGTTCATTTTTTCTCGGCTTGGAGTTAAAGTGCCATCAACATCAAATATATATTTTTTCATATCTATATTTTTCCTACCCAATGAGTACAATCATCGCACGGATCTTGCGTACCTAATAACATTATCTTTTTTTCAAGGACATCATTATTTCTTGCTTCGTGCTGTCTTCCATCCAAAACCATTCAGAAATTTCCTTTTGGGTCCTCTTACATCCTATACATGAATTATTTTTAATAATACATACACTTATACACGGATTGAGAATTATAGGAGGATTTTTATTTTTTCTTTTTACCATACGAGTAAACACCACGACCTGTAAACTTATTTATATTAATTCTGTATTGCGTTTATATAAATAGATTATATAACACTTTTATATAAATGTAAATAGGAAAAACGATGATAACTAATTTTTTATCGCCATTAGAATTTGTAGTAACTGTAAGAAGGTTGCCGCAAGTAGAATTTTTTACTCAGTCTGTAACAATCCCATCTGTTTCGATTGCCCAGGTAGATCAAAATACACCGTTTAAAATTGTACCAGTTCCTGGAGATCGTTTAACTTATGGTGAATTGCCTTTATCATTTATAGTTGATGAATCAATGAATAATTATATAGAAGTTTATAATTGGTTAAAAGATATGACCTTTAATGAAGAATTTGAACAATTTGACAGAATAAAAGATGGTGAATACGGAATTCTTACAGATATTTCGCTCGTGATTATGAACAGCCACAAAAACCCAAACATAAACATAGAATTTAGAGATTGTTTTCCAACAAACCTATCTGATATAACTCTTGATACAACTCAATCCGATGTCACGTACCCGCAAGCAACGGTAAGTTTTACGTTTAGAGATTTTATAATCACACAACTATAAGGAAATAATAAATGTACGAATACAGATGCGCAATTAATAAAGTAATTGACGGAGACACTGTCGATGTTGATATAGAATTAGGATTCGGAGTAGTACTTGCGGACGAAAGAGTACGCATTATGGGTATTGATACTCCAGAATCTAGAACTTCAGATAAAGTTGAAGACTTATTTGGGGAAGCCGCAAAGGCAAGAGTAAAAGAACTTCTTTCTGGAGATGTTATTCTTAAAACTGAAGTAAGTAAAAATGGCGAAGATATGAAAGGCAAGTTTGGACGAGTACTTGGCGATTTTATTATTGAAAATTACAATGGAGTAGATAAGCGTTTAACTGAAATACTTATTGAAGAAGGGCACGCTGTTCCATATTTTGGCGGGTCAAAAGAAGAAACTCAGGCAGCTCACGAAGTTAACCGTCAAAAATTACTTAACGAAGGAATCGTCGATAGAGCCGAATATGAAAAGCAAGTTGCTAAACAGAACGGTTGACATTTACTCACTTCTGTGATATATTTGTACTATATACTATATAATGGAGATGCGCGATATGGATATTGATGAAATAAATCATCTATGGGCTCAGGATTGTAAGATTGACGAAACTAACTTGTCTCGTGAATCTTCACGCATTCCTGAGCTTCATAATAAGTACTATAACCTTTTTTACCGCGAAGCTCTAAAGGTAAAAAAGCTAAAAGCTGACTTGCTTGAATTTGAAAAAATAAAGTCAGAATATTATAATGGAACAATGGACGAGTTGGATCTTAAAGATAGGGGATGGAAACCCTTTCAGCTTAAGGTTCTTCGTGGTGATTTAGACCGTTATGTTCAGAGCGATAGTGAAATAATACAACTTAGCTTAAAAATAGCCTTACACGAGGAAAGAGCAAAGTATTTGGAAAGTATTGTTAGACAGATAAATAATAGGAACTTCATAGTTAAGAATATGATAGATTGGGCTCGCTTCCAGGCTGGCGGATAATAATAAGTAGGTATATAATGACAGACGTGGTAACAGTAGAATATGTAAATTCTGTTCATATGAAAGTAACTGCTGACCCTGGTACACGTCAGGAAATAATGAATTATTTTTCCTTTCGGCCGGATGGGTATCAGTTCAGTCCCAAATTCAAAGCAAGAGTCTGGGATGGTTATATTCGTATTTACCAGCCAATGAGACCTGTTCTATACGTCGGTCTCCTTCCATACTTAAAAAAATTCTGCGAAGAGCGTGAGTATGATCTTTCAATATCAGATGAATTGATCGTAGATAATAAAGTACCTGAAGACTATGGTTACGAAATTGCAAAAGAAATAAACTGTAAGTTTACTCCGCGCGATTATCAAAACGAATATGTTGTAAGTGCAATTAAAAATAACCGTTCACTTTCTCTGTCTCCAACTTCTTCTGGCAAGTCCCTTATTATTTACCTAATTCAGCAGCACTATTATCAAGCGTTTGGCCATAGGACTCTTATCATTGTCCCAACAATTTCGCTCGTCCATCAGATGGCAGGTGACTTTGCGGATTATGGTTGCGATCCTTCTATGATATATAAGATCCAGGGTGGGATAGATAAGAATACATCTGCGCCAATCGTAATCAGTACGTGGCAGTCTTTAATTAAACAACCAAAGGAATGGTTTGACCAATTTAGAGTAGCATTAGGTGATGAAGCTCACTTGTTCCAAGCAAAGTCTTTGACTACGATTATGGAAAAGTTAACTGAATGCGAATATCGCCACGGATTTACTGGTACTCTAAAGTCAGGAGAGTCAAAGACTCATCAGCTTATTCTCGAAGGTTGCTTTGGTCAAGTTAAAAGATTTGTAAAAACAAAAGATCTTATTGAAGAAGGCACCGTAGCAAACTTTCAAGTAAAAGCTATAGTACTTTCTCATCCTGAAAATAAACGAAAAGATTTCCGTAAAGCTTTTAATTCTATTCAAGTTAAACAAAAAAGATATCCTGCTGAAAGAGAATATCTTATTAACCACGAAAAAAGAAATATTTTTATTCGCAATCTTGTATGGTCTTTAAAAGGACAAAATAATCTTATTTTGTTCGATCTTGTTGAAAAACACGGTAAGGTATTAGAGCCACTCCTTCGGAGAGACGATCGTCAATTACATTTTGTATATGGTGGTGTAAAAGGTAATGAACGCGAAAACATTCGCCACCTTGTCGAAAATGACCCTATCAAACAACATGACATATTGGCATCATACGGAGTGTTTTCAACCGGTGTAAATATTAAAAGATTAGATAATGTTATATTTGCATCTGGATCTAAATCTGAAATTAAAGTACTCCAATCAATTGGTAGAACATTACGTAAAGCTGATGACTCAAATAAAGCTACTCTGTATGATATTGCAGATGACCTTTCTGTAGGAGCATTTACAAACTATACTCTTAATCACTTTAAGAGACGTATAGAAATATACTCAGAAGAACATTTTCCATTTAAAATATACACTATACCATTAGAATAGTATACCACAACTCCCAGAATTATTAATTCTATTATACTCATTATTTCGAAAATGTCAATAGAAAAATGCACAGTTGATGAAAATATTTTTCAAATTAACAGTTGACATTTTTCAAATTCTAATATAAAATGTATATAACAAAGATATAAAGGAGTAGTATCATGGCTCGCCGGGTAAAAAGAAATTATGTAAATAATAAAGATTTGCTAGATGCTCTTATTGAGTATAAGAAAAAATGTCAAGAGGCAGAAGACCAAGGCGATGATTTGCCTACTGTACCAAATTATATCGGTGAATGTATTTTTAAAATTGCAAATCGTTTAGCAACAAAACCAAACTTTTCAGGATACACCTATAAAGAAGATATGATTATGGATGGTATTGAAAACTGTCTTTTATACATTGGTAATTTTGATCATAACAAATCATCAAACCCGTTTGCGTATTTTACACAAATTATTTGGTACGCATTTTTGCGCCGTATTCAAAAAGAAAAAAAGCAAATGTATATTCGGTTTAAATCATCTCATAATATGGTTGCCCAAGGCGCTACATATGAATCAAACGAAGTTCAATTACATTTAAATACAAACGCAGATTATATAAATCACTTTGTTAGTGATTATGAGGAAAAGCTAGCGAAGAGTAAAATTCCAAAGCAACCGAAAGAAGTCGTAGAAACAATCGAAGTTGAAGTTAAGAAGGAAGACGACGATAAATGAAGATTGCTTTTATTAATGATAATCACTTTGGCTGTAGAGGTGATAGCAAAATATTTTTGGATCATCAAGAAAAGTTTTTTGCGGAAGTGTTTTTTCCTTACTTAGATGATAATAAAATTACAATTGTAATGGATCTTGGTGATACGTTTGATAGACGTAAGTATATTAATTACGTTACATTAAAAAGAGCAAAAGAGTTTTTCTTTAGCCAGTTAGCGTCTCGCAATATCGAATATCACGCAGTTGTTGGTAA
>Ga0115572_10003622_pt1 | contig 12154 bp, 8 predicted proteins | sample COGITO_mtgs_1206_FD_88681 | JGI IMG/M metagenome (GOLD analysis project Ga0115572, IMG submission 88681) | Pelagic marine microbial communities from North Sea - COGITO_mtgs_120607 | ecosystem: Environmental > Aquatic > Marine > Epipelagic | place: Germany:Helgoland, sampling site Kabeltonne... | reverse complement strand
TTCAAATTATCTAAATAAATGGTGCCGACTAACCGAGTCGAACGGTTGACCTACTGATTACAAGTCAGTTGCTCTACCAGCTGAGCTAAGTCGGCACACTAAATCGTGTGCTTTGGCACGCGTAATAACGTTTACATTTTCATTTAAACACTATTACTAAATAATGGTGCCTCGACCCGGAATCGAACCAGGGACACGAGGATTTTCAATCCTCTGCTCTACCAACTGAGCTATCGAGGCAGTTTCAGATTTAACTAAAAACTACATAGATTTTTAACACACTTCCCAAGCACTCTTCTGACTGAGCTGTTTGGGCGTGCGGCGTATTAAACTGGTTTTGCCCCTGCAAGTCAACTTTTTTTTTGTAGAGCCAAACTGTTTGAACAGTTTTGCACCAATGTGATTAATTAACACAGGAAATGCTGCTTTTTAGAGCGCTTTTATAGGTTTAACAGTATTAATGCGCTTTTTTAACGAAATCTAATGTAAAATGCATTTTAATATATATTAACCAGTGAATTATTTCTGGTAAATGATAGGATTAATTTTCAGCACAAAGCTGCTATTCGGCCGCAGTTAATAATGATAATAATTGGAAAATAAATGCAAAGTAAATTTTCTTCTCCGGTGAAAGGCTTGTTGCCACTCATAATAGTCATAAACCTTGTTGTAACTGCAATCGCACTAGCTGCTTTCGCTTTCTACCCCTCTGAGCAAACGAGTAAGCTTACTACTAAAGATCCTGTTAACTTAGTTGATCTATCTGAAAAACTTGCCGCACCTCTCGTTACAGCATTGACAGAACCTGGGCAAAATAGAGCTGCTAAATTACTTAATGTAAGCACTGCGTTTGATTCTGAGTTTGAATATCACTTATATAGATATGGTGCAAATTCACCAACAGAGTTAGTTTACTCAACCACTAAACCAGCGATTGAGCCATTGATGCTTGATTTACACACACCAAATAAAAATACGGTTTACAGGCAATTGAAGTTAAATGACCAGCCTGTTGGTGAGTTGATTATCAAAAGAGTAACACCCCAAGGCCCTGAAATTACTTCAGAGTCTTCCTCACTATGGTTAATTCTAGCTCTGTCTGCACTTGTGTGTTTAATTGTTCTTTCTCTATTAATTAATGCTTATATTAACGTAAAAATTCGTAAATCAACCAATACGTTGGCTCTTGAATTAAAATCAATTACAGAATCATCAGACTACAATAAAACCGTAGATGAAGGTCTCGACGTTGGTTTAGACAATGTTGCTCAAAACGTTAATTTGTTGCTAGGCCAAGTACAAACAGCCATTAGTAATAACCGAGTAGCTCAATCAGATCTAGAGAAATTACAAAGTAGCCTAGAGACCGAAGTTCATAATAGAACGCTAGCACTTGAAAAAGCGACACACAGTGCTGAACAAGCTAGTGAAGCAAAAACAACTTTCTTAGCAACCATGAGCCATGAGATTCGCACTCCTATGAATGGTGTTATTGGTACCATTGATTTATTAAGGCAGACCGAGCTTGACGGCGCTCAGCATAGATTGAGCACAATAATCCGTGACTCAGCGTTCTCTTTGCTTGGCATTTTAGATGATATTTTAGATTTCTCTAAAATTGAGGCGGGTAAATTAAACATCGATACAACCCCCTTCTCTGTTACAGATACAATAGAAGAAGTTGCTCGTGTTCTTTCTTCTATTGCTAAAAAACGCCAACTAGATCTTGAACTATCTATTGCACCGGATATCCCTACAAATTTAATAGGTGATACCATTCGAGTGCGTCAGGTACTTTATAATTTATGTAGCAATGCTATAAAGTTCACGAGTACTGATGAGTCGCGTCGCGGCCATGTTCGCATTGGTGTTGAGGTTGCGCAAAATACGACAGACCATTTTACCCTAAGGTTTACCGTGAGTGATAACGGTAAGGGAATGAGCCAAACTCAGTTAAGAGAAATATTTAGCCCGTTCATTCAAGCTGAAAACTCTATTACGCGTGAGTACGGTGGAACAGGGTTAGGATTATCTATTTGTAAAAGCCTTACTGAGTTAATGCTGGGCACTATATCTGTGTCTAGTGATGTTGGTATTGGCAGTGAGTTTATCGTTGAACTACCCTTTAGTACCGAAAGCACCATTAATTATGCCCATAAGAACGCATTAAAAGGCAAGCATGTAGCTCTTGTAACCAACGACTCATCAAGAAGACAAACATTAAGCCGCTACTTGTCATTTATGGGCGCCAATACATATTACGCACAATCAATTTCTGAAATTGAAGAAATTCAAGAGCACAGTGAAATGATATGGGTTCTTGATGGTATCGAGTCTATTGATAAAACAAATTCACTATTACGTCGATTAGTGTATACGCTAGAAGATTATAACCAGCAAGTTGTGGTTTTAAGTAAGCTTGATGAAGCCGCGATTAATCATAAAAATATCTTTTACCTCAATGCCACCCCATTATGTAAATCCAGCTTTATGATTTCAGTGCTTGTAGCGGCCGGACTACATACCCCAAAAAAAATAAAACATGTAAAAACCCTCAATAATTTCTTGAATATAGAACAAGCAAGAAGCGAAAATAATCTGGTTTTATTAGTGGAAGATAACCTTTTGAACCAGCAAGTTTTAACAGACCAACTTCACTTGTTAGGGTTCGGTGTAGAAGTTGCTGACAACGGTGAGGAAGGGCTGAATATTTGGCGCAAAGAGCGCCATATGCTTATTTTAACTGACTTACATATGCCAAAAATGTCTGGCTACGATATGGTTGAAAAGATCCGAGATGAGGCATCACAGTTAGATGACATAAACGCACAACCGTATATTATTGCAATAACGGCAAATGCGCTCAAAGGCGAAAAAGAGCGCTGTTTAAATGCGGGTATGAACGATTATATAACTAAACCCGTTGAACTGAATGCTCTGGAAAAACTACTTAATAATTGGCGAGATAAAAACCACGAAGGCTCCGCTTTGCCGGCCGCCGAGGAAGTGAAAAGTCCCTCAGCGCCAATTGATATGGACAAGCTTTCTAAATACGTTAATAACGACGAAGCAAAACAGATTCGCTTTTTCAAAATGTACATTGAGCAAAGTAGTGTGCTAGTTAAGGACATTAATAGTGCAGTGATTATTAATGACACGCAAAGTATTGCTCAAGCATGCCATCAATTAAAATCAATCTCGACAACTATTGGGGCAGAAAGTATTGCAAAACTAGCCATAGACTTTGAAGCACATTGTAATCAACAAGATTTATCGAGTGATGAACTAATTGAGCTTAGGGATAATTTAGAAATTGAATATTCACGGGTTGCTCAGTTTTTAAAAGAGCAAATAAGGCAATCTGAACAAGAAAGCGAGTAGAGCTCTTGCTTTGTTAGCCACGTTATTTACATTAAAAAAGGGCTTTACGCCCTTTTTTATTACTACAAGTTACTTTTCCGGAGGGCGATAGCCCTCTATTTCAACATCTTTATCCTCAAACAAAAATCCAACCATTTGCTCTTCTAAAAATGTACGATGCTCAGGGTCCATCATGTTTAGGTGCTTTTCATTAATTAGCATAGTTTGCTTGTGTTGCCACTGTCCCCACGCTTCTTTTGAAATATTATTAAAAATCTTTTCACCCAACTCACCAGGGTAAAGCTGGTAGCCAAGACCATCCGCTTCTTTTTGTAACTTTTGACAAAATACTGTGCGTGCCATGATAGACCTCTTATACGCTTAAATTTAATTACAGCTAGTTTAAACTATTGTAGCGATTTGTTTAACTAGCTTTTTAGTTGGCGCAGCTAAACCGACCTCAATTGATTGATCAAGTGGATACCAAACGAGTTGACGTTCATTAACTACATCAGGCATTTTATTAACGTTAAGCACATGGGGGTTAATCGTTAATTCAAAATGCGAAAACACATGAGTAAACGGATCTACTTTTTTGGTAGTTAGCTCAAGCCCCTGTTGAGCTAAAAAAACATCCAGCTGGTTTTTTTGTTCAAATTCAAAAAAGCTAAATAAGCCACCCCAAATACCTGTGCTAGGCCTTTTTTCCATCAACACTTTGTCATCACATTGAATAATCAATTGATGACAGATTTTTTTTGGCACTGACTTTTTAGGTTTTGAATGCGGAAACTGTTTAACTACCCCGCCATTAAATGCTTTGCAACGGCTGTTAAGTGGGCACTGTTCACATTCAAACTTACTGCGTGAACATAGGCTTGCGCCTAAATCCATCATTGCTTGGTTAAACTCAGTGACGTTATCTTTTGGGGTCAGTTGCTCTGTTAATTGCCAAAGTTGGTTTTCTACCTTTTTAACTCCATACCAACCTTCAACCATAAAATAACGCGCTAAAACACGCTTTACATTACCATCTAAGATAGGATGATGTTGACCAAGGGATAATGATAAAACGGCACCAGCTGTTGAGCGGCCTATCCCTGGTAAGGCTATCACTTCGTCTATTCTGGTTGGAAATACACCATGGTATTGGTCGCGCACTATTTTGGCGGTTTTATGTAAGTTACGTGCTCTTGCGTAGTAACCTAATCCAGTCCAGTGATGTAATACACGGTCCTCATCTGCATTTGCCAATGCAATAATATCGGGGAAACTTGCCATAAATTTTTCAAAATACGGTATTACGGTCGCAACCTGCGTTTGTTGCAGCATTACCTCAGACACCCATACTTTATAGGGTGTTTTATTTAGCTGCCACGGTAAGGTTTTGCGCCCATGTAATTGATACCAATCAACAACCTGTGTTGAAAACCAATTTGCATCGCTCGTGTGTAACTTCAAAATAACTACTTTTTAACTCGCCCCTTAATAGCGGGCAGTCTATTGCAGTGAGTTAAAATATCAAGTTATAAACATACACAAAGGATAAAGCCTTGTGATCAAGCCCGCGGTCAGGGATAATACGCCACCATTTTAAACATGTTGTTTTCATCAGGCCAAAATATATGAGTGATTCAAGTAACGATAACCTTGAGCAAGCAAAGCAAGAAGGTAAATATATCCGTACGATTCGTAGCTTTGTTAAACGTGAAGGTCGTTTAACAAAAGGGCAAGCTGCTGCAATTGAAAAGTGCTGGCCAACGATGGGCCTTGAGCACCAAAACGGCTTACTTGATTTAGGTCAAGTGTTTGGTAATGATAACGATGTCGTTTTAGAGATTGGTTTTGGTATGGGTAAGTCATTAGTCGAAATGGCTAAAAACGCACCGCATCTTAACTTTATTGGCATCGAAGTACATCGCCCTGGTGTTGGTGCATGTTTAATGGATGCTGATGAAGCTGGTGTAACTAACTTACGCGTATTTGAACATGATGCCGTTGAGGTCCTCAAAGACTGTATCGCTGATGGTGCTCTAAGTAAACTGCAGCTGTTTTTCCCTGATCCATGGCATAAAAAACGTCACCATAAACGTCGTATTGTACAACCTGCATTTGTTGAAAGCTTACGCAGTAAATTAAAGCTTGGTGGTGTTTTTCACATGGCAACAGATTGGGAAAACTACGCTGAGCATATGCTTGAAGTAATGCAAGCTGCTGAGCACTATAAAAATCAATCAGATACCAATGATTATGTACCTCGTCCTGATTTACGTCCACTTACTAAGTTTGAACAACGTGGTCACCGTTTAGGTCATGGTGTGTGGGATTTAATGTTCGAGCGCATTAGCTAAGCAACAACCAATTTAATTAAATAAACTTAAGGTAAAGCCATTTATGAGCGCATTAACCAACCCAAGTTCACTATTACTGCGAAATAGCGAGTCACTCAATGCTGAGTCTATTTTGGTGGTTAATTTTGTGCAAGATGGCTTTTTATCTCAACTTAAAAGTTTAAACCCTAATAGTAATATCACAGCCTTTAGCTATAACCATGCAAATGGTGAGTTTGCTAAAAATATTAGTGGTATAGATGTATGCGTGAGTCATGAGGTTGCTAATAAGCAATTTGATTTAGTGATTTACTATTACCCTAAAGCCAAGCCTGAAGCATTGATGACTCTGGATAACATTCGAGCAGTAATTAATGCAGATGCGGATTTACTTGTTGTTGGCGAAAATAAAAGCGGCGTTAAATCGATAGAAAAACAATTTAGCGCTAACTGTGAGTTCGGGCGTAAAATTGATAGCGCTCGTCATTGTGCTTTATATTTATTTTCAGGCATTACACAGTCAGCTGAATTTAACATTAGTCGTTACCATAAACAGTTTACTGTTGATGTAGCTGGGGCACAATTTGCTGCAATAAGTATCCCTGGGGTATTTAATCACGGCGAACTTGATGCCGGCACTAAGATGTTATTAGAAAACGCACCAAACATTAAAAATGGCCAAGTGCTCGATTTTGGCTGTGGTGCGGGTTTAATCGCAACCTTTTTAGGCCTTAAAAACCCGGCATTATCATTTGTTTGCTCTGATGTAAGTGCACTCGCCGCTTATGCCACAACACAAACTTTAGCCCTGAATAACATTAATGGTGAAGCCATTCTTAGTGATGGCCTTGCTAATATTAAAGGTAAGTTTGATTTAATCATTTCAAATCCGCCATTTCACACAGGTATTGCAACTGATTACACTATTGCTGAGCAATTTTTAAGTAATGCCAAACAGCATTTAAACCGCTCTGGTAAACTTACTATAGTTGCAAACTGCTTTTTAAAATACCCGCCTATTTTAGAAACTCAATTTGGTGAATATCAAACTGTTCATAAAAATAACAAGTTTGCCGTGTATTCAAGCTAGTTTAAGTACACTGTAAATATTTATACCCAAGCCACCTCAAGGTGCAGAATTCAGCGTTTCACAGGGGCTTAATATCAAGGCGTTACTTTGCATGAATGGCAGTCCCTTTTAAGAACAAACAACGATGAGACTAAGTGCCTGTAAAGCACCCAAAGGCTTGGTTTAAAAGTGATTTATACTGCGTTATTGATTTTAACAATAGAGCCACTATTCCTTGCAATCAATGCCTTGCCCAAATCACTTTTAATTCTAACGACGCTCGCATCTTGAGGTGGCTTGGGTATATTATCGCTGCTTAATGCAACGATAAAGACTTAAACGTGAACAACTCAATAATTATTTTGATATTTTTTAGTCTCTTTCCTTTGCTTTTGCTAGACTTAAAAAACTTACAATAACAACAGTATTCGGGCTTCATCCAAAAAATGCCTAAACCTTTACCTCAAACCAGTATACGAAAAGCTCTTATCAGCGCTGTTATGCTTGTTACAGCATTATGCTTATCGTTATCGATTTCAATATCTACCTACCTTGATGTTAAAGAGCAAAAACAATTAATTATTAGTAAACTTAATATTCTTGCTGAAATAATTTCTTTTAACGCACAAATCACGGTTTTATTTGATGATGATAAAACTGAACAGGAACGACTTAAATCATTTGAAAGTATCCCACTTATTAAAAATATCCATATCTACTCAATAAATGAGATTTCAAACAAAGCTGAGTTTTTTACTAGCTTTAATGCAAAAAAAACCCCGCCTGTTCCACTGCGTGTAGATAGTATTGATGAACTTAAAGAAGCAAGGATAACGGACAACCAAGTTGAGCTAATTAAGCCAATAATGTATGAAGGCGAAGTTAGAGGTTATGTATATATACGGGGTGGCTTAGAAAGGTTAAATGATTATATAAACAAAAAGATTATCATTGATATTCTTCTTACGTTATTTGTTTTGGTGCTGGTGTTCTTTGTCGCAAAACGTATTCAAAAACGGATCGCTAACCCGATTGATGATCTCAGCTTACTATTGCAAGACGTGTCAAAGAATCATAATTATAACGTCCGCGCGCCAAAAACAAATATCAGCGAGATAAATATGCTCGCTAGCAGCCTCAACATAATGCTTACCCGAACTCAAAACCAAATTGAGCGCCACAAAAATGATAAGCTAGAGATTAAACAATTAAACCAAAGCCTTGAAGAAAAAGTTAATCAACGCACAATTGCCTTACGTGAAGCGAACCAAGAGTTATTAAACACATTAGAAAGAATGCATCAGTATCAAAATCAAATCGTTGAAAGCGAAAAGATGGCTTCTTTAGGTCAAATGGTTGCTGGTGTTGCTCACGAAGTGAATACACCTATAGGGCTAGGTATCACAGGCTCTACTCTACTTAGAGACAAACTTACCGAAATCAACGACGGGTTCGAAAAGAAAACCCTCACCTCAACACAATTAAAACGCTTTATTGATGATGGTATTGAGAACTTAGATCTTATCTATCGAAATTTGAATCGAGCGGCTGAATTGGTCTCGAGTTTTAAGAAGGTTGCGGTAACTCAAGACGGTGAAATTAAGTCTGCAGTTAATGTTTACAGCCTAATTTCAGATGTGCTTTTATCAATGCGCGCAGAAACGCAATCCAAAGCACCTGAAGTTAAGATTCATTGTCCAAGCGAACTAATCTTCGAAACAAAAGTAGGCCCATTACAACAAGTCTTACAGCAATTAATCAGCAATTCGGTTATTCATGGCTTTAAGGACAATATTGGTAATGAAATTGAATTTACTATTGAACGTAATGAGAGCAGTTTAATCATCAATTACCGAGATAATGGTGTTGGTGTCGACAAGACAATCAAGAAGCGTATTTTCGACCCGTTTGTTACTACAAAACGGGGTGAAGGTGGCAGTGGCTTAGGAATGCATTTAGTTTACAACCTAGTTACACAAGCCCTTGGTGGAAACGTTTTTTACGACGAAAAAGACGAGCGCGGAACCAGCTTTATTATTACTCTTCCAACTGATGAAGCGAAAATAAAATGAGGACGAGAGCATTATTAATTTTATTAATATGTATATTATCCAACTCTGTATGGGCGAAATCGCCTGAGCAAGTAAAAGCAGCATTTTTATTTCAAATGAGTAAGTTTGTTGAGTTTAACCCTAAGACAAAGAGTCAAGCTATTACATTTTGTTTTTATAACTTAGAACTGGGTATAGGCAAGGTTTTAAAGGGTAATTCTTCACTAAAAATAAATGAAAAGCCAATTGAAGTGGTTTTAATTAATAAAAACCAACAAACTTCGGAACTTTATAGCTTTTGTGATATCACATACATTGATGAAACGTTGGAAAATGATATAATTCCACTTTGGATCGATACCACTTCATCAGACACCTTAACAGTGGGTGAGAGTATCAGTTTTTTAGAAAAAGGTGGTATCGCCGCTTTGGTCCAAGAAGGGAATAGAATCCGACTGTATATCAATAAGCAGCAACTGTTGAGCAGTAACTTTAAAGTTCAGTCTCGGTTATTAGCTGTTTCTAAGTTTCATCCAAATTGATTTTACTTGTTAACAAATGGATATACTCCTATAATCTCTGTATTCGGTTTTATAATACAATACCGAATTAATTGTAAATAAAATATTCCGAAAAGGTTAATTAATAATGCAAACGCCAGTCATTCTGATTGTAGAGGATGAAGACGTAACTCGACTAAACCTCGTTAGTTTATTTGAAGCTGAAGGTTACAAAGTTATTGAAGCCATTGATGGCGATGACATGCATGACAAGCTTACGAATAATGATGATGTGAATCTAGTAGTTATGGATATCAACCTACCAGGTAAAAACGGGCTAATTTTAGCACGTGAATTACGTCAAAAGCGTAACGTTGGACTTATTTTCCTAACCGGTCGCGACAATGATGTTGACCGTATCTTAGGCCTTGAAATTGGTGCAGACGACTATATCACTAAGCCATTTAATCCACGTGAATTAACTATTCGTGCTCGTAACTTAATTTCTCGCACAGCCCTTGGTGGTGAAGAGTCTAGTCTCGAAACAAATGGTGTTATTACGTTTAATGGCTGGGAACTTGATGAAAATAGTCGCTGTTTAACATCACCAAATGGTGACGCTAAACGCCTTCCTAAAGGTGAGTACAGAGCGCTACGTTTAATGCTTGATTCACCAGGTCGTATTTTCAGCCGTGAACAACTGATCAAACATATGACTGGTCGTGAGCTACGTGCAAATGACCGTACTGTTGATGTAACAATCCGCCGTATTCGTAAGCACTTTGAAAGCGATAACAGTACGTCAGAATTGATTAGCACCATCCATGGTGAAGGCTATCGCTTTATCGGTAAAATTGACGCCTAAATTACGTTAATTACCTCACAGCAACTATTTCTCTAGTTGCTGCAAGAATAAATGAAGGGCATGTTGTCCTTCATTTATTTTATCTGCAAGTTCTACCAACCACACCTGTAACAGGTCAACATCCTCATCAAGCGCCCCATGCTCCATCTTTTTAGCATGTAACTGTACGTCGTTTAAACCTACAGAGCCTGCTGCCCCTTTTAGCTTGTGTGCAACTGATTTATATTCTTCTCTATCACCTTGCTTTAATGACGTAGCTAACTCTTGTTGATATTGTGGGTTTAGCTTTTCAAATAAGCTGCTGCTTCGCTTAAATATTTCAATTCCCATTGAGTTCACAAAGTCTTCTATTGTTTCCACATCTAACAACTCAACTTTTATATCAGTGCAGTCTTCAGAGGCTACCGTAAGGCGGTTTTCATCACATGATTGCGCTAGTTTTATGTCAAATAAATCCGCCAACATTCTATCAAGTTTTGTTGTATTGATAGGCTTTGCCAATGCCCCTTGAATAGAAATACCTTCTAGCTCCTCTTCCGCACTTCTTACATTCGCAGTTAAGGCAACAATAGGTAATTTATCAAAGAAACTGTCTGAGCGAATTTGTCTGGCAACTTCATCACCATTAATATCAGGTAATTGCATATCAAGTAAGACAAGATCTAAGTCATCCTCTGTTTCTACAAATGAAAGCGCATCTTCACCTGTTTCAGCCCAAATCACCTCATGCCCTCGCTGCTCAAGCAAGTTTGTAGCGATCTCTGCGTTTAATGGTACATCTTCCACAAGTAAAATATTTAAGCTTCTACCGACATAATTCTGTTCAGCGGGAGCAACACACAGTGAAAGCGGTATTTCTACCACAAAACTACTCCCTTCACCTTCTGTGCTGCTGACACGGATATGGCCACTCATTGCGGTCACTAGAGCTCTTGTTACTGCAAGTCCAATACCTGATCCAATTGCATTTGTGCCGTTTATATCTGGAGCTTTATAGTACATATCAAAGATACGTTGGAGTTGTTCTTGAGGTATGCCCTGCCCAGTATCGGTAACATTTATAACTAACCATGTACCATCGGCGCGGTTTTCGCGTAAACAGGATAATTGCACCTTGCCTTTTTGGGTAAATTTAACTGCATTATTTATCAGGTTCCATACCACTTGGCGCAACCGTGTAGGATCTAAAGCAGCATATACATCAAGCATACCTTTTCGTTCTATATCGAATTGGAGCCCTTTTTGTTCGGCAATTAAGCCTGCAAAGTTAACCACATCGTTAATAAAATCTGATACGTTAATTGGCGCGGTAACGATATCTAACTGTTCACGATCTATTTTATCTAAATCGATAATGTCATTGAAAATATTACCCAAGGTTTCAGCACTTGAGAATACGGTATTACACCAACTACGTTGTTGCTTATCGAGCTCGGTATCCAGTAGCATACGAGTTAAACCAACAATACCATTCAATGGTGTTCTCAACTCGTGGCTGAGTGTGGCAATAAATTTCCCTTTGTCCTTATAGGCCGTTTCAAGTGCTTGCGCTGCTTCTTTTCGGCTTGTTATGTCACGGCCAAACGCCAATAAGCCGATGTATTCACCCTCATCATTAATAAAAGGCAACTTACGCATTTCAAACCAACGATTTTCATTATCAACAGGGTACTCAACATCAAGCGTGAGAGCTTGATGTGTTTCTTCTACTTTATTATCTGTTGTAAGTACTTCTGGTAAGTAAGATTCAGGGTATATTTGTTCCGCCGTTTTTCCAATTAGCTCGCTAACTGGTTTACCTATCACCTTTTCAAACATTTTATTACAGCCAGCAAATACACCATTGTTATCACGGTAATAAAATAAATCGGGGGATGAGTCGACAATAGACCGAAGTAGCATGCCCTGCTGTGCAAGTTCTTGTTGTGTTTTCTTACGCTCAGCAATCTCTCTACGTAGCTCTTCAATCGCGCTATGCT
>Ga0115572_10003621_pt1 | contig 12159 bp, 10 predicted proteins | sample COGITO_mtgs_1206_FD_88681 | JGI IMG/M metagenome (GOLD analysis project Ga0115572, IMG submission 88681) | Pelagic marine microbial communities from North Sea - COGITO_mtgs_120607 | ecosystem: Environmental > Aquatic > Marine > Epipelagic | place: Germany:Helgoland, sampling site Kabeltonne... | reverse complement strand
TTCGTAAGCCATTCCTTATCAAAAGCACGGCTTAGAATTTTAGAGTACTCTGAAAGTGGTGGAATAAAAGATTTTGTAACTGGTATCATATTATTTGCCCTCTCCCCATTGCATTTCTTGTCTCGAATATCCTTTTTCAACTCCAGAATAAACTCCTAAATCAATTTCTTCAGGAACAATAGTGAATCCTATTATATTTTCTAAAACGCAAATGGCACTGTTTTTATTTTTTATGACATAAACATCTAAAAGGAACTCACCCTCATTAAAATATCCACTAGGAATATTCATGCTCACTTTTCCTTTGTTTTTAATTAATTTTTCGGGAGAAACAGTTGTTAAAAATATGTTATCATCTACACCTTTAATTTTTATAGTAAAGTGTATATTATTAGAATCTGTTTTGTTTTCATAATCTAATATAAGTTCTGTAGCTTCTGTTCTTATTATTGGCTTCACAAAAGATTTCTTTTTAGACTTAAAACCAATATAATTGAATTTGAACTTTTCATTGCCTGTTTCTTTCTCTAAAAAATTATTTTTCTTAACATCCAACTCAAGATATTTATCTATTGTTTCTGATGTGCTTCCATAAAAGTTTAACATTCCGTTTTTTAATAAAATGGCTTTTGAGCAAAGAGATTTTATTGATTTTAAATTATGGCTTACAAAAAGCACTGTTCTGCCACCCTCTCTTGAAATGTTTTTCATTTTGCCAATGGCTTTCTTTTGAAACTCCACATCTCCAACAGCTAAAACTTCATCTACTACCAAAATTTCAGGATCTAAGTGAGCTGCAACTGCAAATGCTAACCTTACATACATTCCAGAAGAGTATCTTTTAACTGGTGTATCTATATATCTTCCACATCCTGAGAAATCTATTATTTCATCTAATTTTGAAGTTATTTCCCTTTTGGACATTCCTAAGATGGCACCATTTAGGTATATGTTGTCCCTACCCGATAATTCTGAGTGAAACCCCGTACCAACTTCTAGTAGGCTTGCTATTCTCCCGCGACTTCGGATAGTGCCCTGACTTGGCTTGGTGACTTTAGAGAGTAGTTTTAAAAGAGTAGACTTCCCAGCTCCATTTTTACCAACGATTCCTAATATTTCTCCTTTTTCTATTTCTAAATTAATGTTTTTTAAAGCCCACACATAATCCCCTCCTGCTGCATCTCTTTTGTTTTCTTCTCCGATTTTTAAAAAAGGGTTTTCTTTTCCTCTTAGTTTATAATAAAAAGCCTTTAAATCATCTTGAATAGTAGAAGAATCAATCATTCCAAGTCGGTACATTTTAGAAACATTTTCTATTTTTAACATCCAACTCATACAGTGTCCATAAAATTTTGTTCTACCTTATTAAAAACCAGTACTCCAATAAACAATAATATTAGCATTACTGAAAAACTATAAAAAATATGTGCCCAACTGAATTCTCCTTGACCTAAAAATGCATACTTAGTTGCTTCAATTATTGAACTCATTGGGTTTAGCTTGGCAATCCAATAATAATCCCCTAATTTCTCTTTTGCTAATGAAAGTGGGTAAACTATTGGGGTTGCATACATTAATAGCTGAACACCAAAGACAACCAGAAATTGAAAGTCTCTGTATTTGGTAGTTAAAGAAGAAATAATTATCCCTAAACCTAAGGCTAATCCTGCCATTATTAATATAATAAAAGGAAATACTAATACGTGAGTGTTTGGAGTAACATTTGCACCCATGTATATGTAATAAATTAAGAAGATTAAAAAAAGAGAAAACTGAATAAAAAACTTTAAAAGGCAAGAAATAACTGTAGAAATTGGTAAAACCAATCTTGGGAAATAAACCTTACCAAAAATATTTGCATTACTTACGAAGGTGTTTGATGTTTTTGTAAAACATTCAGAAAAATAATTCCAAGTAGATATTCCGCACATATAAAATAAGACTTGAGGCAGGCCGTCTGTTGGTATAGAGGCCAGTTGGCCAAAAATAACTGTAAAGATAATAGTTGTGAAAATGGGCTGAATTACAAACCATAGTGGGCCTAAAACGGTTTGTTTATAGATGGCGACAAAATCTCTTTTCACAAAAAGAAGAATTAAATCTCTATATCTCCATATTTCTTTTAGGTTGACATCAAAAAGATTTTTTTTGGGGCTAATAAGCTCTTCCGTAATGGGTTTCAATTTGTTATATTTGGTTTAATTATAGAAGCGTGAAGATAAAAATTTTACTTGTTCTTATTGTTGTATACCCATTATTCTTCTTAACTCAAGGAGGTGATTTAATTGAATTTGCCTCTTTTTTTAAAATACCTTTGAGTACTAATTTATTTTACGTTTAAAATAAAACAAATCACCTTTTCGCTTAATTAAATCAAATTTCAGCGGCAACATATAATTTGTATACTGTTTATTATTATTTATTCTTTTTACCACGACATTGTCAAGTGAGTCGAATCGAGATTGAATGATTTTGTCATGTGTTGTGAGGTTATAAGCCTCTTCCATTGGTTGGACTTTTTGTGCATTTTCAAAGTGGGTTAAAGAAAAGTCTACGACACCTAACTTTTTTAAACCTACTAATTCTTTAGCAAAAGATTTTTCTGAAATAAGGTCATATTTATTATAAAAATTAAAGATGAAATAAAATGAAATAAAGCTGTATGCAATTACCCTGAAAGGTTTATTGTTTAAAAAATACTTGATATTAGCTATATACAGAGAATAGCTAAATACCATCAGTACGAATAAGGTATTTAAATTTCTCATTAAAAAGAACCTTACACCAGAGAATTGAATAACTATCAATAAGTTAATTGCTATTATTATGTAAATAAAAATCATTTTTTTATCAATTTTACGTGATAAAATAAAAATTAACGACATTGGAAAATATAATATTCCTAAAGGTCCTAACGCTTTAAAAATTGATTTTATTTGGTACCAACCGTCCGGCTGCACGTTTAAGTGGCCCGTTTTAAAATGATAAATATTTGATAGAGTGTGATTAAGATAACTCCCGTAATCTTTTATAAAAAGTGTATTTAAATAAAAAAAGAATAAAATTAAAAGACATAGGATTTCATTCGAATATTTATTTGCCTTACCTACTTTAAAAGTAAATAAATAGTAAACTAAAAAAACTAAAAAAACTGCTGTTAATTTAATGTTTATTGCAAATGCTATTAAGAAAGCACAGAAAAAAGTAAATCTCCAGAAATCAGCTTCTTTTAGATAATAAATAGTGATTATTAAATTAATTACTATGAGCATAAGGCTTTCAGTGTAAAAAACATCTAGAGAGGATAGCGTAAATGATGAATAAGATGAAATGACTAAATAAAAAAGGGCTGGGAGAAGGCCATTGTTTTTAAATATTAAAATTGTCGCTAAATAAAAAGATATGATTACAATTACTCCTAAAAGAAGTCTCATTGCAAACCAAAAGTCTTGAAAATTAGGATCTGGATATTGTATTTCATGCCACATCCCTTTGTAATTTTCATGTAAGTAAAAACCACCATTCATGTTCCATGTTAAATTGTTAATATGTTCTCCACCCATATTAGAATTCATATAATATATCCCAAAAGGGTAAATAAGTCTTCCAATATTTCTTATGCTTTCTCCAACTCTTGTAGAGTGATAATCTTCTCCAAAAATTGATTGAAATGACATAGCAATTGTTAAATCTTCATCAGATTCATAATTAGAAATATTATTTTTTAAAGAATTGTGTAATAAAAAACAAGAAGAAATAGAGAAAAATAAAATTACTAGTATTTCTTTTTTTTTTGTAATAATTGATATTATATAATTGAAGTTATTCATTAAGTATAATTGCAATTAAAGTTAAGCCGATTTACAATAAATTTTCTATTACGTCCAAATATATTTTTATGTAATGGTATAAAGTTCATTATTTTAGTTTTTTCATTATAGAATTAAGTATTTTGAATATTTATGATAAATATTTCTAGTGTGTTAGCATTTGAGTTTCAAAGACAAAAGCATTTATCCATGCTTATTTTACTACTTTAAAGTGCTTTTATTAAGTTGTGTTTCTTGGTTTTGCTTGTAATGGACACTAACTAACGGATGATTATTCATCATTTAAACTTATTAACTAAATTAATGATCGTCTCTATTTCTTTTTCTGTTAAATGAGCTCCAATTGGGAGGCTCAATACTTGAGTATGAATTTTTTCTGTAATGGGAAGGCTTAAGGAGTTGAATTCTTTAAATGCTTTTTGTTTGTGTGGTGGTATCGGATAGTGTATAACTGTCTCTACTCCATTTTGAAAAAGATATTCTTTTAGTTTATCTCTTTTTTTGCACCTAATGACGTATAGATGAAATACATGACTTTTTATTTTGTTGTTCCAAAGAGGAGTTTGTGTAAGCGGATTATTTATTTCGTCTGAGTATCTTTTAGCTATTCTTCTTCTTATAATTATATCGTTATCTAAGTCTTTTAATTTAACAGATAAAAAGGCTGCTTGAATTTCATCTAACCTACTGTTCGTCCCTATTAAGGTGTTGTGGTATTTTTTTTCGGAACCGTAATTAGATAATGTTCGGATGGTCTTAGCTAAAATTGGATCATTTGTAGTTATTGCCCCGCCATCTCCTAGTGCTCCAAGATTTTTTCCAGGGTAGAAAGAAAAACCTGCAGCATCACCTAAGTTCCCTGTTCTCTTATTTTCGTAATATGCACCATGAGCCTGAGCTGCATCTTCTACTATTAACAGATTGTGTTTCTTAGCCAGTTGATTTATAACTTGCATATTCGTCACTTGACCATATAAATGAACAGGCATTATCGCCCTTGTTTTATTAGATGTTTTATTATAAAACCCTTTTGTGTCGTCTATATTAAAACTATTCATATCAGGTTCTATTAATACAGGCTTTAATTCATTATTAACAATTGCTAGAATGGAAGCTATGTAGGTGTTTGCTGGCACTAAAACTTCATCGCCTTTTTTAAGTTTTCCTAGTTCAATATAGGCTTTAAATATTAAAGTTAAAGCATCTAATCCATTCGCAACACCAATACAATATTTAGCACCACAATATACAGAAAACGCTTCTTCAAAATTTGAACATTTTTCTCCATTTATATACCATCCTGAGTTGATAACCTTTGCTGTTTCTATTTCTAATTCAGGATTATATTTACTATTTATTTTATATAAATCTAAAAATCTTATCATGTGATGTTTAGTTCATATGTATCGTAACATATCGCTGATAATCCAAACTCTTCTTTAGATTTTATTAAGTTAAAATTTAAATTCTTTCCGTTATTTTCTGTAGAAATCCCAAAATCAAACCATTCTAATTTATTTTTATAATGTTCACAGATAAAGCAAATTATAAAATCAAGTGCTCTTTTCTTTTTTGCTTTTGCTGAGGAGCTAATATACTGTGCATGTACTACATTATTTGCTATGAATAAAATAGCTCCACCTTCAATTTTGTTATCTATTATTAAGTTAAAAAATTTAATCTCTTCATTAAACTTTTTTTTTAGTGTATTCATCTCATCAGCAGAGTGAACTGCATTAGTGTTATATTTTTTTTTAAGGGTTTGGTTAATTATGTTTATAATTGAATTACAGCTTGATGTTTCGATTAGTTTTAGCCCTAATTTTATTGCCTTGCGGTATCCGTTTAATTTTTGTGGTCTTAAATTTGTAGTTCTAATATTGATGGTTGAAGAAATTTCTCTTTTTAATAAAGAAAAATTATTTATAAATAAACAATAATTTTCTTCCTCTGCTGGAATTTTATGATAAATATGTGGAATAGATTTGTATACAATTTTTTTGACATTAATATCCTTTAAATATAAAAGAAGTTTAGAAAAAACTTGTAACATTAATGCTGTCGATATTTTTTTACTCACTAATATTCCACCATACGTTAATCCCCCATGAGAATGAACTATATTGTTATTTAGGCTTGCGGGTAGGAGCGCAATAATTTTATTTTGTTTTTTAAATATAAGTGACAAGTCTTTAAATCTATCTGAGTGATAATCCATATAGTTTCTATTAAGTAAAAATGTAGCATTTTTACTTTTTTGTACAAAATCGTTCCACTGAGAGAAGAATTTATTAGAGTATCTAATTATTTCAATCATAAATCTTCAATTTCCGCAAAACCAAAACCGGTACCCCCAAAATTATTTCCGCAATAAAATAGATAAATTTTATCTTTGACTGTAAGTACACTTGGAAAATATATCATTTCGGAGTCCCAATCAGATTTGGAGTGTTTTAAGCCCTTTATTTCACCATCTATCCTTTCCCATTTTTGTAAATCTGCTGATCTGGCACAACCTAAAAAATATTTCATACTTAATAATCTCCTTGTATAAAAGCAATAATATTTTCCCTTTAATTTCACGATTTGAGGTCTACCTAGACCGTGTTCAACAGAATGATCGGCGCTTATAATTTTGGTGCCTAAATCTTTGTAAGTAACACCATCTTTTGATTCTTGATAAAATATATCATAGGTTGGTCTTGTTTTTCCTCCTACTTTTTTCCAAAAGCTTCCTGCAGAATATACAGTTCGATAGATGCCGTCTTCAATTAAAATGGATTGTCCTGCTCTAACTAATAATCCTTCTTCCTTTCTGTCTAAAACGGGTGCTCGACTTATGCGATTTAACGAATTAGAGTTTAAGTTCCCTACGGCTAACCCACCGAAATTATAATGCCTAATTTTAATTCCTTTTTGAAATCCTGTGTAATATAAATAGACGTTATTCTTGTGCAAATATGCATGTGCTGGAAAAACTCCATTTTCATCAAACATTCCATCTTCACCAATTTCTAATACAGGACTTTGAGATATTTTTAAAACTTTAGAGGGATTAGATGAGGCTAAATCAATGTGCGCAATTCTTGATATACCTTTGTCATCCCATGCTCCAACATACACCCTAATAGTTTTTGAATTTAATAGAATAGCTGTAGGTGCCATTGTGTGAGAGTTCCACCAAGAAAAATTGTTTTTTTTAGGACTGTAGATAAGTCCCCTTTTTTTAATTTTCATCTAAATTTTATAATTAATTAACATTTCAATCATACTAGGGTCAAAAGTTGGTATTTTACAATTTTTTGAAACTTCTAATCTTTGGGTATAACTATCATCAATAAAAATGGAATTAGGTAATGTGATGTATTTAAACTTTTTGTCAGATTCCTTTATCCAAATTATTTCATCAAAAAGTTGTTTGATTTTAAATTTGGTTAGAAATGCCTTTAAATCATTATTAGTCGATTTTGTAATTAAAATAATCGGTATTTTATCATTTATACATTGATATAAAAACATAATCATATCTAAGTTTATGCGATTATTAATAATTATAGTGTCATCTAAATCAATGTATACGTTATTAAATTTTATTGAATGATCATATTTGTTTTGTAAACATCTGTCAATATTGATATTGTTTTGGTTTATTAAAATTCTTGTGGATATTCCTGCGTATTCAAGAATGCTAAGTAAGGCAAAATTAACTCCTCTTACTCGGTTTATGGCCATTGTTCCTGCAATTCTGGGTTCAATTTCTAGAAGTTTTAAAATGCCGTTAGAATCTTCTTTCATTTGAAAAAACCAACTACCTGTTATTTTTATGGAATTAGCAATCGCCAATGCTGTTTTCTTAAACCTTTGATTTTGCTCAGTAGATACAAGATTACTATGCATTGATGTTCCCATTCGAATCCTTTCCCTTGTTCTGGCTTGTGAAAATAAAAGATTTCCATTAATGTTAGAAAAACAATCTACCGAATATTCAGGTCCATCCAAATATTCAGAAACAACATATTCAGAATTAAAATAACTTTTTAATTCATTGGGCGTGTTAACTTTTTTGGTTCCTTGTGAACCGTACCCATTATCAGGTTTTACAAAAACTGGATATTTATCAATATGACCAGTGCTAGAATAAACTTTAGGTACTGCAATTATTTCCTTGAACTTCTTATAAGTGGTCGATTTTAGTCTGATTAATTTAACAACTTCATTTGAAGGAAGTATTAATTCACATTTAATCAAATCTCTGACTTCAATTAATGCATCAATTACATAAGGATTTGCAGGGAATATAAAATTAATTTTATGTTTAGATATTAATAAATTAATGTCGTCAATCCATTTTGAATTATTAACTGAAGATATTTCATAATGGTTTTCAAAAATATATGGCGCATGATTTACTACATCATTTGATGCAGAAAACAGGGTTACTTCTTTTGCTCCTTTTAAGGATTTGAATATTTCATTTCCGATTTCTGTCCCCCCAGGAAATATTAATACATTAAATTTTTTTCTCAAATTTCTTAATTTTAGGTAATTCAATACAAAGTAAAAAAAGATTCATAGAAAAGTGTGAAATATAAGGATTTCTAATTAACTTTATTTGCAAAAAAACAGAAGTATTTATCTTCAACAGCACATTTCGAGTTTACTGGTGATTTAAAAAAACTTTTCTTTGCAACGCACATCAAAAAATAACATTGTAATCATTTATCATTAGAAATTCAAAGAGCAAAAATTTAAAGCTATATTTTCTTTAAATTTAACTGCGATTTATTTTTAAAAAAGTTTCCACAGTTGAGATTGAATATAAAACTTTCTTTGAACCAACGTTAACTTTGAAATTTAGATTGCATTTCTAGAAATTCCTTATAACTTCGGATATAATCTTCCTCTAAAAATACTTCACTAGCAATACAGACTAGTATAGCGTCTTTTTGAAATATTAAGTCCCTCCATGTCATTTTCGGAATGAATAACCCTGTGTTAGGGGAATTAAGTGTGAAACTAATTTTTTCCCCATACATGGTTTCTAAATTAAATAGTATACTGCCACTAACAACTATTATTACTTGTTCATTCAACTTGTGAGCATGCTTTCCTCTGTCCAAAGTTTTTGGAATATTATATGTCCAATATATTCTCTTGGGAATAAATGGTAGGTTTTCGTTTTCTAATAATGATATGAACCCGGTTTCACGTTGTCCTATTTTGGGTAGGGTTATCAACCTTGGTCTAAGTTCTTGCATAATTTAAAATTTTGGTGTGTAGTTAAAAAATAAAGATTTTAATAGCGTTTTTAATAATAATTTTTTTTCTAAAAAATTAGATCTTTCCTTAACTGCAAGGGCTAGGTAATATATTGACCTTAAATATGATTTCTTGGACATGTAGATCATCGATATTACACTGTACTGACCAAAAAAATTATTAAATGCATTTATTGAGAAATTATTCCTTGCGTATTTGTCTAATCCTTTCATAGTTTTTAAGCTTTTAAAATATAACTCTACATTATTTTTATCTGTTAGATTTTGAGCGCCATCCGCTCTAATTCTGTATAGAGAAGAAAATTTATTTTGGTAAAATCCTTTTCCCACAAGTAATAAAAAAATTCTATGAAGATAGTCATCTGTCTGGCTTTCAAATACCCAATTTTCAAATTTACTAGGATATTTTTCAGTTCTAAACATTATTGCATGAATATTTATGTAAAATTTCTTTGGTGCCCATTCCCCGAAAGAAAAAGGGTTTTGGGGGGGAGGAGCGCAATTTATTGGTTTTACATTAGATTTATCAAATTCATTAAAACTGTGCCCATTAGCATATGTGAATGAAAGTGAATTGTCCTTTTTTAAAATATTATAAGAACTATATAAAAAAAATTGGTCCTCCATTATGTCGTCTCCCGAAGCAAAAACAACATATTTAGATTTAATTTTTAAATAATTGGTAAATAAATTTTTAGAAATTCCTAAATTTCTTTCATTAAAAAAATAATCTACTTTTTCTGGATAGGATTTTTTATATTTTATAATTATTTCTCTGGACTTATCTGCGGATAAGTCATCTGCAATATAAAGTTTCCAGTTTGTTATACCCTTTTGATTTAAAAAGGACTTTATTGCCTCTTCGATATACCTTTCTGCGTTATAAGAAAGCATTAATACTGCTATATTCAATTCTGAATTTATTTTTTTATGCATTCTGTGAAGTTATCATTGAACTTGAGTTTATAATTTCTGCTAATAAAAGTATTACTTTTAAGCGCATCTAGGCTAGTGTAATTTCTAAGAAAAAATATTTTTTTTGGTGTGTTTTTCATAAATGTTAAACAAGTTGTGTCTAACGAATTTAAAAGTAATTTCAAGCTAGGGATTCGACCAACTTGCAAGCTAGATTTTTTTAGATTAAAACATTTAAGATATTTTGCCTGATTTTTGAAATTAGACTTATACTGTTTATAAGTTGAGTATAACATTAAATTTTGAAAATTTTTAGATTCAGTTGGAAAAATTAATTTATTAGAAAAATTATAGTTTTCTTGAACAGCAATCTCACGTAAATAATTTTTATTTACACTATAGTTATTTTTATAAAAAAAGTTAAATAGCAATATAGCAGTAATGGATATTAAATAAAATAGTTTTTCCTGTTTTTTGTTTATATTAAAAATAATAGATAAAATACTAAAAGCTATAAGTCCAGAAAAAATTTCAAAATAATATTTATTAGAAAAACTAAATGGAGTTCTTGCTAACATTATTAAATATAAAGTAAAAATTATAAAAGTCAAGAAAACAATTTTGAACCTTTTTTTTAAAATAAAATATGCAACAAAAAGCACTAAAAAAATAAAAATCTCTGGCTTTAGAATAGTATTATAAAACGTTTCACTAAATAATTGAAAATTATTGCTGCTATCAGTGCTAGGGGTTCCTTCTACAAATGCTTTAAATAATAATGGCATACCTATTATTAATGGAAAGAGCTCCTTCCACTTTCCTTTAAAATTATTTACAACCCCTTTAAAAGCAAATAAAACAGGAACAAAAAATAAAATAAGTCCTGTAAACCGGAACAATATAGAAACACCAACAAGCAATGAGAGATGTTTTAAAGGAATTTTATTGTAAGTTAAAAGTAATGCTATAATAAAATAAGGCAAATAATGTGCCTGGTCAACAACTTGAACATTGTTAGACTCAAAATCAAATAAAAAATAAAACGTGAAAACTAAAAATATTTGAGTATAATTTAATTTTAAGTAACTAGAAATAATTGATATAAACACAAAACAAAATAATATTGAAGAAATTCTAAATCCAATTTCGTCAATTCCTAAAAAGGAAGTAAACAAAGACCCTGATAAACTTGAAAGAGGCGGATGAACGTTCTTAAAACCAATATATGGACTGAGTACTTCACCTAAATAGGTGTAAAAAAGACTAAGCCTAAAAATCAATATTATTAATAAATAATAAATAAAGTAATTATAAAATTTTTTTTGAAAAATAAAATATAGTGCTAAAAAAAAACAAATATTAAAAACTGATAAAAATAATTTATAGCTATAGCTTTCTAGAATTGGAATTTTAGCCATCAGCCTTTCGAAAACTGTAAGCGATAAACAATAGGACTTAAAGGTGTAGTTAATTTCATCTCCAACAAGACAAAAATTATTGAGTTTAAAAAAAACAAAAATTAGTAGTAGAAAAAACCCAAAAAAAAGTTTTTTGAAGTCAATGGCTATCTCTATTTTTTCTAATTTAAAAAACAGTATGAGAAAAAATCCAATTAAAGACGGAGCAGACAATAAAAACAATTCATATGGTAGGCCAAAAAAGTTTTTTTTTGACGGAATAGCTCCAAAATAAAATACGGAATAAAGAAACGTAAATAAAAAAATTAATTTTCCTAAATCAATATATAAGTAGTATACATTATTATTAAGTTTTTCTTTAAAATTCAATCTATTTTATTTTCAAGGATTTTAATTTGTAGGTTTGTTCACGCTCACTATTGGCGAATAAACCTTTGTGTTTTTGTGTTGAAATTATCCGACATCTGAATTATATAAACCCCATTTTCAAAATTGGAAATATCAACTTTCTTGGTGTTGTTTAAATAATTAGAAGGCCACATTTCTTGAAAAACCCTTCTTCCTGAAGCGTCAAATATTTGAATTTTAATGTCGCCTGTAAAGCCTACAGAAGCTACATTTAAGACTTCTCTTGCGGGGTTAGGATAGCAACTAAAACGAACTTTATGATTCGTTTCGTTAATGGATAATCCGTAGCCAACAGTAAAGTAATGAATG
>Ga0115572_10003612_pt1 | contig 12172 bp, 6 predicted proteins | sample COGITO_mtgs_1206_FD_88681 | JGI IMG/M metagenome (GOLD analysis project Ga0115572, IMG submission 88681) | Pelagic marine microbial communities from North Sea - COGITO_mtgs_120607 | ecosystem: Environmental > Aquatic > Marine > Epipelagic | place: Germany:Helgoland, sampling site Kabeltonne... | reverse complement strand
TTAGTACCTTATTTACATTCTTTCTGATTACCGCAAAAATTAGTTTATAATTAACTTTACAAATTTCTACATTATTAAGAGAATAAATTTTTTCGCGTAAAGTCGGTTTCTTTAGTTTTCATTGGTTATGAGTTCAATTCTCAACACGCAAAATTTTCTCGATGTTATTCTTTCTTATTTGTATGCCTCTATTTGGCTGTTTTGTTTTATTATTTGTAAATAAAACTGAGACAAATTTTATACGTAATTTTTCTCTTTTTTGATCTCTCATTATTCTTAACGTTTGCGTTGGCTTATTATTCTTTTTTGATCCAACAATAACGCAGTTTCAATTTTTAGAAACAAATCATTGATTTCAATCTGTTAATATTAATTTAATCTTAGGAATCGACGGTTTAGCTTTAATAATGATTTTATTAACAGCGTTATTAATTCCTGTTTGTATCCTGCTTTGTTGAAATCCTTCATTAACAAATCAAGCCAAAGAATATTCGTTGGCATTTTTTTTTCTTGAAGCTATTCTATTCGCTGTTTTTTCTAGTTTAGACGTCATGCTATTCTATGTCTTATTTGAAGCTGTTTTAATTCCAATGTTTTTAATTATTGGTTTTTATGGTTCTCGTGAAAGACGAATCCGTTCTTCCTATATGTTATTTTTATATACATTAATTAGTTCAATTATTATGTTTATCGCCATTTTGTTCTTGTTTTTTAAATATGGTACGACTGACTATTTAACGCTTCGGACGATTGAATTTGACCCATTTTCTGAAAAATTATGTTGACTCGCTTTTTTCCTATCTTTTGCCGTAAAAATGCCTTTGGTTCCTTTTCACATTTGATTACCTGAAGCACATTGTGAAGCGCCGACTTCTGGGTCCGTAATTTTAGCTGGTATTCTGCTAAAATTAGGTGGTTTTGGGTTTATTCGTTATTCTTTAGGTCTCTTCCCAGACGCTTCTGCTTACTTTACACCGTTTGTTTTTGTTATTAGTATTTTAGGAATAGTTTATGCTTCTATTACAACAATTCAACAGGTCGATTTAAAAAAAATAATTGCTTATTCTTCAGTAGGTCACATGGGTGTAGTTACAATTGGTATTTTCTCCTCTACCTCGCAAAGCCTTCTTGGAAGTATCTTTTTAATGGTAAGTCACGGAATTGTTTCGGGCGCTCTTTTTCTCTGTATTGGTTTGCTCTATGAGCGTCATCACACAAGAATTATTCGTTATTACTCAGGTCTTTTAACGACCATGCCATTATTTTCTACTTTCTTTGTTACATTTAGTATGGCTAACATAGGTTTACCTGGTACAAGCAGCTTCATAGGTGAATTTCTTATTATCGCCGGTTGTCTTTTAACCAACAGTTGAGGCGCATTTTTTTGTGCGTCCGGAATGGTTCTAGGTGCTGCCTATAGTTTATGATTATTAAATCGAATTTTGTTCGGTAACATAAAAAAGTTCTCTATCCAAGAATATCGAGATTTGACTAGAATCGAATTTTATTACCTATTTCCGTATGGGTTTTTAACTATTATTTTTGGATTATACCCTGAGTTACTTATTAACTTTATTTATGTTGTTTAATGTGCGCATAAATTAATGGTAGATTTTCAGTCTTCCAAACTGTTCGTGCGAGTTCAAATCTCGCTGCGCACTCGCCTTAAAATTTATCAAATTTAAATATTATTTAACACACGTTTAACGAATAGCTACACACGTTCTTTAAATGTCGGCGTAATTTAAATAACGAAATGCGTGCTTTTTTCACGATTCCGACAAAGGAAAACCTAGAGTTTATAATTTTTTGTAATTGCAAAAAAAATGTTTTTTTGTTAATTATTTTTAGACTCTGTTTTTAATTTTAGATTAAAAACTTTAAGTGAACTGAAACATCTAAGTAACTTTATAATAAAATCATATGAGAAAACATTAGTAATGGTGAGTGAAAATGTTTTTAAAAATAAAACTAAAAATGTTTTATTTTGTAAGACTCGTGGTAGCTAAACTGCGTAAATTCAAAAAGAAAACTCATTTTCTTATAAATAAAAAGAACGTGATGAATAGTGAACAAGTATCGTGAGAGAAAGCTGGAAATTAAACGTGTTAATCTCGATTGTTTTTGACTTTACAATGTTCCTTTTGCATTATGAGTCGGTTAGTTAATTAAAGTAGCAAGCTAAAAGATTAAAGCGCAATTATTTGAATTTAGTTACTTTTTTTAAACGCGAAGCCAAGTGATCTAGCCAGAATCAGACCGAAAATTTACTAAAAATATCTTTGAAGGTCCAACTGGTGTTTGTTGCAATAAACTCAGGTGAATTCTGGCTCGGAATGAAAGGTTAATCAAACTTGGGATAGCTCGTTTTCTGCGAAATTTCTTTTAGGAAAGCGCTCGAATTTTTAAATGGTAAATCACTAGTAAAACAAGGGTTGTTTATAAGCATTACTGAGTTTTACTAAAATAAGAATGTTTTATCGAGTAGTTAGAGCGTTTATGAAAAAATAAGCGCTCGAAAGAGAAACAACTCAGAGTGTTTTCTAAGGTTTCAGAATAAATCAATAGCTATAAGATTGTTTTTTAATTGCGATAACTCACATAGTAGGCTTAGAAACAGCCATCAAAATAAAATAACGTAACAGTTTATGAGTTCACGTTAAAACGCGTCTAAAATTTATAGAAATTTAGACTTTACCGAAGAAACACAATTTATTAATTTAAATTTGTAGCAGAACGTTTTGTATTTCAAAAATGCTTTGTGAAAAGCTTTAGTTTTATCAAAATTGATAATGCCGACATCAGTAACTATAAAAAGATTATAATATCTTTCGCCTAAAATTAACGTTTTATCTCTTCGCTCGACTAGGCGAATTGTTAAGCGAACTCTTAATCATCCGTGAATGCGAAATGATGATGAGAACAAGTAAATTAGATAACAAGAATCGTAGAAAGTCATTTTTAATAATGGGTTATATTGATTGTTTTTTTCGTTTCTTCTAGAAAAGTCTTCACCGCTTGTGTTCGTAATAAATCCGAAGCAGGTAAATTGGTTTTAATGAACTATGGCGTTAAATTTAATAAGAAAAATGGAACTCGGCAAATTTTCACTGTAACCTCGGAAAAAAGTGAGACAAATCGCATAATGTGATTTGTTCGTAGAAAATTAGGGCTAGCAACTGTTTACTAAAAACACATGATTATGCTAATTCAATAGAAGCTGAATATGATCTGATTATTGTCCAATGCCATTAGGATAAAATTAGCGTTTTTTTCGACGCTTTTATAAACTGTGGTAAATGACCGTATTATTCCTGAGTATGGTAATGTAGCGAAATTCCTTGGCTAATAAATATAGTCCCGCATGAATATAATAATGACTCGCCCGCTGTCATTTTTCTTAGTTTTGTGAAGTTGAGATCTTAGTGAAGACTCTAAGAAAATATTTCAGGACGAAAAGACCCTTTTGACCTTTACTATAATCAATTATTGTAAGAATCAAATAACTTGTTCAGTCTAAATAAGAGCCTTTTAATTTTTTTTGCGAAAAGTAAAAAATTTAGGTAATCGTGAGAGATTATTCCTGTATTTAATTCTTACTTACCTTTTCTAGGAACAGTAATTGACCGCTAGTTTAGTTGGGACGACTGCCTTTGAAACAGTAGCAAAGGCGCGCATTGGTAAATTCAAACAAAATATTTTGTTTTTGAGCGTAAGAGTAATATATTTGCTAAACTGTTAGATTGATAAATCAAGCAGAGACGAAAGTCTGTTTTAGCGAACCAAATTTTTTGAATGAAAAAATATTTGATCATCAGATAAAAGGTACCATAGGGATAACAGAATAATGAAAATCAAGCGATCATAGCGACATTTTCGTTTGTCACCTCGATGTCGACTTGCTGCATCCCGGAGCCGAAGTTGGTTCCAAGGGTTTGACTGTTCGTCAAATAAAGCAGCACACGAGTTGGGTTTAAAACGGCGTAAGCCAGTTTTGTTTCTATCCGAAATATTACGTAAAAATAAGGTTTTTATTTTAGTATGAGAAGACCGAAAAGAAAAAGCCAATGGTAAAAAATTATTTTCCAAAAGTATCGTTTTGTTGCTACGCTTTTGAGAATAAAAATTGACAGAATCTATCTTTGAAATCTCACTTATTTTTTACTTTTTAGGTTTCACCTTTTTTATTATGGTAATAAACTAATACCTAAATCGGTAATAGACTTTAAATTTGCAAAAATTTGTCAAATTATACGAAAACTATCTTTTAATTTATTTAAATTTTTTAAAAACAACACAATTTTCAAAAATGTTCAATTAGTTATACTTTTTACCTTTGATAGGATCTTTTTGAATACATAGCTTAACGGTAGAGCAGATGGCTTTTAACCATTTAGTTGTTGGTTCAAATCCAATTGTATTCATCTTTGATTTCGTAGCATAATTGGTAATGCGTTAAATTGCAAATTTATTTAATGATAGTTCAACTCTATCCGCAATCTAATTTATTATTTTATTTAACATTAAATAATATAGTTCTTTTCTGATGTATTTTTGTATTATTCTTCTACCCTTTTTAAGTTTTGTTTCTTGTATAGGTTTTGGTCGTTTTATTGGGATTTCAGGGTCGTGTTTCTTATCGACGACGGCAATTTTCCTATCTTTTTGTCTCTCTGTTTTTTCTTTATACGAGACCGCCGTTTTAGGCTCATCCTGCACAATTTATTTAGTTCCTTGAATGACGTCAGAATTACTTGTAGTAAATTGAGGTTTTTTATTTGATCCTTTATCTACTGTTATGCTAGTAGTCGTTTGTGGTGTGTCATCGCTGGTTCATCTTTATTCGACTGAATACATGAACGGCGATCCTCACCAAGGCCGTTTTATGTCTTACCTTTCACTATTTACAGGTTTTATGCTTGTTTTAGTGACCGCTGATAATTTCGTAGTAATGTTCTTTGGTTGAGAAGGAATTGGCTTAGCTTCTTTTCTACTTATTAGTTTTTGGCACACTCGTATTCAAGCTAGTAAATCAGCAATCAAAGCAATGCTAGTTAATCGAGTCGGCGACGTTGGCTTAGCTCTTGGAATTTGTCTTATTTTTCTTACTTTTAAAACAGTTGACTACTCTGTTGCTTTTGCACTCGTGCCTTGTGTTATTGATAAAACGTTATCTTTTTTTGGTTTTGAATTTCACGCGCTTACTATTATTTCCTTTTTATTATTTTGAGGTGTATTAGGTAAATCCGCTCAACTCTCGCTTCACATTTGATTACCGGATGCTATGGAAGGTCCCACACCGGTCTCTGCTTTGATTCACGCAGCAACATTAGTTGTTTCTGGAGTTTTTCTTATTATTCGTTGTTCTATTTTTTTTGAAAATAGTGAATCCGTTTTAGTAATTATTTCAGTTATTGGCGCCTTAACGTCTTTTTTCGCGGCTTCTGTTGGTTTATTTCAAAATGATCTAAAACGTGTTATCGCTTATTCAACTTGTAGTCAATTAGGTTACATGATTTTTATTACTGGTCTATCTCATTATTCTGTTTCTTTGTTTCATTTGGCCAATCACGCTGTTTTTAAAGCGCTTTTATTTTTAAGCGCTGGTTGTGTTATTCACGGGCTATCTGATGAGCAAGATTTACGAAAAATGGGTGGATTAATTAATCTATTTCCCGTTTCGTATGTAATGATCTTAATAGGCTCGCTAGCGTTAGTCGGTTTCCCTTTTTTAACAGGTTTTTATTCAAAGGATTGTATACTTGAATTAGCTATTGCAAAGCATAATACTGTTGGTAATTTCTGTTATTTTTTAGGTTGTTCCGCTGCTTTTTGTACGTCATTTTATTCTTTTCGCTTAGTTTTTTTAACATTTGTAAATTCGTCAAATAGTTATAAAGTTTATCTAGAGCACGCTCACGATGCCCCCTTAACAATGATTTTTCCTTTGATGGTGTTATCTTTAGGTGCTATTTTTTATGGTTATATGACTCGCGATTTAATGATTGGTTTAGGATCACTTTTTTTCAACAATGTTCATACTAGTTTTTACAATTTTAACCTTATCGATTCAGAATTTTTGGACACATGAATTAAAAACATTCCTTTTGTTTTCACTTGTGCCGGAGCGTTTTTATCTTTATTTCTTATCAATTGCTTTGGCGTAAATAAAGGTGCTATTTTTGATTTTAAATTGCAACCCATTCCAAAAGCTTTTTATATTTTTTTAAATAAAAAGTGACATTTCGATCAACTTGTAAATGAATTATTAACCGTAAAAATTATGAATTTTGGTTACTCCTTTACGTTTCAATCATTAGACAAAGGTTTAATTGAACGCGTTGGTCCAAGTGGTTTTACTGCTTCCATTTTTAACTCTTCGTCGAACTTTACAAGTTATTATTCGGGCGCTCTTTATCACACAATTTTTGTCTTGATTATCTCCTCTGGAGTCTTCTTAACTTTTTTTGCGTTAAGTTCACTTGGGTTATTATCTGCGTTCAGCGTTTCATTTGGATTTTTACTCTTATCCTATGCGCTTATTTCCGTTTTTGATCCTTTTGTTCATACAAAATAATCATTCTTGCTTGACAACAAACTAATTTTTTATTGTAATCTATCTAGCGCATTTAAGCGCTTTTCGGTGCTGGTGGAATGGTATACACGCTTGACTTAAAATCAAGTGCTTTTAGCATAAACGTTCGAGTCGTTTGCGTCGAATTTTTTTTATGATGGAATTCTTTAATTTCTTTGATAGTTTATTTTCATTCAATATTACCATTGAGATCTTTGCGTTATATCTCTTATGCTCTCTTGTTTATGGTGGTTTATACGCTTCTTCTTCAGAATTTGCTTATCCTGCTTTGTTAAATTCTTTTTTATCTTTTTCTTTCTTTTTTCTTTCTTTGACTACATACCTCTTTGGTTGTGACTTTCTACCCTTTCATCTTGATTATAGCCTTTACTCTTTTAATCAATCAATTCTGATGATTTTTTTTTTTGTTTCTATAATGGTTATTCTTACAACTCGAGATTTTGTAGGAGCTAAATTTATAAGCAAATTTGAATATGACATTTTATTTTCATTTGTTATTTTAAGCGCTATTTGCTTATGTTTTGCTGATGATTTTTTGTTAATTTATCTCGCTATCGAATTACAAAGCTTGTGTTTTTACGTTTTTGCGACTTTTAATAGAAATTCAGAATTTTCAACAGAAAGCGGATTAAAGTATTTCGTATTCGGTGCAATTATTTCTTGTTTATTACTCTTAGGTTTTTCTTTAATTTACACGTCCTTTGGTTCTACATCGTTCGAATCTTTATTAAGCCTAGCAAATTCTTCAAATAATTTCTTTTTGTTTAGTGGTTTGTTATTCATTCTAATCGCCTTTTTGTTCAAAGTCGGCGCTGCGCCGTTTCATTCTTGGTTGTGTGACGTTTATGACGGTGCCATTATTAGCGTTACGTTATTATTTGCCTCGGTCCCAAAAATTATAATTTTTAGCGTTATAATTAAGCTTTTTCTATTAGTTTTTTATGATTTCAGCTCTTTTTGATCGCCTTTCTTTCTATTTGCTAGTATTTTATCTATAACTATTGGTTCACTATCAGCTATTTATCAGAAACGTTTAAAACGTCTATTTGCTTATTCGACAGTGGCTCATACTGGTTTTATTTTATTAGGCGTCGTTGGCGCTTCATCTGAATCTATTAAAACACTGATTTTTTATTTAGTAATTTATTCTGGACTAACCGTTTTATCCTTTTCATTACTTATTTTCGCTATTATTTCTACTGCGCGCTTTCCAAGCTATATGTCAAGTTGAACATCGTCAGGATTAAAAAATTTTACATTCGTTATGAGCTTTACTTTCGTACTTTTTTCAATCGCTGGAATTCCTCCACTTGCTGGCTTTTTTAGTAAATTCTTAATTTTACTTTCCATTGTTTCACAAGAATATTACGTTGTTTCTATAATTATTGTGCTCATTAGTTCGGTAGCTTGTTTTTATTATATTCGATTAATCAAATCTTTTTTTTTTGTAAAATCTTCTAAAAATAGCCTTTGAATTTCTATTACAAAACGTCAGCATTCGGAGTACGTTATTGGTTTATTAATGTTTTTTAACTTATTTTTTGTTTTACGACCTGACTTATTATTTGCCTTTTCTACTGTAATAAGCGTGTCATTATTATAAAGTAAATCGTTTTTTTATTCCAGTGTTTAACTTTACAATTATTTTTACTTTTTAACTACTGTTTAATGTCTTGTAGTAGGAGACATCTCATTTTAGGTCGTTTAGAAAAAAGTTTACGTTTTGCTTAATTTGCAAAGAAGAGCAACTCGGTTAGTTCGTCTGTCTCATCAGCAGAAAGTTAATGGTTCAAGTCCATTCTTTGCACTTTTATAATTATGATGGCAACCTTTTCTCAAACGCTACGTTTTCCCAAATTAAAAAAATTAAAAAATAATAATAGCCCTAAATTAAAAGGTAATCCACAAAAAAAAGCCGTTTGCCTGCGTGTCTTAACTATTTCACCAAAAAAGCCTAATTCAGCGAATCGACGAGTTGTTAAAGCAAGTTTAACGCATTATAAAACAAAGATCACTGCGAAAATACCAGGCGAATCGCACACGCTACAGCAACATTCGACCGTTTTAGTTAAAGGTGCTCGCGTTCGCGATTTAATCGGTGTGAGTTATTCTATTGTTAGAGGTAAATATGACTTGAGTGGTGTTCCTAATCGGAAAACGTCGCGCAGCCGATTTGGTGTTAAAAAAATTTAATAAAAAATTTTCCACTTTGATGTTTACTAGCCTTAGTTTATTTTATTTTTTTTCTAGTTTATCCATTCTAACTTCTCTTTTTGTTATTACAACAAAAAACCCTGTTTTTTCTATTTTATTTTTAATTTTATCATTCGCTAACGTTTCGTGTTTACTTTTTCTATTTAATTTCGAATTTTTACCTATAGCGTTTCTAGTAATTTACGTAGGAGCTATCGCTGTCTTGTTTTTATTTGTTCTTATGATGTTAAACATTAAATTGGCTGAATTGCAAGAAAATTATTCCAGCTTCATTCCAGTCGCTGCCGTTTTTGGAGTCGTTTTTCTTGTTGAATTACTTTTTTTATTTCGTGCCGAGTTCGTTTTTTTAGACGTTCCTAGCCAAAATTCTCTTTTTTTTTTATCGGAATTTATAGAAGTTTCCAGTAACAACCTTTCTTTCAGTCATTTTTTTGGTTTAAACTCAAATTTAAAAACTATAGCGTTTTCTATATTTAATGACCATCTATTTGCTTTTTTAATAGCGGGTTATATTCTTCTTCTAGCGTTAGTTGTTGCAATTATTCTAACCATTCAAAAATCGTTTGTCTCTAAAACACAAAACGTTTATTCGCAAATTTTGGCGGATTATAATAATACAGTAGTAAACTATTCTTAAATTTTTTATACGGCGCGTAGTTTAACGGTTAAAACGTATTACTCATAATAATTTTATTACAGGTTCGACTCCTGTCGCGCTCATTAACTTAAGGTAGAAATAGTTTAATGGTTAAAATTTCAGTTTGTGGCACCGAAGATAAAGGTTCAATTCCTTTTTTTTACCCTTTGCTAGTTTAACTTAGCCTGGTTAAAGTGCTTGTTTTGTAATCAAGAAACGTTGGTTCGAATCCAACAATTGGCTATTTATTATGTTTATGCTTATTTTAGATGTGGCTGAGTGGTTTATAGCGATGCTTTGCTAAAGCGTTAAATAGTTCCTATTTCACGTGTTCGAATCACGTCATCTAAGTTTATCTTTTATCGTTATTTTTTTCGTTTTTATCCGAGTTGATGATTTTACAAGCTGCAAAATTAATCGGTGCTGGTTTATCAACAATCGCATTAGCTGGTGTAGGAGCAGGTATTGGTACTGTTTTTTCTGCTTTAATTACAAGCGTTGCACGTAATCCTCATTTAATGAAACAATTATTTGGTTATGCAATTTTAGGTTTCGCCTTAACAGAAGCAATCGCACTTTTTGCTTTAATGATGGCCTTCTTAATTTTATTCACTTTCTAATTACGATTTAATTTATTATAAGAGGAAACAGTTCAAAGTTTTTTAATCTCGTTAGAAGTATAGCTAAAGGGCTAAGGCGTTTGTTTTTGATACTTTTCATTGTTGGTTCGAATCCAACTACTTCTTTTATTTGCTTTGTTTATTTTCTTTTTTTTTTGCGATGTTAAAACATTTTTTTAATAATTTTTCTAGTCAAAGCGGTGTGTCTACTCGTGACAAAAACCTACCTTTGTACTTAACCTTTTTTGTAAAGAACAACCCTTTGGGGCGACGACGTTGATTTTATATTTCTCCTTCTTTGGCAAAAGCTTTTGTTACCAAAAAGTGGCTTCTAAACTATTGAAAAACAAAGGATGCAAAATACGCTGTTTTTAGTACTAGAACGTACGATAAAATTGGTGTTTACAAAACGAAACATTCTCGCTGTTTTCTTTATTTTAAAAACGATATGCTGCTTGGTCCGCTGGCGCCAAAGCATTGCTATCGTATTAGCGCGGACTTATATGAAGCAATTGTTCTTTGTCAAAATCATTTAACTGGTTTATAATAAACTCATACGGTTTATAGTTGTTTTTTTTTCTTGTCACACTTTTTTTTTCTTTTATGATGATTTTATCAATCAAAAAACAACCGTTAATGCAAGTCGTTAACGATCATTTAATAGAGTATCCAACTCCATCTAATCTTACTTTATTTTGAAATTATGGTTTTTTAGCTGGGATGTGTTTAGCTATTCAATTAATCACTGGAATCGCGCTAGCGATGCATTATACACCTCACATCGACTTGGCTTTTTTAAGTACTGAACGCATTATGCGCGACATAAATAACGGTTGATTATTACGCTATATTCACGCTAATGGTGCTTCCATGTTTTTTATTGTAGTTTATATTCATATCGGTCGTGGTTTGTACTACGGTTCTTATGCTGAACCACGTGGTTTCGTTTGATGTGTTGGTGTTATTATTTTACTTCTAATGATGGCTACCGCTTTTTTAGGTTATGTTTTAGTTTGAGGCCAAATGAGTTTTTGAGCTGCTACCGTAATTACAAATTTCTTCACCGCTTTTCCAATCGTTGGTGATAAAATTGTAACTTTTTTATGAGGTGGTTTTTCTGTTGATAACGCGACGCTAAATCGTTTTTTTAGCTTACATTATTTATGTCCTTTTATCATTGCTGGAGCTGCTATTGTTCATATGGCTGCTGTTCACTTTGATGGTTCTAACAATCCATTAGGAATCTCTTCCGTTTCAGATAAGATCAGTTTTTTCCCTTATTTTTTTATAAAAGACACTTTAGGCTTAGTTGCTTTTTTACTTTTCTTTTCTTATTTTGTCTATTTTTCACCCAATTATTTAGGTCATACTGATAATTATATTCCTGGAAATCCAATGGTAACGCCTGAACATATTGTTCCAGAATGGTATTTTTTACCTGCTTACGCTATTTTACGTTCAATTCCTAATAAATTGTTAGGTGTTTTAGCGCTCTTTGCAGCCGTTCTTATTTTATTAGTTTTACCCTTCGTAACTACTTCAGAGGTGCGTTCATCGTTATATCGTCCTCTTCATCAAAAGTTTTTTTGACTGTTAGTTGCCGATTATATCTTATTAGGTTATTTAGGTCAACAAGTACCAGAGTCACCTTTTACAGAAATTGGTCAGGTCGCTTCCGTTTATTATTTTGCTTATTTTTTAGTAATTATTCCCGTTTTAGGTCGTTTAGAAAAAAGTTTACGTCTTGCTTAATTTGCAAAGAAGAGCAACTCGGTTAGTTCGTCTGTCTCATCAGCAGAAAGTTAATGGTTCAAGTCCATTCTTTGCACTTTCTAATTTCGTTTTAATTTATTATAAGAGGAAAAAGCTCAAAGTTTTTTAATTTCGTTAGAAGTATAACTAAAAAGGATTAAGTCGTTTGTTTCTAATATCTTTCATTGTTGGTTCGAATCCAACTACTTCTTTTTTTTGCTTTGTTTTTTTTCTTTTTTTTTTTGATGTTTTCCTTTTCTTCTTATACTCAGCGTCACGCTTTTCACTTAGTTGATCCAAGCGTTTTGCCTTTTATTACAGCTATTTCAGCGTTATCTTTAACTCTTGGTAGTG
>Ga0115572_10003608_pt1 | contig 12175 bp, 8 predicted proteins | sample COGITO_mtgs_1206_FD_88681 | JGI IMG/M metagenome (GOLD analysis project Ga0115572, IMG submission 88681) | Pelagic marine microbial communities from North Sea - COGITO_mtgs_120607 | ecosystem: Environmental > Aquatic > Marine > Epipelagic | place: Germany:Helgoland, sampling site Kabeltonne... | reverse complement strand
CTTGACCCTTTTCTAATTGTTTAATTATCTCTTTCTTTTGTTGTTCTATATCAGCTTCAATTAATGCTTTATGAGAAACGACTACATTTTTGAATTCATGATTAATTTTAACAACTTTAAATTCCATTGTTTTATTAACATAAACATCATAATCTCTAATGGGTTTAACATCAATTTGAGATCCAGGTAAGAAAGCTTCAATACCAAAAACATCAACAATCATTCCTCCTTTTGTTCTACATTTTACAAAACCATTAACAATTTCACCTGTATCGTGCGCATTGTTTACGCGATCCCAAGCCATGATTACTCTAGCTTTTCTGTGAGATAATATTAATTGACCAGTAGCATCTTCTCTAATATCAATTAAAACCTCAACTTTATCACCTACTTTTAATCCTGGATTATATCTAAATTCATTTAATGAAATAACGCCTTCAGACTTTGCATTAATATCAATAATAGCATCTCTATCACTAATATTAACAACAACACCTTCAACAACTTCATCTGTTAAGGTATCTACAAAATTTTCTTTTACTAAACCTTCAAATTCAACAAGTTTAGAATCCTCAATTGGATCAATTCCTTCTTCGTAATTGTGCCAATTAAAATCCTTTAAAAATTCTTCAGGTGATATTTTTTGTTCTTTTTGAGCAGGTTGCTCATTTGATTCAGTAGTTTCTACTGATTTAGAAACTTCATCTACAGTTTCTTTATTTAATTCTTCAGACATATCTGAGTTAATTTGTATTCTAAAAGCTTTCGATAGATTTAAGTAATTAACTTTTAGAAGGGTTAACTATATTTTATCATACCTTTTGTCATATCGAACAAGTTACCAAAAGGAAGCGCGAAAATAAACATATTAAATTAAATTGGCAATAATAATATTATTAAAGATTAAATTTATCTTTTAAAATATTTTTAACAAGAATAAGTTGTTCATTGATTGTCATAAAAGAGTTATCAATTTCGATTGCATCATTGGCAACTATTAAAGGAGAGTCTTGTCTGTTAGAATCATCTAAGTCTCTTGTCTGTAAATTATTTAAAACTTCAGAATAAGCAACATTGACATTTTGTTTAATGTATTCAGAATGTCTTCTCTTAGCCCTGACTTCCGCAGAGGCGTTTAAAAAAAGTTTTAATTCAGCGTTTGGAAAAACAACTGAACCTATATCTCTTCCATCCATCACAACACCTTTATTTAAGCTGATTTCTTTTTGAAGATTTACCATATGTTTTCTTATAAATGAAACAGTAGCAACTGAACTAACGTGATTAGAAACTTCGATAGATCTGATTTCTTTTTCTACGTTATTGCCATTTAAAAATATTTCAGAATAACCCAAATTACTATTAAATACAAAATTTAGCTTAATTGAAGGTAATTTCTTTGAAAAATCTCTAAGATTAGTATCATTAAATGGAAGGTAATTATTTGTTAACGCATAATAAGTAATTGCTCTATACATTGAACCTGAATCAACATATATGTAGTTAAGATGTTTAGCTAAGCGTTTTGCAAGTGTACTTTTACCAGTTGAAGCAAATCCATCTATGGCAATAATAATTTTGTCAGTCATTAATTTAAGTTTAGTTGTAAACCAATGAAGCTTGTATTTGCTGCACTAGAGAATTTAGCATGTGTATAATTAATTCGTAATTTATTAAATTTCATTCCAAATCCAAATGAAAGTCCTGAAAAATTTGATTGATCAATAATTTTTAACTCCTCTCCCCTTTTAAAATTGTACCCAAGTCTAATATTAAATATACTCTCTGGAAATAGTTCAGCTCCAATCAATAAATGTCTAAAAATATTATTAAAAAAAGTAATCTTCTCCTCTGTAATATTCCCATCTAAATCAGTAGTTAATCTAGAAGGATTAGATAATGCTATATTCCATTTTTGAACATTTTCAAATGTCAAATACCATCTAACAGGTGCATTTTCTAAAAGCTGAGAAACACCAATATCTATCTCAAATGGTAAGCTTTCATAAATGTCATTATATGCTTTTATCTGAGTTCCAAAATTTCTTATAACCATTGCAATATTTAAATTCATTTCACTATTAATATATATTACACCAAGATCTGTTGATATACCAATTGAATTGTATTGTTCTAAAGATGAGGTAATTAGTCTTAAATTTAAACCAATATAAATTGGTAAATAATTAATCTTGGAAGAGTATCCTATAGAAAAAGCACTTTCTTTACCTGTAAAATCATTTGTGGCATTTCCTTGCTCATCATATCCAGGAAACTCACCATAGTCAATATAAGATAGTCCAAAGTGAAGTGTATTACCTCTATTATTAAATGTATGGGCGTATGCAGCTGTACCATATTTAATATCTGAAAAATAATTAGAAAAATTAATAGCTAAATTATTATCCATCCTACTGTTTATTGAAGCTGGATTAATACTGGGTTGATTAACATCAAAATCAAATAGTGTGATTTCTTTACCCCCTAGCGCAAGCTGTCTTGGGGAAGATGAAATATTTAAAAATTCATAAGTAGATTCTCCCGCAATTTGAGAATTAACATTAAATGCAGATAAGAAAATAAATAATTTAGTAAAAGTTTTCATTATCAAACTTATATGAACTAAAACTTAAAAATAGAGGTTTTATTATAACTTTTTAACATTAAGAACATCTTGATCTGTTAAAGCTAATTTAATAACCTCTTTCATATCAGTAACATAATGAAATTTAAGGCCTTTTAAGTAATCTTTTTTGACTTCATTAACATCACTTTCGTTTTGTTTACACAAAATTATGTCAGTAATTTTAGCTCTTTTTGCAGCTAGAATTTTTTCTTTTATACCACCAACAGGAAGAACCTTACCTCTCAAGGTAATTTCTCCAGTCATAGCAAGATTCTTATTGACTCTTTTTTGAGTCAATAGCGATACTAATGATGTTAACATTGTAATTCCTGCACTGGGACCATCTTTTGGAGTAGCACCCTCAGGCACATGAATATGTATGTTATAACTTTCAAATACACTATCGTTGATTTTAAAGTATTTAGAATTAGCTTTGATAAATTCTAATGCAATTGTAGCTGATTCACTCATTACCTTGCCTAAGTTTCCTGTAATAGATAATTTACCTTTACCTTTAGAAATAATAGATTCTATAAATAAAATATCTCCACCCACCCTTGTCCATGCCAAACCAGTAACTACACCAGCTACTTTATTGTTTTCATAAATAGTTCTATCTAATTTTGAAGAACCAAGAATTTCATTTAAATCTGAAACTTTCACATTTGAATTATAATCTAAATTCATAGCTAAATTTTTTGCAGCATATCTAACTACTTTAGCAATCTGTTTTTCCAAACCTCTAACACCAGATTCTCTTGTATAACTTTCAATAATTTGTTCTATGACATTTTTAGATAATTTAATTTGAGAAGGCTTAACCCCGTGCTCCAACTGTTGTTTGGGTAGCAGGAATTTTTTACCTATTTGAACCTTATCTTCAGTTGTATACCCTGAAACATTTATAATTTCCATTCTGTCCAATAGAGCTGGTTGAATAGTAGATAAATTGTTACAAGTAGCAATAAACATTACTTTTGATAGGTCAAAACCAAGTTCTAAATAGTTATCATAAAATTCTGCATTTTGTTCAGGATCTAAAACTTCTAATAATGCAGATGAAGGATCACCTTGATTTGAGTTTGAGAGTTTATCAATTTCATCTAAAACAAACACAGGATTTGATGTACCAGCTTTTTTAATATTTTGAATAACTCTACCTGGCATTGCACCAATATAGGTTTTTCTATGACCTCTAATTTCAGCTTCATCTCTCAGTCCACCTAAAGACATTCTAACATATTCTCTACCTAATGCTCTTGCAACCGATTTACCAAGAGAAGTTTTTCCAACTCCAGGAGGGCCGTATAAACATAAAATCGGAGATTTCATGTCATTTCTTAATTTTAAAACTGCTAAATGCTCAACAATTCTTTTTTTAACATCTTCTAAGCCAAAATGATCTTTATCTAAAATCTTTTGTGCTTTAACTAAATCAAATAAATCTTTACTATATTTTGACCAGGGTAAATCAAGAATTAAATCAAGATAGTTTCTTTGTACTGAATATTCAGAAACTTGAGGATTCATTCTTTGAAGTTTAGAAAGTTCTTTTTCAAAATGTAGTTTAACATCTTCAGTCCAATTAATATTCTTGGCTCTTACCTTCATTTCATCAATTTCACCATCATGATTAACACCACCTAACTCTTCTTGAATTGTTTTCATTTGTTGATGAAGAAAAAACTCTCTTTGCTGTTGATTTAGGTCACTTTGAACTTTCGATTGTATATCATTTTTAATTTCTAATTTTTGAAATTCAACATTCATGAATTTCAAAGTATCAAGAGCTCTTTCTTGTAAATCATTAATTTCTAATAAGTCTTGTTTCTCAGAAACTTTAAGGTTCATATTTGAGGAAACAAAATTCACAAGAAAGGAATTACTTTCGATATTTTTAATAGCAAATGAGGCTTCTGAGGGAATATTTGGACTATGTTTGATAATTTGCAAAGCCAAATCCTTTATAGAATCTATTATTGCCTTAAATTCAGAATCTGAAGATTCAGGCATAATTTCGGGGACACCTTGAATTGAAGCTTTTAAATATGGCTCCAATGATATCATTTTTTCAATTGTAAACCTTTTTTTCCCTTGAATAATAACAGTTGTATTACCATCAGGCATTTTTAATACCTTTAAAATTTTTGCAACCGTGCCAGTCTTATAAATATCATTTAAAGAAGGATCTTCAATGTTTTTATCAATTTGAGAAACTACACCAATAAGCTTATCTGCATTATTAGCATCATTTATAAGTTTGATAGACTTATCTCTACTTGCTGTAATTGGTATAACAACACCAGGGAACAGAACTGTATTTCTTAAGGGTAATATGGGTAAAGAATCGGGTAGGACTTCATTATTTATTTCCTTTTCATCTTCAGGCGTCATTAATGGAATAAGTTCTGAATTTTCATCTACGTCTATAAGTGACAGATTGTCAATATTAAATAAGTTTCTACTAGCCATAATTGTTTTTAAGATTGTAAACAAATAATTTTAATTTCATAATTAACTGAATAACAGAAAGGAAACAAAAATTGATGTATATAATTTATATATATAATTCAATATCTATGCCAAGTAAGATTTAGGATTTCATTTTTTTGTCTAATCGAATTAATAAAAATGCTCCAATAGCGAAGAATACTGTAAAAAATAAAATTGCATTTCTCATACTACCTGTGATTTGATCAATAGTTCCAAAGAGAATCATACCCAAGACAATACTTACTTTTTGAGCAACATCATAAAAACTAAAAAAAGAGGTAGTATTATCTGTTTGTGGCAAAAATTTAGAAAAAGTAGATCTTGAAAGTGCTTGGATTCCACCCATAACTAGTCCAACCAATCCAGCTGCTACATAAAATTCATTAGAAGATTCTACAAAGTAGCCATAAAAACATAATAAAGCCCAAAGTATGTTTAATATAACTAGAGTATAAATATTACCAAATTTTTCTGAAATTTTTGCACTAGCCAATGCACCTAAAATTGCTATAAGTTGAATTATTAAAATACTAACTATAAGACCAGTTGTCTTTTCTCCTTCAGCCCAATTAATTTCTTGTTCACCAAAATACGTAGCAACCAAAATTACAGTTTGCAGTGCTATACTATAGACAAAAAAAGCTAGTAAGTAACTTTTTAAAAAAGGATGTGATTTTAAAATTATCCAAACCTCTCTAAGTTCTTTAAAACCGTTGAAGAGAATTGCTGTGTTAATTTTCGATTTTTTTTTGGGTTCTGGCAAGTAGTAAAAGGTATATAAACTAAAAACAAACCACCATATGCCTACAGTAACAAAAGATATCTTCATTGCCATTATTGGAGCTTGAACAGTTCCTACTCCTAAAATCCCAAATAAATCCGGAAAATTAACCATTATTAGATTAAGTATTAATAGTAATACACTACCAAAATAACCCATAGAGTAACCTTTTGCACTAATTGAGTCTTGCTGGTTTTCAAAAGCTATATCTGGTAAATAAGAGTTATAGAAGACTAAACTTCCCCAAAACCCAATCATGGCTAAAAAATAAAAGAAAAGACCAAAAGTTAAATTATCAATATCAAACCAATACAAAGAAATAGTCGCAATTGAGCCCATAAAACAAAAGAATTTCATGAATGTTTTCTTTAAGCCAGTATAATCTGCTACTCCAGAAAGTAAAGGAGTAATAAAAACTAAAAACATAAAAGCTATAGCTGTAACAAAAGTAATTAAAGCAGTATTTTTAAAATTAAATCCTAAAAATTCGATATACTTACTTTCATTAGTGATGAAGCCATAATAGATTGGAAAGATAGCTGTAGAAATAACTAATGGATAGACTGAATTAGCCCAATCATAAAATGCCCATGCATTTAATAATTTTTTATCACCTTTTTGATATATTTTCATAAAAATAAAATACTTTTGTCTAATATAATATTTCTATCAAACAAATAGTATTTTAATATATTAAATATAAAGTAATATGAAATTTAAATCACACATAATGCTAATTATTATAGCTATTACTTGTGGCATATTATTAGTGAATTTTACCTCTCAAGATATCAATACTAAACAAATTAATTCTAGTAAAAAAATGAAAGATTACAAAGTTCAAAAAAGTGATGAAGAATGGAGAGAAGTTCTTTCTGACTTAGAGTATAAAGTCTTAATAGAAAAAGGGACTGAATATCCAGGAACTGGTGAGTATAATATTTTTATGAAAGAAGGAATATATAATTGTAAAGGATGTGATAATCCACTTTTTACAAGCGATCAAAAATTTGAGTCTAATTGTGGCTGGCCAAGTTTTGATAATGCAATTGAAGGTAGTGTAGAGTATAAAAATGATTACACATTAGGAATGACTAGAGTTGAAATTTTATGTACTAATTGTGGAGGCCACCTTGGACATGTTTTTAATGATGGTCCAACAGAATCGGGAAAAAGATATTGTGTAAATTCAGTAAGTATTGACTTTAAAAATTAAATTATATGGTTAATTATGATATTATTATTTTAGGAAGTGGTCCAGGCGGTTACGTAACTGCTATTAGAGCCTCACAACTTGGTTTAAAGACTGCCATAGTAGAAAAGGAAAGTTTAGGAGGCGTATGTTTAAATTGGGGCTGTATACCCACTAAAGCATTACTAAAATCTGCTCAAGTTTTTGAGTATCTTAAACATTCTTCAGATTATGGTCTAAATATTACTGAATTTTCTAAGGATTTTAATGCTGTAGTTGATAGAAGTAGAAATGTAGCCGAAGGTATGAGTAAGGGAGTTACTTTCTTGATGAAAAAAAACAAAATTGATGTCATAAAAGGTTATGGAAAACTTAAACCGGGTAAAGTTGTAGATGTTGATGGAGTTCAATACTCAGCTGATCATATTATAATTTCCACTGGCGCTAGGTCTAGAGAATTACCTTCAATTCCTCAAGACGGAAAAAAAATTATTGGGTACAGACAAGCTATGACTTTAAAAAAACAACCTAAATCAATGATTATTGTTGGTTCAGGAGCTATTGGAGTTGAGTTTGCATATTTTTATAATTCAATGGGGACAAAAGTGACTATTGTTGAATATTTGCCAAATATTGTTCCTGTTGAAGATAAAGATATATCTAAGGAATTAGAAAAGTCATTTAAGAAAAGTGGTATTAATGTCATGACTTCATCCGAAGTATTGTCAGTAGACACATCAGGAAAAGGTGTGTCGGCTAAAGTCAAAACATCAAAAGGAGAAGAAAATATTAGTGCTGACATTATCCTTTCTGCAGTTGGGATTAAAACAAACATTGAAAATATTGGGTTAGAAGAAGTTGGTATTGCTATTGATAGAGATAAAATATTAGTTGACAAATATTATCTAACAAATATTCCTGGTTATTATGCAATAGGTGATGTTACTCCAGGTCCTGCCCTAGCTCATGTTGCTTCTGCCGAAGGTATATTATGTGTTGAAAAAATTACTGGTCATGATGTAGCACCGATAGATTATGGAAATATTCCAGGATGCACCTACTGTTATCCTGAAATTTCGAGTGTTGGATTAACAGAACAACAAGCATTAGATAATGGTTATAAAATCAAGGTTGGTAAATTTCCTTTTTCAGCATCTGGAAAAGCTAGCGCATCAGGTAATAAGGAAGGTTTTGTGAAAGTTATTTTTGACGAAAAGTATGGAGAATGGTTGGGTTGTCATATGATTGGCGCAGGAGTAACTGACATGATAGCTGAGGCTGTTTTAGGGAGAAAATTAGAAACTACTGGAATGGAAGTTTTAAAAACTATTCATCCGCACCCTACCATGAGTGAAGCTGTTATGGAAGCTGTTGCTGCAGCATATGGTGAAGTTATTCATTTATAAAGTTATTCAAAACTACTTAAAGCTAACTCATAACTTTTTAATCCAAAGCCTAAAATAATTGCTTTGGCATTTGGAGAAATGTAAGACTTATGCCTAAAATCTTCTCTTGCATAGGTATTTGATATATGTACTTCAATTACTGGTGAGGCTATAGATGCTACAGCATCACCAATACCAACTGAGGTGTGAGTATAGGCTGCTGCGTTTAAAATAATTCCATCACTGTCAAATCCAACTTCATGGAGTTTATCAATAATTTCACCTTCAATATTAGATTGATAATAAGTAATATTAAAATTCTGAAATTTAGTTTTTAAATCGATTAAAAAATTATCAAAATCTTTATGCCCATAAATTTCTGGTTGTCTTTTACCTAAAAGATTCAGATTTGGACCATTTATTATAATAATATTTTTCATCAATTCTTATTCTTAAAAATTATAATTTTATAAATATAATGAAATTTAATAACGGCTTATAAACCTAAATAGATAATATGACAATTATATAATTAAATGACACAAAATTTTAGGATATTTATTTAACTTGGAGATGTGAATTGGAATAATGCCATAAAAGACTTTAATGACTACTTAAAAATTGAGAGAGGTTTCTCACTCAATTCAATAGAGAGTTATGAAAAAGATGTCAAAAAATTTAAAGACTTTATTAATGATAGTAAATCACCAATTAAAATTAACCCAGATGATATTAAGGAGTTTTTAGTTGTAGTTTCAAAAACATTAAATTCATCTTCACAATCTAGAATAATTTCTGGTTTAAGAAGTTTTTTCGAATTCCTGATTTTTGAAAAGTATATAACCAGTAATCCACTTAGACTAATTGAGTCTCCTAAAACCTCTAGAAAACTACCAGACACATTATCGACAAAAGAGATAGATGAATTAATTTCTAACATTGACCTATCGAAACAGCAAGGTGAAAGAAACCTGGCTATAATAGAACTTTTATATGGATGTGGAATTAGGGTTAGTGAACTAGTAGATTTAAAAATATCTGATTTATTTTTTGAAGAAAATTTTATTAAAGTTACAGGAAAAGGAAACAAGCAAAGATTAATTCCAATTGGAAACATAACAAAGAATAAAGTAGCTTTATATATAGAAAACTCTAGAAATAAAATAAAAGTAAACAGATCTTTTAAAGATCATGTTTTTTTAAATAGAAGAGGCAATAAGTTAACAAGAGCTATGATTTTTACAATTACAAAACAATTAGCAGAAAAATCAAATTTCAATAAATCAATTTCTCCACACACTTTTAGACATTCATTTGCTACTCATTTATTGGAAAATGGAGCTGATTTAAGAACTATTCAACAATTATTAGGCCATGAAAGTATTACTACAACTGAGATTTACATGCATTTAGATAACAAATATTTAAGCGAGGCATTAAACAAATATCATCCAAGAGCTTAAATGTTTTTTTGTTGTATGTTTAAAATTAACATTTAATTATAATTTTGAATTTGAGATATATTTAAAGTTAATATACTTTTATATCGTTTTAGAAAATCGAATGCAAAAACTAATTAAAATATTATTATTTTTCTTTTTTACTTTTTCAATTTCTGCTCAAGAAAAACACACAATTAGTGGTACTGTTTATGATAAAAGAGGGAATGAAACTTTAATTGGAGCTACTATCTATTTTTCTGATTTAAATGTTGGAACAACTACAAATGAGTATGGTTTTTATTCAATTACAATTTTAGAAGGAACACATAATGTTTCAGTTAGTTACTTAGGATTTAGTGAAGAAAATAGGATTATTGAGTTAAATAACAAAACTTCATTAGACTTTTACTTGTCTGAGGCGTCACAGACATTAGATGAAGTACTTATTAAAACTGAAATTGAAAAAATAAATATCAAAAGCACCCAGATGAGTACTAATACACTAACCTCTAAATCTATAAAACAAATTCCTGTTGTTTTAGGGGAGTCCGATATTATCAAGTCAATTATTCTGCTTCCTGGAGTCACTTCTGCTGGAGAAGGAGCTTCTGGGTTTAATGTAAGAGGTGGTTCTGCAGATCAAAACTTAATTCTATTAGATGAAGCTATTGTTTTTAACTCTTCACATGTATTTGGATTTTTCTCAGTTTTCAACCCAGATGTAATAAAAGATGTTAAATTATTTAAAGGCGGAATCCCTTCAAAATATGGTGGAAGATTATCTTCTGTATTAGATATATATCAAAAAGAAGGAAATAATAAAGATTTTAAATTAACAGGGGGTATCGGATTAATTTCTAGTAGAATTTTAGCTGAGGGGCCACTAAAAAAAGAAAAAAGTTCATTTCTGATTGGTGGAAGATCATCATATGCACACTTATTCCTTCCTCTAATTGACAACAATAATGAAGCTTACTTTTATGACTTAAATACTAAAGTTAATTACAGAGTTAACAAAAAAAATAATGTTTTTTTATCTGCCTACTTTGGTAAAGATGTATTTGGAATAAATAATAGTTTTATAAATAAATATGGTAATGCTGTGACAAATCTTCGATGGAATCATCTCTTTTCTGATAAGTTGTTTTCAAATTTATCTCTAATTTATTCCGATTATTTTTATGGATTAATTCTGGACTTTGTTGGATTTGAGTGGGACTCTGGGATTACAAACATTAACTTTAAATATGACTTTAATCATTTTCTAAAAGATGACTTAAAGTTAAGTTATGGTGTGAACAATATTTACACAAAATTTAATGCTGGAGAAATATTTCCAAATAGAGAGGACTCTGGTATTATACCTTTTAAATTAACTGAAAAATACGCTAATGAATTTGCTATTTACTTAGAGTCTGATCATGATATATCAGATAAATTTAGCTTAAAATACGGATTTAGATTTAGTAATTTTAGTCGCTTAGGACAAGATAAATTAAATACCTATGAAAATGACAATCCGTTAATTTACAATCAACAACTTCAAAAGTATGAGCCTGCCACTCCCAATGGGGTACTTAGTTATGAAAGAAGTGAAATACTAAAAAGTTTTAATAATTTTGAACCACGTTTATCATTTTCTTATTTATTAAATATTGACACCTCTTTTAAGGCTAGTTATAATAGAATGGCCCAGTATTTACATTTATTATCTAACACCTCCTCTCCTACTCCTTTAGATATATGGGTTCCAAGCGGTACATTTATAAAACCACAAATCTTAGATCAATACGCAGTTGGATATTTTAAAAGGATTAAAGATGGAGATTTCTCTTTAGAAACTGAGTTATTTTATAAAGATGTAAAAAATAGAATTGATTATATAAATGGGGCTAACTTAGTTGCTAATAACGAAATTGAAACTGTTATTTTAAATGGAAAATCAAGAGCATATGGATTAGAGTTTATGCTTAAAAAAAATGAAGGAAAACTAAGGGGTTGGCTAGCCTATACTTTATCAAAATCAGAGCAATTAACATCTGGTAGAAATAGTAGTGAACCAGGAATTAACAATGGTAATTGGTATAATACTCCCTATGACAAAACACATGATTTGTCTATAAATACTAGTTATGAATTAAGCACAAGATGGAAATTTAACTCAAATTTTTTATTACAAACTGGTCAACCAACTAACTACCCTGTTGGACAGTATGAGTTTCAAGGTTTGAATGTGCCTATTTACAATGATAATCT
>Ga0115572_10003605_pt1 | contig 12181 bp, 9 predicted proteins | sample COGITO_mtgs_1206_FD_88681 | JGI IMG/M metagenome (GOLD analysis project Ga0115572, IMG submission 88681) | Pelagic marine microbial communities from North Sea - COGITO_mtgs_120607 | ecosystem: Environmental > Aquatic > Marine > Epipelagic | place: Germany:Helgoland, sampling site Kabeltonne... | reverse complement strand
GTGTAGTCGTTTGTGTTTTTCTCAAGATATCTTCAGGGTCTTTCATATTTGATTTCAATCCTGTCCTAAATAAATTTTGCATTACAACAAGCGGAAACACTTATAGGCGAAAACAAGGTACAAGAGTTAAAACAGAAAAGTAATGCTGTAAAAGAGTTAAACCCCAAAATTCATTTTATTGGTCATTTGCAAAGTAACAAAATTAAAGAAGTTCTTAAATGGACAAGTTGTATAGAATCTATTGATCGATTATCTGTCGCTCAAAAATTACAGCAAAGATTAATTCTTGAAGCAAAGGAGATAGTTATTTATAGACAAGAAAACACCTCCCTTGAAGAAAGTGAATTTGGGGTTTCACCAGACCAAACCATAGAACTTGTAAAAAAAATTGCTACATTTAAAAACATCCACATTAAAGGCCTTATGACTATTGATTTACTTAGTTCTGAGTCTACAGAAATAAGAAAATGTTTTCAGCTTTTAAAACAATTACAAGAAGAAATTAAAATTCTTATCTTGTCAAATGTGGAAATGAACGAATTGTCTATGGGAATGAGTGGCGACTTAGAAATTGTTATTGAAGAAGGGCTACAATTATACGTATAGGAACTGCCATTTTTGGCCAACGGATTTATCCAGACAGTTACTACTGGGATAAAACGGAACAACAAACGATATAAAACACGTACACCAAAATGTAGAGATTTTGGTGCGAAACCGAAACGTTTCTGTGTATTTATAAAGTGTTTTATAGAAACTTATTACAAGGATTTTTTAATGAAATCATCTTATAAATAAACGACAAATTTTGGTCCTTTGTTTAACTGTAAAGTCATTACTTATAATCCCCGTTTAGCATCGTCCAGATATTATATACAAGATTAAAACAATTTAAGAATAATAAAACTAAATCGTATGAATAGTAAATTAAGTAAATTTTTGATAAGCTGCGTTTGTTTCATAACATTGATAAGCTGCGTTAGCGAAAAAGAAGCAACGGATTATAAAATTGAGCAGAAGATTGCAAAAATAATGACGCAGTTGAGTTTAGAAGAGAAAGTGTCATTATGCCATGGTATTTCTGGATTTGAAGTTGGTGGTATCGATCGCCTGTCTATTCCAAAAATTAAAATGACCGATGGTCCGCAAGGAGTTCGTGGGCCAACATCCACTTATTTCCCTACAGGGATTGCAATGGCTTCCAGTTGGGATCCTAAACTTATACAGCTTTTGGGATCTGCTTTAGGAAGAGAGACTAAAGCTGCCGGCTGCAAAGTTCTTTTAGGTCCAGGAATTAATATTATGAGAACTCCCCTAAACGGTCGTAATTTTGAATATTTTGGGGAAGACCCATTGCTTGCTGGTAAGATTGCCGCAGGTTACATTTCTGGTGTGCAGAGTGAAGGTGTTGCTGCTTGTGTAAAGCATCTTTCAAATAACAACCAGGAAAAATGGAGAACAACGAACAGCTCAGAAGTGGATGAAAGAACTTTAAGAGAAACCTATCTATCTGCATTTAAAATAGCGTGCGATGAAGGAAATGTATGGGCTATAATGTCCGCATACAATAAAGTGAACGGGATATATAGTTCTGCGAATAAACAAATTCAATATGATATTCCAAAAACAGATTGGGGATGGGATGGTGCAATTATTTCAGACTGGGGAGGAACCCATGAAACAGAAGGAGCAGTAAATGGGGGATTGGATATCGAAATGCCTGGTGGAGAAAGAAATTATTTAGGCAAGCCCTATCTTGAAGGCTTAAAAAGTGGAAAATATGATCTAAAAACGCTCGATGATAAAGTGAAACGAGTATTACGATTAATCTATAGAACCACCATAGATTCTACATTAAACAAAGGGGAAGCAAACACCGTTGCGCATCAAAACATAGCACGAAAAGCGGCACAAGAAAGTATTGTTCTCTTAAAAAATGAAGATAATATTTTGCCAATTAATGTAGCTAAAATCAAATCAATTGCAGTAATAGGACCCAATGCTAATATGCAACATTCTATGGATGGTGTTCGTGGATCAGGTGGAAGTGGATCCGTAAATCCACCCTATGAAGTTACTCCTTTACAAGGATTAAAAAATAGTCTAGGAGATAAGGTTACCATTAACTTTGCAGAAGGTATTTCCTTTAAAAGTAATGCAGAAGTAATCCCAGCTGCACATTTATTTATTGACTATACAGCTAAAAAACAAGGCATAAAAGCAACCTATTTTGATTCTGTTAATCTAACAGGAAAAGAAATACTTTCTCGAGAGGAAACTACCTTAAATCACATCTGGACAAATCAGGTTTTAACAGAAAAAATTAGCCCTAAAACATTTTCGGCTCGATGGACAACAACCTTAGTTCCTCATAAAACAGGTAGGTATAAAATTGGTGTTGAAAGTGATGATGGGTCTAGGCTGTTTATCAACAATCAATTAGTAGTTAATAATTGGAGAGAGCAAGGAATGCATGTAGAATCAGAAGAGTATTATTTTGAAAAAGACAAAACGTACGACATTAAAGTAGAGTATTTTCAGGCTGGTGGAGAAGCAGGAATTAAATTAATTTGGGAATTTCTAGATAATAATTCAAATAAATTGGACGAAGCTCTAAAAATAGCAAAAGAAGCAGACATTGTCCTCTTTTTTGGAGGAACGAATCATACTTATGACACGGAATCACTGGGATGGGGAGATGTGCCTGGAGCAGACCGACCTGATTTAGAGCTTATAGGAAATCAAAAAGAATTGATCAAACAACTAACAGAAGTAAATCCTAATGTAGTTGTAGTACTTATTGGTGGCGGACCTCTTTCAGTGGAAACTTGGATAGATAAAGTTAAAGGAGTCTTTATGGCTTGGTATCCAGGTCAGGAAGGTGGAAATGCTATTGCAGATTTATTATTAGGAAAAGTAAACCCCTCTGCCAAATTGCCTTGTACTTTTGGAAAAAAACTAAACGACTATGCTTGTCATAGTAATGGAAACTATCCAGGCACAGGTAATAATGGAATTGTAAATTATGATGAAGGCATATTTGTTGGTTATCGCTGGTTCGAAAAAGAAAGTATCAAACCCCGTTTCCCTTTTGGATATGGGTTATCTTATACAGATTTTGAATTGAGTAAGCTAGGTCTATCTCAAGGAAAAAACAGGAAGCTTACTATAAATGTTACTATAAAAAATAGCGGAAAGATTGACGGCGCTGAAGTTATTCAACTGTATGTATCTGATAAAGAAGCCTCACTTCCTAGACCTTTAAAAGAACTAAAAGGTTTTCAAAAAGTAAAATTAAAATCAGGAGAAAAACAAACCATAGAAATGACTCTTAATGAAGCAGATTTTTCATTTTATAATCCAGAAAAAGGAGCATGGGTATTTGAACCTGGCGAATTCGAAATTAGTCTAGGTGTTTCTTCAGAAGACATTAGATTAAAAACAGATATTGAAATTAATTAGTCCTGAGAAGATGGGGGGGAACATTGCATAAGATACATCTATAAAATAGTGTTTTAGTGCACTATTAAAATACAAATAGTTAATTAGATGTAAAACATTTATAGCGGAAGTTATAGCGCAGTCTAACGTCTCGGATTTACATAGTAGGTAAAAACAAGCAATTGGGTATTTGAGTTGCTATATTTCATTAAGAGACTTAAGAAAGTGGACTAACCGCCTTGTTTCTTTAAGATAGCTTTTCTTTAAAAAGGAAATACTCTCTATTATACTTATTTCAATTTGTTTTGGCGCCTATTAAATACAACTTATTTCAGTAAATTTAAAACTTAAATGGTATGACGAATGTTTTATTTTCAAAGGGTTTTCATCTACATAAACAATCTTCTGACTATATAGATATTGTGCTAATTTTAAGAATAATATCCCGTATTCTCAAAACATTAATAAACACAAACCCGTTTTGTTACTTTTAAAACCTACAATATCATTCTTAAACTCCTTGAGAACTTGAGATTGATAATAATAAGCATTAATTATTTCTTTTGATACATCAATTCCTACTATTTCTTTGTAATTTTTATACTTAAGTAAATAAATATATTGCTTTAACTACTTCCTTTATCGGGAGATTTAGCTCCTCATATCCCAAATGGTTCTTGGCAACTTTATAGAAAGAGAGGACTCCTATGTTTACTGGAGCTTTAAATCTAAAACACGTTATTGTTCTCCTCTTTTTCTAATTAAAGATATTTAAGACAAACTAAAGAAACATGTTGTGGGTAACCTAATAAATATTAACAAATGAAATTAAAACAGTATCTAATAATTGCCTTAATTACATCCTTTTGTGCAGGTTGAGCTGAAAAGTCGAAAATAAATAAAATTAAGGTAACTGATCATGGTATAATTCCCAATACAAAACAAAGTATTACTTCAAAAATCAATAAACGTACAAAAAACTTGAATGATGAGCAAGTAACTATCGTTTTCCCAAATGGTAGATACGATTTTTACCCTGATTCAAGTTATTTTAAGTCTTATTTTGAAACGAATACCTACGATGTAAATCCAAAAAGATTGGCAATTCTCCTTGAAGGGAAAAAGAACATTACTATAGATACTCAGGTTTCAGATTTTATTTACCATGGACATATCAGCCTTTTACATTAGATAATACTGAAAATATCAAGATAAAAAATGTAAATATCGATTGGGATCAACCCCTTACGGCTGAATCAGAAGTTATTGAATCTGATTCAACACACATTCTTATCAAAATTGACACAACCCAGTTTCCCTATATAGTTCATGAAAAAGGAATAACATTTGCCGCTGATGATTGGAAAGCTGAATGGAAACTATCGGGTGGCTCATGGTTAATGGAGTTCAATAAAGGACATATTATCCCTACATTTACAGGTGATCACGGAACTGTTAATGGAGATTTGAAAAATGTAAAGTATTCAGAAGTAAAACCAGGTTTTGTATTAATGGAGGGGAATTTCACAAAAACTCCACCGGCTGTCTAATAGCGAGTAGTTGTTTAGGAATAGCAAAAGAGAAGAAATTTTCAGTAACCTATTACCCAGAAGGATACGAACGAAATATTGCCAGAGTACAAAGTACACAAGGCAGGTCTATGAAAGCCAAACGACAAAATACAGTTGAGCCCGTTTTTGGAACGCTTACCCAGTTTATGGGACTTCGAAAGATCAATACCATAGGAATACAGCAAGCCAATAAGGAAATGTAAAAGTCAGCCATCGCCTATAATTTGAAGAAATACCTAAAATTTATTTCCAAAACCGTAAAAAGTGATGCCAAGGCAATGAGGCATTTGTGTTTTTTCACTAAAACGCTTTTTTAAGCTTCATATAATCCAACTAGAGGGAGTGTAATTTCCTTGCATACATCCTTTAAAGAAATAAAAGTCCTTTAAAAAGGAACTTTTTAGATGATTATTTCTGATTTTTAGTGGCTTGTGCAACGGTTACCCTTATTGTGGCAAGTTATTTATTCAGTATGAGGCTGAATAATTTTATATTCTTTATCATATCGATTGAGGTTCCATTGTTTCCAAACGGCCCCTTCCAAAAATACCGGGTGAGGCAGGCCAACATCCCAATTCCCAAGTTTCTGTAACAATTCTTTTGTTTTTTCAATATTCTTTAAAGAAACATTGTTTTGCTCGGAAATATCAGTTGGTAAATAATATAACAAAGGTAAACGATCTGGAAGCCTTACTAATTTCCAATCACCATCACGTATTGCAGCACTAAAAGTAAAACGCCATTTTAGTTCTTGGTGTGGCAAAGTAGTATCTTCTTCTAATATATATGGAAATAAGTTTACTCCACTATAATTATCTTCTTCCTGAGTTTCTCTCCCAGCCAATTCAAGAAAAGTAGGCATAATATCTAGCGAAGAAACTGGATGACTATATATTTTTCCTGCTTCCAGTGTATTAGGCCAATTAAAAACAAAAGGAACGTGAATCCCTCCCTCTAATAATATTCCTTTTTGCCCATTATATGGCGCATTTATGGAAGCATTAGAATCAACTGGGCCACCATTATCACTAATAAAAATGATTAATGTATTCTCTCTTAGGCCTTGTTGGTTTACTTCAGCTATAATTTTACCAATATTTACATCTAATCGATGGACCATAGCTGCATAAGTACGTCTTTTAATATCTTTTATATGACTATATAATTCAAGGTCTTCTTTTGTAGCTTGCATAGGAGTGTGTGGAGCATTAAATGAAGCAAACAAGAAGAATGGATGACCTTTATGCCTTTTAATAAATTCAACGCATTCATCTCCCTTGTCATCTGTAATGTAAGTTATAGGCTTAGGCTTTTTATAATTACATTCAATCGGTGATTGATATCCTTTTCCATCAGGAGAAGAAGTGAAATAATTATGACCACCTCCCGTATATCCCCAAAATTCGTCAAACCCTCTCTTTAGTGGATGAAACTGGGGTTTCTCTCCTAGATGCCATTTTCCAATAAGACCACTTGTATATCCTAAAGGTTTCAGTTCATCTGCTATTGTTTTTTGAGATAGTGGTAATCCAAGATATTGAGAATCAAAACCAGGCTGATTACCATCAATGTTATTGTCATGTCCAAACTCTACTTGGTTAATACCAGTCAGTAAGCCGGCACGGGAAGGACTGCAAACGGGTGAAGAAACATACCCCTCAGTAAACCTTACTCCTGTAAATGCAAGCTGATCAATATTTGGAGTTTTAATTTGGGTGCTTCCGTTAAAACTGAGATCAGCGAATCCAAGGTCATCTGCTACAATTAAAATAAAGTTGGGTTTATTAGTTGACGACTGAATATTGCTATTTTCAGTCATTGGTGAATTCTGATTAATTTGTGCACATAGAGAAATTGAGCAAAAAAAAGCAATTTGATATATTATTGTTTTATGCATATAGATAATTTTTAATTTGCCACAAGGTTTAGTATAGGAAATGTAGGGCAGTTAAAAAGCACTTTCGTTTCGGTTTATTACTTAGCTAAATATAAATATTTTGCTTTTATTTTTTTCTTAAACGCCAAATTTTATATTTAGCGACTTTGTAAATAAACACAGACCTTTCGGATAAACCACAAAAGCCCTATGTTTTTTATATACTGTTGAACTAATCCTCGTTACCTAGGACGCTTTTTTTAATAACTTAAAAATAGTTAAATTTAGGGTTCAAAATTAAATAAGATGTATAAAAAAAAGTAATACAATTTTAGAGACCGCTTTAGTGCAGGTTCCTGATTTTTTTATTGTCGTTAAAAAATGAACTCAAAGCTTTGCTATTAATGGTAAAGCACCAAGTACATTAAACAATTATCTACGCTGTTTAGCCCACATTACCTTACATTTTAAGGTGTGTCCAGAGGCTTTAGACAATGAACAAATCAATGATTATCTTTTCCATTACCAGAACCTTCACAAAACCCCCTCTGAAAGTTTTTTTAAGCATACCGTTTTCGGGCTCCGAGCCATTTATAAGGTACTGGGTATGGAGCAAAAACGCATAGCGCTTCCTCAAATAAAAAAGTAGAAAGATTTACCTATTGTACTTCACAAACAAGAAGTTCGAGAATTATTAAAGGCACCTAAGTATCTTAAACATCGCCTTATTTTAGGCATGCTGTACGGTTGTGGTTTACGCAGTTATGAGCTGTGTGGGCTGCTTCAATCTGATGTTGATTTTCCACAGAAAAACCATTAATTAATTGCTCTCTGGTCATTCGAAGGCCGTCATCTTCAATGTGAAGTGAACCTCCAATTGAGCCATAATTCTCGAACATTAAAGTAACTTTTTTAGCGTCCGCATCTTATGAGTTTTGTAATAATTCAGAAACTGCGGTTTCTTATCTAGCAACTAACTCAGTACCTAATCTGTCAATTATTCCAGCATCTACACTAAAGTAGAAATAGTTGCGCGTAAATAAATTAATAAGTCTGGCGGAGAAACGAATTCTTCCACTAACTGAAATAAAGAACTATAATTCCTAAAGTCTCTGTTGGTCATTAAATCCATCGCATGCAGATTAGGTGCAAATATGTGAGCATCTTCATAAAATGTTCTGTCCTGAATAACCTTATTCCCTGTCTTTCTTAATTCTAATATTTGACGAAATCTATTGTTTAAAAAAAAAAAAGCAAATTAAAAGACCATCTTTCCATTTCTGAATAAAAATCATCCAAATACGGATTCTCTTCAACAGATTCGTAATGAGGTTTCCAATTGAAATCTTTGGTCAACAATTTTGTTAAAGTGGTTTTTCCTGCTCCAATATTACCTGCAATAGCTACGTGCATAGTTTAAAATTCTATAGTTAATTAAGGAAGCTAAAGGTGCTGAAATTTTGATACTGTAAGCAATTAACAAATCAATTTATATCCGAAACCGCGAACATTTACAATTTGAATACTCTGGTCTTTTTTAAGTTTTTTACGAATTTTAGAAATAAATACATCCATACTACGGGCACTGAAGAAATCATTATCACCCCATAGTTTTTTTAAAATAAAAGTTCTATCTAAAATTTCATTTCTATTTTCAGTCAAATAAAATAAAAGTTCCGCTTCTCTATGGGTTAACAATTCAGAGCTGTTTTCAATTTCTAAAGATTGTTTTGTATAGTTAAATATAAAATTACCAATTGCTATTTCTTCGTGATTCTTTTTCAGGTCTACTCTATCTGATAGTGAATGAATTCTAACAATTAGCTCTTTCATAGAAAAAGGTTTTTTCAAATAGTCGTTTCCTCCATGTTCAAACCCTTCTAAAACGTCTTTTATTTGAGATTTTGCAGTTAAAAATATAATCGGAATGGTTTTGTTATTTTGACGAACCTCTTTTGCTACTGTAAATCCATCTTTTTTAGGCATCATTACATCTAAAACTAAAATATCTGGATCTGAGTTTTCATAAAATTGAAGTGCTTCTTCTCCATTTTTAGCTAATAAAACTTCAAAATTTCTAGTTTCAAGACTTTCTTTAACGATCATACCCAAACTAGCTTCATCTTCGGCAAGAATAATTTTAATTTTTTTACTCATCAGGCAAAATGATTTTAAAAATGGTGTTTTTATTATTTATTACTAACTGAATATTTCCGTGGTGCTTTTCTATGATTTTTTTTGAATAATACAAGCCAATTCCAAAACCTTTTATATTATGCGTATTTCCTTTAGGAACCCTGTAAAACTTGTCAAATATTTTTTCTTGTTGATGCTTCTCAATACCATTACCATTATCCGAAACTATAATTTCTATATTATTAAAAACAGCATTAAGGCTGACTTCTATTTTATTTCCACCATATTTTATAGCATTGTCAATAAGATTAGAAACAGCATTTTCAAAATGAAAAATATCAATATTTATATTTTTTTTGTCAACATTTGATAAAAAATTAAGTTCTTTCTCTGCATTTATAGTTTGATGCTTGTTCACTAAAACATCAAGCAATTCTACAACATCAATGTTTTCTCTTTTAAGAAGTAAACTCTCGCTATCTAAAGCTGCTGTTTCTAAAAGTTTTTCAACCATTTGATGTAGTTTTTTTAGCTGTGCAGAAGACATTTTTAAATATTTTTGTGTTTTATCTGCATCGTTTAACACATTAAAGCTTTCAATTGCTTCAATCGCTATAGAAACCGTTGCAATAGGGGTTTTAAATTCGTGTGTAATATTACTAATCAAATCGTTTTTAATTTCAGCGAGTTCTTTTTGTTTATTGATTGTTTTTAATAAAAAAAATAAACTCATAATAATAATAATTGATAAAATTAGAGACAATAAAATGCCTGTAGAACTTCTTTTTAAAGCTTCTATTTTTGGGTTTTTATAAAAAAGTTTAAAATTTTCATCAGCCCTTAGAAAAGTAGATTTAGCTTCTATTCCCATAAAACAATCAGTCGACTTTATTTTATTGCTAAAAAAAACTGTATCTTTTTTCGAGTGATTAAAATAATATTGACTATGAATTCCTTTGCTTTTCAATTCTTTTTTAAAAATAGAATCTATCTCTTTATAATTAAGAGAATCATTTTTAATCGCATTATAAATAGTTTGTATGCTTTTAATCAATTTTAAACTATCTACTTCTTTTTCCTTAGAGAATAATTGAATTTCAGGAGTACCCCTAAAATGTTTGATGTGAATATCACTTTTTTGAAATTTAAAAAAATCTGGAACCCCCTTTAAATGCCCAATAGAATCTACAACTATAGTCTTATTATATGTGAAATTATTATGGTTTCCGTTAATTTTAATTGGATCTATATGAAAAGTGATCTTCTCATTTTTATAATTATCAATATCTTTTGTAAGAGACAAATTTAAAGCCTCACCCAAATTTTCATGAAAAAATTGTGATTCTAAATCTTTAAAAAAATTGTTTTTAGATAAATCTGCATAATACTTTTCTATCGCATTGTCTAAACTAATCTGAATCTCATTTAAAACACGTTGTTTATTTTCTTCATAATTCTTGTAATTCCAATAAAACTGAACTCCAATTGTTGTAATAATTGTTATAGTAATTAGATATAAAATCCAATTATGCCTTTTGTTATTCATCATTCAAAGATAAATACTTCGTTCCTTTTAAAATAATTACTTAACACTCGTTAACACTTTTTAACGCTAACACTTCTTCTAATAATACATCTTTGTAAAATAAATGAACCCGTTAACACAAAAAAATCATAAACAAAATAAGAAATAACATGAAAACCAAATTATTAATTACGGCAATTTTAATTTCATTAGCAACCAATGCGCAAGAATTTTATGGAAAGGCTACCTATAAAACAAATAGTAAAACTAATATAGAACTAGATAGCAGCTCCATGAATGCTGATATGCAGAACCAAATTAAATTACATCTAGCTAAAATGTCTCAAAAAACATATATTTTAAGTTTTAACAAAAATGAATCTATTTATAAAGAAGAGGTACAATTATCTCCACCAAGTACGGGGCTTGGTGGAGGTATAGAAATGGTGATGGTTGGAGGAATGGCATCTGGAAGTGATATATATTATAAAAATTTAAAAGAAAACCGTTTTGTAAATAAATCAGAAATCAGTGGCAAACATTTTTTAATAAAAGATAATATTTCAAAAATTAATTGGGAATTAACTTCGGAAACAAAAAATATAGGAACGTATACTTGCTATAAAGCAACTTACTCTACAGAAGTAGACCGAATAGAATTTACCTCTAGAAATGAAGAAGAAAAAGAAAGTACAATAAAAGAAACAATTGTTACTACAGCTTGGTACACACCTCAAATTGCTGTAAGCAATGGACCAAGAAGTTTTGAAGGTTTACCTGGTCTAATCTTAGAAATCAATGACGGGAATGAAACCATTGTTTGTACAGAAATTATTTTAAATCCTACTAAAAAAATAGATATCTCAGAACCCAAAAAAGGAAAAGTTGTTACGCAATTAGAATACGAAGATATCATGCAAAAAAAATCAAGAGAAATGATGGAAAGATATCGATCTGGACGACCAGGAAGTGAAAATGATGTTCTAATTAGAGTTGGAGGTTAATTGAACCTTTTTTGGATTTACAATTCTAATTCTTATTTACAAGAATTACTTACATAAAAAATTAAATCCAAAAATAATGAAATCATGAATCACTTTATTTCTTTCTCTTTTTACAGTCATACCTTTTGGGTAAAAAAACTTCCAAGGCAAAGCAGTATCTAAGTCAAAAACTACTGTACACATGAGTTCTTGGAGAAATAGACAAACGCCTTAACAACGTTAAAAGCAGATTTCATAGAGAATGAAAAAAATGTTGTAAAAAACATATGTTTTAAATTTCGGCCAAACGCGTCCTTCTATAAAGAAGAAGAAAATTAGCTACTCCAAGGAGTTGGCGATGGTTTTAGAGTTGGAGGTTTTTCTCGTGGCGGCATTAACTACAAAAACATTAAAGACCAAAAAGCAATAGAATAAACAGCGTTTTTTGGGAAGCAATTTTTATTTACTAAAGACATAGCACAACCTAAATGGGAACTAAAAAGTGAAACGAAACAAGTTGGAAATAACACTTGCTTTAAAGCAACCTTGGTTAAAAAAACCAGCGAGTTAAATTGGTTAAACATGCGAAGAAGAGGAAGAAGAAACGAAAGTGAAAAGTAAAAAGACACACGCAATGTTAAAAAAGTGG
>Ga0115572_10003594_pt1 | contig 12199 bp, 10 predicted proteins | sample COGITO_mtgs_1206_FD_88681 | JGI IMG/M metagenome (GOLD analysis project Ga0115572, IMG submission 88681) | Pelagic marine microbial communities from North Sea - COGITO_mtgs_120607 | ecosystem: Environmental > Aquatic > Marine > Epipelagic | place: Germany:Helgoland, sampling site Kabeltonne... | reverse complement strand
CCACGCTTTGCTGGCTTTTGATTCTGTGCCCTGGAACGGTTGGCATTTCTGGTACGAAAGATGGGAGAGTCTACTGGAATGGTCAGGAGTTCCCGCAATCCATCCGACATGTGAGTATCAAACCTCTCAGCTCCATCTTTGTTTGCTTCTACATTTACTTCAACTTGGCTAAAACGCCGTAAGGACATGACGCCTCTTGACAATTTACAATACTGCGTGTACAAACTACACCTTATCTGAATTGGAGTTGAGCTTGTTTGATTCGCCTTCGCCTTCCCCTTCCATGTCATCCTCACTGCTTTCGGTGGCAGGAGGTGAAGTTGGAGCGATTCCGTCATCAGCACCGTTGGGGCTATCAGCATCCAAATTCTTTTGGGGTTTGGTGGCACCCGAATCAGAAGGTATTTTCGGATCCGTGTGCACAGCCTCCGTGTCAAACTCGTCGTCTCCAATGATGTCCTCTTTGGCGTCCGTGTTTGGAATGAGCTTCCTTCCAAAGCAGCAAAAACAACAGCATCTGCACTTGTTGAACCACGAAAAGAAGACTGCTGCCAGTATGACCAGTAAAGGCACTCCAACCGCTGACAAGGCAACAATATTTGGGTCCAGCTCAGAAACGTCTGCATCCAACACGTCGATCACGTGTTTGACAGCAGTTGAGGTGGCATTCACAATCATGGATATGGATTCTTCATACATTTTATTCCATCTGTGAGTAATGAATAACTGGTATAAGAGTATACACGAAAACGCTAGCGGTTTGAGTTGTTATTGTATTCGCTTGGCTCAATACGAGAGATGAGATCTCATCTGATGGGACGTAAAAGCAATGAACAATCGTATCGTGGCAAGGGTAAATATCGAACTGGGCGCCGCGAGAAGCGACGTACAGTTTCCTACGCTGACGATGAAGAGACTGGCAACGATACAGTGGTAGAGTACACAACCGAAGAAGAAGAAAACGACTCTGAGAGTGAAGAAGACGACTATGCGTGCAGACGACGAGTACCTCCAAAGCGTCATTCAAGATCATGTTTTCATTGTTGGTCTTGCTCCAAGGCGCGCATGAAATGCTGGCACGAGTGCATACGCGACTTGGCAATAATACTAATACTAATACTTTTGATCTGTGCAACGCTCAAAGACTGGCAGCTGAACATAATCATGAACCTCTACGAACAAGCATATAATTTTACACATTCCGAACCGGAGAATACTCAACGCCAACACCACACCAAGAGCAGGTATCATAGACAACGTGATGGACCATATGAATCACATGATCAATCTTATGAAGACTGACCTACTCCGCAGACGCGCTCTTCTCCAGAAAATCTTGTCTACGTAGTTGCTGCTGCGCAAGTATGTTGTGATAGAGCTGAACCTCTGGAATATTGGTCAAAAAGGGCGGAGGAAGTAGATTTTGGGGGGAGTGTTCCACTCTTGACCTTTTGGAGCTGATTGTAGACTCAAAAGTACATGAAGTTGGAGATTCGGACTGATCGTTTTGTGTTTCCGACCAGTGGTCTTTCAACTCAAAGCAAAAAGCACTGTGATTGTGATTGGTGCTGGTGGTGGGTTCTGAGCTGAAGCATGCCACTGCCGCTTCGAGTTTGTCAAATGCAGCCTCTTCATTGATGAGTTTCATAGCTTGTTTTAGCACGCTGCAGTTTTTCATCGCGGCGTTGATACCGCAAATTTCTAGTGTATTCTTCATCGTTTCGTTTTCTTCCTTGAGTCTGGCGTTTTCTCCCCGGAGGCTTGTGCCTTCTTCGTCCAACGATTTGGTTTCTTCTTCGAGTTCCTTGTTCTTCAAAAACATACAAAACATTTCTGATTTGAGTCTCTTGACTTCTTCCTGAAGACTGTGATTGCCTTGAGCTTGCATGGAAACTAGATGCCCTAACAGTTCACGGTCATACTTCCTGTCGGCAAGGTAATGGATTCGCATGATACCAGTTGTCGTTAGATTGAAGAGTGATTTGATAAGATTGGCCATATTGGCACGTTCCACCTCGTTTTCAAAAACGAGGTGTTGGTTTGTACTTTTCAACAGTTCCATGTCGTTTAAAACTCCGTTCATGATACGCTAGACGCTGTCAATAAAGCTGACTAAAAAGTATGCCAAATTTAACAATGGTTACGTTCCGAGAGGTTGGGAAACGCCACTGCGCATACCTTACCTCTCTTCTGCTCGTGATAGCAGTCTCAAAACACACATGGACACTCTTCCTTTTGCTTTGCGTCATTCTAGGAGCAGTCAAGTGGCACCACAACACTCCAATCGCGTTTGCTGCAGCGACCTTTTTTGCAACACCAATTCTTACAGGATTTTGTGTAAAGCTGTCGTCACATACATGGTGGTACGCCAATCCAATCGACTTCTTGGGAGTTCCGCCTTGGCTGTTTCCAATGCATGGACTTTTTGCGCATTGGGTGCTTGATGCTTATTTCTTGGTGACGCTTTCAGAAGTGCGTAAGATAACACTTCCATGAACAAGATTCATCCTATCAAAGCCATTGAAATGCGTTTCATGATTCCAAGTACATTGAAATCGGTAAACAGACTAAACGTCGAAGGCGGTTTGGAGGGAGTCTCCGCGGTAAAAAAATCGATATTGGAGTTGCATGCAAACGTGCAACCAACCATGAGTGCGCAAACGACAAGAAAAAACACTTCGACATAACCAGTCTCATCACTTGAAACTATTGACACTGAAGCTGGCTTTAAGATTGGTGTCGTAACTGTTGTCAAGTGTATGCGCTGAACAGGCTGCATCGAATGCAAGGGACGATTCGCCCTTGGAGGACTACGGCTGGGTCGCCTCGTCTTTGAGCTTCTCGTGGAAGTAGGCATGAAGACAAGTTTCTCCTTTGTGGCAATGCATAGAATGTGAGTTTTCTTTATGAAACGTTTCATAGCGTGTGAGGTAACACAAGAAACCACATATGGCAGTATTTTTAAAACAAGTATCAAATAGCAAGCTGTACACAATGTACGCACCACTTGAACGTAGCACCAAGCCGCAGCTGCCTCCGTATGAATCCGCCAAAGGAAAGATGGAATGGAATTACCAAACAGTAACGTTTGTACTCTCAATCATAGTTCAAGCCATCGCTCTTGGGCTAAGTGTTTACGCGTTCGTGGACGCTGAAACCAACCCGGGATCAAAACCCGAGCTGCTGACAACCATTCTCATACTCGAACTTGTAGTCCAAGGGGTTGAGCTGACATGGTATGCCGTCGTCGGATTGATCTACTACTGCGGGGGAGCAAGCATCGGTGTAGAGTATAGGTACCTGGATTGGATGGTCACCACTCCAACCATGCTGATTTCCATTCTGCTCTTCATATGGTATTTGCAGTGCAATCTTCTCACATTGGAAAATATTGGATCGGACGGCTCAAAGATGCTTGCCATTCTCACGTCCGTTGTTTTGAACTGGGTGATGCTTGCAATGGGTTACGTGTATGAAGCAAAAATGAAATCCATCACTTCTATGCTTGATTCGCTGCTCGGACCAAATAGTGGCCTCTACCTCGGCTTCATTCCGTTTTTAGGCTCGTATGTTCCAGTGTTTGCGTCGGTGATTGCAAAGTCAGATCCACTTGCATGGTTTGTGTCTATTCTCACCTTTTTGATTTGGGCTCTCTATGGAGTTGTCGCAATACTGTACACAAAGCCGGGAGATGATGGCATCAAAAACACATTCTACAACCTGCTTGACATTGTGTCAAAGAACATTGCTGGCATCACAGTCGCCATCGTTACGTTCATGTACAGCAAAACGCCACTCGACCCAACCGTGCCATTGTGTAATGTCACGTCGTCCTAAAAAGAATAAGACAGTTTCTTAAGACTTGTTTATAAAAGGAAAACGTGATATGGCAGACTCTGAATCTGGAGAAAAGCCACCCATACCCGAGGAATATTCAGAGAGTGATTGCGAAACTCAGAGTGTGAGAAACATAGGCGCGTGCCTATGGATTTTGCTAGGGCTGTGTACAATCTCGTGGGTGTTTCATGCGTTTCCCGTAATGGGTACGACTGATACACCTTCCTTTGCTCGAAGTTTGATATGGGGTTCCATTGCTCACCATACAAATGTATGGCAAGATGCAATGGCGTCTTCGCCGCCCCCGCCTCCCAGTTTTGGCGATGGTTCGTCAAATTTCCCCGATGATAGGTTGTAGCTTTTTACCAATACAGTGTTCAAAAATATCTAAAGTTTGCATGAAAGCATTTTTAGGAGACTCTCGGAATTCGGGCATGGGAAAGCCGCAATAAACACGGCAATGATTTCCCCCCTAGTGAAAAAGGACGCCGTGGACTCAAAAACTTCCCATGCCTCTTCCCAACTTGTGCGCTCTAATATCGACACCGCTTCCCGAAATGGCGAAAACGCTCTTGGAAGCGGAGGCGTGTTCAGTTTGTTTTAACAGCCTTGGGGAAGCCTCGGTGTACGGGCTCTGGGTAGGCGGTGGTCCTCAGTGGACAGTGGTGTGCAAGAACCACCATTTCGCTCACAAACTGTGTGTTCGAAAACAGATTGACCCGTGGAACAAAAGCCCAAATAAAAACAACTGTCCGGAATGTCGCGAACCGATGTTCTTGGATGTGAGAAAAAGTGTGATGCCGCGGCGCGCCAATGTGAAATAAAGATTGTAATCTAACGTTCAAGTATGAGTAAAAAGACATGTCATTACCAAATCTGACTCTACTTACAGAGTCCAAGAAGCCTAGACGCGAATTGACTCCCAATGCTCCCAACGGAATCTACTGCCTGAATCGAATCAACTCCACTGAACTATGCAGCTCGAGCGTGCTGGTGTACCGTAATGCTCTTCCCATGCTCGAAGGAGAGTTTCAGGAAGCAGCCAACTTTATGATGAATGACATCACTCAGCAGTACTTTTGCGGGAATCGAGTGCCACGAAAGCAGTGCACCTTTGGACCAACACAATACGCAAAGTACCAGCTCGTGTACGACGAGTCCCGGTGGCCGTCCATTGTGAAGCGAGTTCGAGATGCAACTCAGATGTTTGCGGCACAGCTTGGAATCCCCAATCCGGAAGAGTACACTGGAGTTCAAGCCAACTACTACGCCGACGAGATGGACTCTGTGACCAAGCATGCGGACGACGAAAAGCAACTTGTTCCAGGAGCACCCATTTTCTCATTCACGTATATTGTCAACGACGACAATTCTCTGGCACGCGGCTTTCAAATCTACAGAAAGACAACGGCAGGAGATCTGGTTGACGGAAAAGGCCAAGTGGCAGATGTCACACTCGGGTCTGGAGACTTGCTGATTATGATGGGAGACATGCAGGACCTCTTCGACCACGGCATCAAGAAGCTTCCTGATCAAAAGGTTGGAGCCAGGCTCAACTTTACTGTTCGCAAGTTTGTGCCGTCCGAACAAGTTATGAAGCGGAAAAAGCCCGATGCTTAAAACTTGGTGAAACCTTTCATACTTATATTCAAAAGGGTAGTTTACCATCTGGATCCATTGTATTCATATTAAATTTGAATTTTTTGGGGTTTGCTGTAAGGATCCTAATTTAGGGTAGCCTAGTGTCTTTTACATCTCGTTCATGCTGCTGTAGTACCATGTTTGAAAGTTTGAAAGTCCAGTCCACGTTGTAGGCGAACCAGACTGACCACCTTGGAATCGAACCCGCGACCTTGTAGTTGACATGCCAACATCATTACCACTAGACTACCCTTACCCTTTGTGATGTTTGTACTATATTGTACAGTGCAATTTATACATTTGCATTGGTCGGTTTACCCACCCACCCCTTTCCACTCCTTCCCACCCCTCCCCTCCCCACACCTTCCCACCCCACCCACACCTCACCACACCTCACCACCCCTCCCCACCCCTTTCCACGCCTCCTCCCCCTCCCCCCTCCCCACGCCTCATATCGCTAAACGTTTCACGGAAAGTGAGAATATCAAGGCTTGGTGTCATAAGCCAGGGGAAATCGAGTAACAAGGGAAGGCGTGGGTAGGTTGTTTAACAGTTGGAAGTGATTGTGTGAGTGGTAAATGGCATTTGTTCCGGGAAATGAGTTTGCCTCTCCGTCTCCTCCACCATCACCGGCCTTTCCGCCACCCCCTCCTTCGCCTCCGGCAAATCCTGGGTTTCGCAACACAAACCTCTTCTTTGCAATCACGCAAGAGTACATTGCACCCGGAGCCACGTTCACGCTTGGGGACGCGTTTGACAGATGCAAACCACTTGCAAGTTCGATTCGAGCGACGCTCGATCCGGAATCCACGTCTCTCCTACCTGCACCTGCAGCGTGCGGCACCGGGTACCAAGTCGTAAGCTGTGGTTACACGGCTCCCGAATCCGTCATCAAACTGTTTGTGGACTGGGTTGCCACGAATCCACTTCCAGCCAATTCAAACGCGTGCATGCAAATGAGCCTGGCCAGAACCGGGTTGAAGCAGGTTCCTCTGTATGCACCTCCCCCGTCGCCTCCATTGCCATCTGACCCTCCTCGGCCTCCCATTCCGCCGCCGAAACCGGGTCCATCTCCGCCTCCTCCGCCGCCGTCGCCACCTCCATTTCCTCCGGGTGGCCCGCCTCCTCCTGGCGAACCTCCCAATCCACCAGCCCTGCCGCCGTCGCCTCCACCCGAACCGGCGCCTCCCCCGGCACCTCCTCGTTCACCGCAAAATATCCAGGCGATTAACGAGCTTCTTTGCCACCCGACTTGCGTAAGTGCCTTGCATTTGATTTTCAAATCCCTGCACGGAGTGTCACGCCACACACGCCATCTCACAATCCCATGTTTGTTGCTTGCAGGTTGCATGGTCAAACGACGACCTTCGAGGCGAGGAATTCGTGGACCAGCACCAGACGGCGCCATGTGGACAATTCTATGCAAAGTGAGTTTGTAATGCACCAAACAATCACGGTGAACCCAGTACTTACAATTTTGAATTCGACTCGTGCTTCGTTCACAGTTTATGCGCATTCGACAGCGACACGTTGCTCGATCTGGTGGATGCTCCCCCTGCAGCTCCCCCTCCTCCAATGCTCCCGGACGCGTCGTTGAACGCCATGACAGTGACGCGCGTCATGGCTTCTGGCGGACTCGACAATGGGCTCACAATTACGTCTGCACTGGCGGATTGTACCGACAATGGACAAACTCCTTGCGCAGCATTGGACTACGAACGACCGGTACGACGCGCCTTTACACTCCTCTGTGACTTGGGTATTTTGATTGTTCTTCCCAATAGCAAGTCTAACCACTCTTCTCTTTTGTGTCTCGTTTTCAGTGGATCATGTTTGATCTTGGAGCTCAATACAAGAACATCTACTCGGCACGCCTCTTTCTCATGCCTCCGTCGCCTCCCAAGCCGCCCTTCCCCCCACCTCCGCCTGGACCTCCACCTCCGCCGTCGGACCCCTCAGGCTTCGTTTCGGGGCGTCGTCTCAACACTGACGAATTGGAAGTGAATAACATTCAGCAGTATCTCAATCAGCCGGGGGCTCCGTACAAGACGGAAGAGGAGCTTCTTGCTTGGAATTCCACAGAGCACAGACGTCGTCTTCAGCAAGTGGTTGACGACCCACTCAGTGGGTTCAACAGCATTGAAGAGCTATTGGCATGGAACTCGACGGAGCACCGCCGCCGCCTTCAGGACGGTACGGGAACCGAGTGCGACGTCCTCGTTGAGGCGGGAAAGCAATACCTCTCCAACCCTGGCTACACCCTTTCGTCTAGAACCATTTACACTGGAGACGCACTTCAGTGTGAAATAGACTGCGTTCAGCAACCAATTTGCAATTACTGGGTGTGGGAGCAAGTAGACGACCTGCAAGGAACTTGCAACTTGTACTCTCAAGTGGACGACTACGTGGATGTGACAACCGGGCAGACAATTGTGTCTGGAAGCTGTGCACCGCAACGCTTTCCAACCTCCTACCACCAACCAGGGGTGCTCGAAATCTACGTCAGTAGGTCTCTTGCCTTGTTTGGTACTCGTGCAGCGGTGGTTGATACTAAGCAACTGCATGATGGAGAAACAACAGTCTACCTGCACGAAGGTCGGTACGGCGACATGGCGGAAGGAAGGTACATCTACCTGCGTTCCTTTGAATCCAATCGTCAACTTCGTATCGACGGTCTTCAAATATTTGTGAATCCGGCGACGGGACGCCGTCTTGATGAAGAAGAAGAAGCAGACAAGATTCTAAAGGAAAAAGAGTCTCCTCAATCAAACCGGCGCACCATGAAGGAACGCGACGTAACAGAGGATGCCAAGATTCCCAAGATTCCAAAGAGCTCTTGGACTCGCCTGTACAAGATGCGCAACCTCACCATGGCAACTTGCCTCGACGAAGAAAAGAATCCGATTGCGGCCAAGGAGCATCGCCAAGCGGCAGCAATGTTGTGGGCAGAGCTTTCGGAAGAGGAATCTGGAATCGGTTGCACGAGCTGTATGACCTACAAGCCTGTGAATTGCACTGGTTGGTTCCAACTTCCACATGGTATGCGCAAAGGGCACACAGAAGAGCTTCAAAAGCAGCGTCGTAAGATGCAAGAGAAGCTCGACTCTGAACAAGCAGATAGAAAGGAAGCAATCCGAGACAGTATTGGAAGCGGCTGTTGCCGCACCAACCGAAAGACTGGTGAAAAGCAATGCGGGCGCCAGTTTTGTGAAAAGGCTATTCAAAAGGCGGCAGAAAAGAGAATGGCACACGTGCTTCGAAAGCTCCACGAACGTCCAACTTCCAAGACAAACTTGAACATCAACCAGCTTGTGGCAACCGACATGGTCAACCCCAAGTTGCATCACGATGAATTGTGCAAGACTGAATCTGGACGAGATAAGCATGGGCATGCTGAATGCCTAACGTCTTCGATTTTGAAACACTTGGGCGACAAACACGGATTCAGTGAGATCGACATCAACAAGAAGATGGAAAAGTTTGGAGTGAAAGTTGCTGACATTGTAAAGGCGCATCTGTTGCATTCGAGCTCGGAAAGCAAGAAGAAAAAGGAAGAGTACAAATCCGACCCCGCCAAGGCACACGTCAAGGGAGAAATCCGCAAGGCGGAGACTGCTCGTCGTATGCTCAGCAATCACAAAGAGTCTCTTCCCAAGCGCAAGGCGCCTCGCGCTTCTTGGCTCAAAAAATCAACAAGGCGTGGCCGTCGACTTTCAGAATCCGACGAGGACTCTGACGACCCTCCCATTGGAGTGGAACGCCTCGCCTTGTCGTCCAAGGACTTGCGCATGCGCAAAAAGGAACACGACGAATTTGTCAAGAACCAATCTTGTGCGGCCAAGGGCATCATGCGTGCAGCCAACCTTGCGGTTGCGACAACGGGTGCTCAGAAGGTTACCATGCGCGGGTTGATGAACGCAGCATGGGAATCGTCTTTGGCGTCCGACAGTTCCATCATTGGACGAGCTCACTCGGTCATGTCGACGGTCGGAAAGATGGGCCAAAAGGCATCCGACATGGCGAATGTCATCAAAGACGCCAAAGAGAAGATGTCGGCACCTTCCCCGCCCTTTACGCTCAAGAAGAGAGAGCTCACTGAAAAGGAGCACGCCTACTTTGAAAAGGTCGAAAAGAAGGCGGGTAGGCAGCTGCGTGGTTACAAGGTTCCAGACCACATTCAAGAATCGTGGGGATGGATTACTGAGGCCACGGACTGGGTTCATTGGTTTGACGAGGCGCATCGCGTCGGACGCATCCTGTACCAGCGTCATGACTGGGTTCACGGCCATGCAGAGGAAACAGGCACTCTACCCGTCGGTGAATTGCCAGACGAGCACAAGACTGGGTACACAATGCTCGACATCAATGCGCCTCCAACGTCCATGGGAACGCTTGTGAGGTCAATGTTCACGGGAGGAAAGAAGCACGCCCCTCATAGAAATCTTCGAGAAAAGAGGGCACTACACGACCTGCCTCGCGCCAAGCCTCCAGAAGGGTACGTTGCCAAGAGCGTACTTGGCTCTTTCGTAGACGCTGCAGTCAACGACAAAGATCCTCTTGACGCTGCATGGACTGCCCTTCATTACAACGATCATGATACACGAACGCGTCGGCTCAGCGAGCTTCCAGGTTGGTTTTCAGAGGACATTGGAAACACGGTTGCAGATTATAGCGACCTTGTTTTTGGACCTGCAACCGGAGAAATTCCTGGAAAGGTGAGCGTTCCGGGTACGGATGCCATTGATCCTATCCGTCAAGTCGGAAGGTACATTGTCTACGACACCCTTTTGTGCTACATGTACCCTCCTCCAAGTGTCGCTGGAGGTCCGTTTGGAGACGGAACACCCATCAAGATCCACTACTCGAACAGAGCTTGCTTTCCATTTATTCCTTATCTACCTCCAGACGTTCCACGATTCAACGAGGTGTTCGGATTCGAAGACACGTTTAACTGGGCAGATATCGAGTACAATAACACGTGCGACTCTGCCGCCGTAAAGACGTTGATTGGTCCAATGATGGGAGAGCTGTCAGGAATTGGTTTCATCGCAGCCCCGTATGGTTCAGTGCTTAGATTCGCAGAAGGCATCGACTCGATTCGTAACCTGATCAAATCTGGAGAGTCTGGTCTGACGCAAAAGCAACGTGCAGCAGCACTGATCTGCAGCATCGCTCAACTTGGAGGCGTACTTTGGATGGCGTTGTTCACCCTCTTCTCGCTTGCCTTTTGCCTCTGCGCGCCACTGGGTTCGTGGTGCTGCTTATCCGGATACAGATTCGTGCGAGGAAAGAGCAGAAGGGAGAGAGAGAGGGAAGAAGCAATTGACGAGCTTCTTTCCAGCTACGGAGGAGGAGAAGGAGACGAAGAAGACATAGGTGCCTTTCCTAAAAAGGGTAAAAAGGTTGCGAAACGGCGCATAGGTCCAGAAGGACACATGCTATTGTCGGATACGTCAAGTGCTGCGTGAGTTCTTGTCAGTGTGTGATTGTAAGAGCGACTAAAATCCGCTATTATTTTAATAAACTGGAGTTGTCTTCTTAGAAACAGGACTGTACACTAGCTTGCCTCTGTTCTGCGTATACGTGTCTCCACACACACACAGTTTTGCGTGCAGAGGGTGGCACTTGCTAAGTCCGTACAGTTGAGGCCCAACCTCTGCCCAGGCAGGGCTCTCAAAAAATGACGTACGAACAACCATACTTTTTAGATGTTCTAAAGAGTTTCATTACGCCCGCGAATGCCACAATTTTGGTGACTCTAATCGCAATCGCACTAGGGTTTTTGGCTCTCTTCCTTGTGCATTCGCTCACCATCTGGTTGAGTACCAATCCTGAAGCAGCGTTTCACAATGCGAGACTCTTTGCAAGCGGTTCCAGCACCATCTGGAATAGTTTCAGATCTCTTGCAAACGTTTTGAAAAAGCTTAGTCTTCGATGGGTTCCAGGTTGGAATACCATGGCCAAGCACATGATCGAACCAGCTGTGCACATTGCCATTGATATCATGTCACTCGTGTTTGCGCACAAGCACTTTGAGGGAGTTCTCAAAGATACAACCGCTCCAGGTGGTATTCCATTTCGTGGCCATTTTTGCGGTACTCCAGCGTACAATGAAAATGGAGACTACATTGGAACCTCCAACCTGGACCCGGCCACGTCCAAGTTTTGCACGTTTAGTTCAACAATCTGGGCCAAGGAGCTCGGCGCGACTCCAAGTTCGGACGGAAACAATGCCATCACCAACGACACTCTCATCCTCAGCACTGCGCACGCGAGAAAGCTGCAAGCACTGGTGGGTGAACCCGGACCAGGAGAAGGAGAGAGCATGTTTCCTGCTCTTCCAATTGGTCCTCTTCTCGCAGCCGTGCAGGAGATTTCAGGAATCATTGCCATGATTCAGACCACCATGTATGACATTGCCATGCACGTCATCTACACCGTCCTGTCGGAGCTGGCGTCTGTTCTCTTCAACATTGCCCAGATTGTGATTCGTGCAGTCGCGTCTATTACAATGTCACTCGTTTCAAGCGGAGCCCTCACCAGCATCATCAAGTCCGGAATCGACTTTTTGATTTCTCTCCTTGTGCATGTTGCACTTCCTCTTCTCTTTGCCGGACTTGACCTTGTCATGTGCCTCATTAACATGATCCAACCGGACACTTGGGCAGCGCAACTTTCGTGTGTGGAAAGAACGTGCTTTCGCGAGGACGGAGATATCGGT
>Ga0115572_10003592_pt1 | contig 12204 bp, 7 predicted proteins | sample COGITO_mtgs_1206_FD_88681 | JGI IMG/M metagenome (GOLD analysis project Ga0115572, IMG submission 88681) | Pelagic marine microbial communities from North Sea - COGITO_mtgs_120607 | ecosystem: Environmental > Aquatic > Marine > Epipelagic | place: Germany:Helgoland, sampling site Kabeltonne... | reverse complement strand
GGCCGCGTCGAGGAGCTCTCCGAGGCTGGCCGCCTGCTCAGGGACGAGCGCAAGTCGCTCGAGGATCTCATCAGGAGCATCAAAGACGAGAAGGACGGGTTCGTCAAGGATGCCGAGCTTCAGGCGAGGGAGGCGAGGGCGCTCAAGGACAGGCTCGTCAGCGGCAACTTTGTGCAGCGAAACAAGCTCAACGTCCGCGGCGGATCGGCGTTCAACTCCATGCAGCGGGTACTGAAGCAGGACCTCATCGACACCGGCGCCGCGAGCAGGCAGCGGCACATGCTCGGAGGCGCCGTGCACAACGTCGACCGCCTGGCCATGGACAAGGTTTCAGTGTTTGCAGACGGAGAGATTCAGATGCAAGCCGTGAAGACGGCGCCGCCGCCGTTTGCGCGAGGCGGCGCGAGGAGGCCGGCGCCGCCGCCGCTGAGAGCCGCGCCGCCGCCCGTGCCGATGCCGAGGACAACGGCACCGCGGCCGACGAGCGCGCCGAGGGATGAGGACGGGGAGAACGTGTTGGTCGACGCGCTGTCGAGTCTCACCGCCGACGAGGTTGACGCGCTCGAGGAAATTCTAAAGCGGGGCAGGACCGACGCCGCTTTGGTCTAAGTGAAGATACACAAATGGGGAAAGGGGGAACGGACACAACAAGGGGCGGATTCAACGTAAACAAATTGTCATGATATATCGTTATACAACGCTGATACAAGAGCGGCGGCGGATTCATCACCGTCCCTCCATCCTGTCCATGCGGGCCGAGTCCGACAGCGACATCGACGAACTGGGCCTTCGGATCATTCGAGTCACTCCGTCCTCGTCCGCGCTCCCTTCGCCGCCATCCGGTCCCATCGGCGCGTACTCCCTCCCTTCGTAGTCCCGCCCTTCCCTGCGCGTGCCCCCGCGCGTCCCCGCCAGAGGCTGCTTCACCATCCACGCGACGTAACTGGTCAAGAGGCCCAGCGCCGACCCGCATATCACGTCCTCCGAGTGGTGCCAGTAATCCCTCCACCTGCTCACGGCCACCCACGTCGCCAGCGCGAGCGGCCACCACGCGCACACGATCCTCAGCATCGTCGCCCGGTCCTTAGGGTGCGTCCCGGACACTGAGTAGTCGTAAGGGGAGAACACCCCGAGTTTGGCGGTGGCGTACAGAGCGGCGAATCCCAGGCCCGAGAACGACATACTTGAGTGTCCAGACGGAAACGATTTCCGTCCCTCGAGCACGTCCCGCGGGTTCGTGGGGACGCACGCGGGGACGCCGGGTGACGCCCACGCGACGTTGCCGTCCGGCCAGCAGCGGTACAAGAAGTCCGGCCTGTACCCGCCTATTGAAACCTTGAGAAGATTTGTTATCGCCCATCCCAGCGACACGGAGACGCACAGACCCGCGCAGGCCCTTCGAATCTCCAGCCAGGAAGAGCCGGTGAACGCGGCGACGGATGCGATGATACCGAGCGGAAGGAACACCCCGAGGAACGGGAGCGTCCAGGTTGGGACCGAAACGTTTGAGGAAGCGAGGAACGGGTAGCTGTACTTGGGCAGCGTCTCCGGAACGAGGTACCGCTGGAACGGTTCGACGAGCTCGAGTGAGCCGGCGAGGTAGACGAGCGCGAACACCACGAAGCCATCCACCGCCCACGCGGGAAAACCTGTCATCGTCCGCATCCGCCCGATACGACCTTGCGAAGCGGTTGAGCGCGGTTCGGAGTGCCGAAGATGACGCGTCGATATTCCATTTCCAAAAGGGATAGTGCCATGTCATCAGTTTCTCGATTGGGGCTGTTTTCCTCGTTGTGGCCACACGATACCGCGCTCGAACGCACGATGGACGACTATGCTGACTTAATTAAGTGGCCCGGGACCAGAAGGTACTACAGGCACGATAGAAACCCCGATGACGTAGCCTTGGGCGATTCCTGCGGGAGTAGCTCCGACGAAGAGGATCTCGTGCCCGCAGACATCAATGCCGTGGCAAAGGAGACGCAGGCCCGGTCGCACGAGGTGAGAGAGCTGCTGGGTCCGCACAAAAAGTATACCCGCGCTCGAATCGAGAGTGTACTCCCGAGCGGCGTGAACGTGGATTCGGTTGATTTGCCTCTACCCCCGCCACGACCCAACAACCTGACGCCCGACCAGCTCGATGCGCTCGACGAGCTTCCCACGATACTGTTCAAGCGATTCAACGAACGCAAGGTCGAATGCTCTCGGTGGGCCGCCGATGCCGTGATGAAAAAATCCCAGGTGTACGTCGTCGACCTCGTCGACAGCATAGCGACAAAGCTGAATTGGGGCTTGCACTGGCACGCGCTGAAGCTGGAGGCTGCCGACGACGGCCTGGTGGTGAGCAACCGCGGGGGATACCACTCAAAGCCAGACGCAATCCAAAAACTATCTGACGAGGGGTCCCCGGAGGCTAAGACACTGATGGGCATAGTGCACTATTGCGTGATGACTGCTCGTATGTTAAGTGGTGCAAGTGGAAACGAGAAGGCCGCAGAGCCGACCACGGCGTGGATCAACGTGTGCCGCGACGGCGACGCACACGGCTTACACAGCCACGAGCCCGCGAAGTTCTCAGCGGTTTATTACGTCTCCGTGCCAGAGTCGAAGTGGGAGGAGAAAAACTCATTCGGCAGTCACCTCATCGGAGTAGACGGTCACCTCGTGCTAAGGCTCGCATCGGGAGGCTCCGAGGGTGACACCAAGCTAGGGCTGGAGGGCGACAGGTGGTGCGTGTGGGATAACGTGAAGCCCAAAGAAGGTCGGCTCGTGATATTTCCCTCCTGGATGCCGCACGGAGTCCTGAAAGTCGATACCGCCGCGGACGACGACGACGACGAGGACGAGGACGAGGACGAGGACGAGGACGAGGACGAGGAGAAACCGAGGATATCCATAGCGTTCAACACTGGGGAGGAAAATGTGAACCTCAAAAAGTACGAAACGAAGAAGAAGGCCGAGTCCAAGGATGGGCGAGGCACGGAAGCAAAGAAGAAGCGGAAGAAGACAAAGTAGCGCTCGATAGAATTTTAGTTCAGCTTTTTACATCACTCCTCGTCCTTCTTCTCGTCCTCCGCCTCAGTCTCCGACAGCTCTGTCTCGGACACCTCAGTCTCGGACACCTCGCTCTCGTCATCCCCTGACTGCGGCTTCTTCTTCTCCTCCGGGGACTCGATCCCCGGGATCCGCGGGCGCTCCCTGCTCTTCGCGGGCTGCGCCAGTCCCATGCGCTCCTCCCTCGCGCGAATACGAGCCTTCTCCTTCTCGTCCCTGAAGAACGCCACCATCCGCTCCGCGATGGCCCGCTTGCTCTCCGGCGGCTTCTTCGGGTCGACGAACAGCAAACCGTGCGCGCAGCACAGCGTGATGAGCTCCTTGGACGTGAACGGCTCGAATTCCTCAACCGTGAAATCCTCGAGGTCCTTCTTCTCGCCGGTTTCCTCGTCAATCGGAAACTTGGCGGCTTCGAGCGCGGGGAGCTCCTTGCGTCCCCGCGCCGCCATCGCGGGCCGGGACAGCTCGGGGGACAGCGCGGTGAGCTTCACCTGCGCGCGCTGGTACTCCGTCGCCACCATCGCCGCCTCCTGCTGCGCGCTCTCCGCCGCGAGTTGCTGCCCGGCGCCGTCGTCGTGTCGTTCGCACGTCCAGAGGTCGACGCACCCGTCGGCGCCCCCGGTGATGATCCGGCCGCCGGCGCGCGCGGCGGTAGCGCGCGTGACCGCCGCGGCGCCCGCGCCCGCGTCGGATCCGAGCGGCGCGACGTCCGGGAAGAGGCACATGGACGTGACGCCGCCCTGGTGGTTGGTCTCGATGCGGAAATCTTTATCCTCGGCGCCAGTCTCGACGGACCACCGGGAGATGGCAACCTCCACGCCGCCCTCGTCGCCCACGGTGTACAGGTACCGTTCATCGGGGGATATGACCGCCGCGAGGACACCGGTGGGGTGCGCGGTGGTCTTGAAACCGTCCGGACCGCGGCGTATGGTGCGCACCCTGACGTAGGACCCGGCGACGGATTTTTGAACGCCGCCCACGTACTCCGCGTCGACGCCTCTGACTGGCTGCCACCTGTAGTGTCGCAGCTCGCCGTCGCCCGCGCCGCCGCACGTGACGAGCTCGCTTCCGTCCCTGGACACCGCGATGGCGGTGACGGGCGCCTTGTGCCCGGGGATGACCCGCTCGACGACGGGCGAGCCGCCGGATCGCACGGACCACCGTCGAACGCTGCAGTCGCGCGAGCCGGTGAAGACCAAGTCGCCCGACTCGCCGGCGCCACCCGCGATGCACACGATGGTGTTCACGCCGCCGAATCCCTTGGGCCTGTTCCGGTACCTCTTCTCCTCGATGTACCGCGCCTTGGCCTCCACCTCGGCGGCCTCCTCCGCGCGAACGGCCGCGAGTTCCTCCGGGGTCATGGCGGCTTCCCGCTCCGCTTTGAGCTCCGCCGCCTTCGCGGCGCGTTCCACCGCCTCGGGGTCCTCGTCCTCGTCGTCCACGGCGGGAACCCCGAGGCCGTCCTTGTCCTTCGTCGGCCAGCGGGGCGAGTACGTGCGCGCGATGACGTCGCCGCTGCCCGCGTCGTACACGGCGAGGCACGCCTCTTCGCCGCCGACGTAGATTTTGGATCCATCCGCGGAGACCAAAATCGATCTCACCGCCCCGCGCTCCTCCGCCTTCTTGTTCGCGTACGTGGACATGAGTGTCACGGGAGATGAACCGCCGGATGCGACGGTTGGGATCTTCCATCGCTTGCACGTGCCGTCGAGCGAGCCGGTGTAGAAGGAGAGCGCGTCGGGGTGGAACGCGACGCTCGAGACGGACGCGAGGTGGCCCCCCTCGGTTTGCTCCCGCTCGATTCTTTGAGCCTCCTCGGCGTCGTGTGCGCGCTTCTCCGCGAGCTCGTCCGCGTCCATGCCAGCCTCAACGTCCTCCTCGTCGGAGTCGGAGTCCAGGCAGACGATGGCGGTCTTGTTCTTCTGCGCGCGCGTCGGGGGTTTGACGAGCGGAGCTCCGGGGTAAGCCGCGGCGATGAGCTCGGGCGCGAGATCGTCGGCGACGAGGTCCAGGGCGTAGACGGATGCGCTTCCGTCGGATCCGCCGCATGCCATGCGCGTGCCGCATCCGCTGACCGCGATGCACGTCACCGCGCCCCTGCCGACGGTGAGTCGCGCGATGCGCTCGCCGTGGGCGCCTTCGAGGCGTGGTTCCGGGAGGGGCACGACTGCGGGCGTCGGGATGCCGACGCATCCGTCCCACGATGCGAACTCGGCGGCGTCGGGGGTTCCCTCGAGCGGGGCGCCGGAGTTTGGGGCGTCGTCGTCGGATGCGTCGTCGGATGCGTCTTCGCCCCCGGGCTTGGCCCCGCCGGTCATGACGTAGCCCTCCTCGGACCACATCCTGCACCCTCCCGCGCAGGTGCCGCAGCACGACCAACGCTTGGTGGAGCCGCACGGCATGCATCCCATGAGCGCCCATCCGGCGGTCTCCATGGGCGGGACGTTGGTGCGCGCGTCCCGGTTCTCCTTATCCGCGCTCTTGCCGACCATCGCGCCGGCGAGGTGGGCGGTGCCCTTGACCCTGACGGGCGCGTCGGGGTCGGGGAACCTTCCGCACGGCGAGCACACGAGCTCGCAGACGGCATCGAGGTCGTAGTCGTCGAAGGGGACGAGCTTGCCGGTGTGGCAGTGGGTCTGGCCGGGGAGCAGGACCCCGCGGCCGTTGGGATGGTCCCACTTGAACGAGCTCGCCATGCTGATGGACGAGGCTTCGTGCGGGACGCGTGTGAGCGGCGCGCCCGTGCCTTGGACGGTCCGAGTAAATTGCGTTTTCCTCAACGGTCGAAATTTTGGCAGTGGTCGACTCAGCTCGATTCACGAATTGTGCGGGACCTTCACAAAGGGCGGCGCCTCGGGCGAGGTTTCGGGCGCCATGACCACGGATGGAGACCCCGGCGGGACGCTGGATAGTCACACGAACGGGATGAGCGAGGGTCAGATCCTGAGCATGGAGGTGCGTCCCGAAACCCGGCCCTCGGCAACCTCCTCGGCATCCTTCTCCAATTTTCCAGAGCCGCGTAAGACGACGATGATTCGACATCGACACTGACCGCCCGATCCCCCGTCCCCAACCTCAACTCATGAACCACCCACAGGGAGACGAGCTGGCCGCGCACGACGAGCTCGAGGAGGCGCTCGAGCGCTACGACCGCGCGCTGCTCGCCGACCGCAAGCAGCACGGCGACGCGCACCCCGACGTCGCCGCCAGGTACTGCAGCATCGGCGGACTGTACAAAGCCACCGGGGATAACGAGATGGCGCGCGAGTACTTCGCCAAGGCGCTCGAGGTCGAGGAATCATCGGGCAGCGACGGGCGGCGAACCGCGAGGGCGTCGTACGTCTCGAACCTCGCGGCGGTGTCGCGCGCGGCCGGGGACGTGGACCTGGCGAGGGATCAGTACTGCATGGCGCTCGAACATCTCCGTGGAATGATACCTCGATCCAACGAGGACGTCGAGGCGGCGCTCTCGAAGGAGGAGGCGAGCATGTACGGCCTCGACGGCGACACGTCGACGTCGGGGCACGGGCACGACGTCGACGGGCACGAGCCGCCGCCGAACATGCTGGGCGAGGGCGGATCTCTGAACGTCGCCGCGTCCGTGCTCAACAATCTCGGCCTGCTGTTCAAATCCATCGGCCGATTGCACGCCGCGCGGCGGTGCTACGTCCGCGCCATCTCCCTCGGCGGCGTCGCGCTCGGCGCGCACTCCCCGTCCATCGCGCTGCGCCTGCGTAACCTCGGCGCGGTCCTACTGCAGCTCGGATACCGGGATCTAGCCGTCGAGCGATTGACCAAGGCGCACGGGTCGTGCTCGCTGGGATACGGAGCGGACCACCCGGAGACGGTGATGTGCGCCGAGTGGCTCCACGCCGCGACGGAGAGCGTGGAGGGCGAGCACGTGGTGGAGGCCGCGGCCGGGACGGACTTGGACGGTACCTTACCGGACGTGTGCGAGTGGTTTTGCGAGACGCTTCGATGCGGCGTGTTGGAGCCCACGCCCGAGCCGAGCGCGCCGGGGGAGGAGCGCGCCGTCGAGGCCATCGCGCCCGCGACGATCGGGCTGGAGGATGCCATGGTCCCCGCGGCGGAGAACGCGGAGGTGGAGAACGCGGCGGTGAGTCACCGAGGGGGGTTAGGGAAGGCGGCTTATGGGTCGGAGCCGGGAACCTCCGTCGCGTCTTACCAAAAGTTTAACCCCGTGGAGCCGCCCCCGGGTGAGGACATGCTATCCCCGTACGCCGCGCCGGTCACCTCGCGGGATCTCAAGCGCGTGGGTAACGCGGAGACGTCCCCGGTGTGGCGCGCGGTGGCGCTGGAGCACGAGGCGATCGTCTCCGGCAAGAGCTCCATGCCCCGGGGTCAGGATTACATCAGCGCGTACCTTCGACAGGCGCCGGGGTACGCCAACCTCATCACGCCGTTCCAAGAGATGCCGTCGGACCTGATGATGCCGTACGCGTCGTTCCGGGGGTACGGCGCGCCGCTGAAGAGCGGGGCGGGGCGGCAAGGGAAAGGGGAGCCGCGGCGGCATCAGCTCCCGAAGAGGAGTCTGGACGGCGCGCAGGGCTCGGGGGCGGGCTCGGGCTCGGGGGCGGTGCCGAGGAGGGCGATCAAGGTGAGCGAGGAGGAGGAGACGACGCCGGCGAGGGGGAGGGTCGGGGGCAGGGCGGGTGAATCCCACAGCGGCGGGAAGAACAAGTACGCGTACCCCGATTGACACCTAGCACACGAACTTGAAAACCGAGAGAATAAACTCTGCTGCCTGGCTGTTTCATCGCAAGAGTGCCAAACTAACATCATTTCCTCGGGCCGGGGCACTCGTTCGCGCGCGCTGTTGTGGAGGTTGTGCGAATGTTTCAGCCAAAGGATCCGGCCGCTCGCAAGTTTGTGAAACAGTTCGACAAGTTCACGATCGTGCTGTGCGGCACCGCGGCGATTGCGTACGGTCTTCAGCGGTACTACGTAAGCGCCCCGTGAAATACCCTACTTTTTGCGTTTACTCACTTCCCGACCAATGTGCAGGGACTTGGAGACACCCCCGCTGCGATACCAAAGGAGGTCGTCACTCCGAAGGCAGAGAAGGGCGGCGCAGAGAAGTAAGATGTCATCGAAGAGGAAGCACCGGGTCGCGTCACCGCCACCGTGTGAGCACGAGGTCGTGCACTCCAACCACCGCGAGATTACGCACTTCTCTGAAGCCTGGGAATGAAATGAATGTAGACTACGTCCCACGGGGAGTAGCGCTAAGTAACCCGATGAGGGAAAGGCACGAGGTGCTGCGGCAAGACGAGTAGCCATTAGCCATCTTAGATTTACGAGTGATGAACTCCGTTAATAAACATGTACCCGTATGGAAGGGCTGACTGAACCATTGAACCAAATCACTCACGCGATGACCCGAAGGTTGTGGTCGCTGCAACCCGCGTAGATCGCCTTGGCATCCGCCGCAAACGCCAGCGCGTGCACCGGCGCCTTGCTCGCCTCCCACCTCTTCACCACCTCCCACTCCGCCTTGACGTTGTGCACGCACGCGTCGGCGCCGCCCACGGCCAGGTAGTGCCCGCTGTGGTCAAACCCGACGCACCGCACGCCCGCCGCCTCGAAGCTCTTGAAGTTCTTCAACTTCCGGAGATCCCAGAGCTTCACGCCGTCCTCGGCGCACGTCGCCAGGTAGTACCCATTCTCGGAGAACGACATGGAGCTCACGGCACCGACGTGGCCCTCCACCTTGGCGGCCACCTTGGAGGACTTGACGTCCCAGATCTTGACGCTCGAGTCCGCCGCGCCGGTGCCGAGGATCAAGCCGTCGGGGTGGAAACCGCCGCACGTGTACTTGGCGCCGTCGGCGTCGCGCGTGACGCTGAGGCACTCCGCCTGGGCGATGTCCATGAACGCCCACGCGCCGTCGCCGCCGATGGACACCGCGTACGCGTTCGTGGGGTGCGCGGAGACGGCGGTGACCTCGCCCTCGTGGACGCCAGCCACGGAAGCCTTCTCGGATCCATCGGCCCAAATCTTAACCGTCTTATCAACGGATGACGTGAGAATGACTTCACCCGCAAAGGCGATGTCAGTCACAGCCTTCTTGTGGCCCGTCATGAGGGTCGCGCGCTTGCCCTTGGCGGCGTCGAAGAGCGCCACGGACCCGTCCGCGCCGCCCGTCGCCACCTCGTTGGCGTCGTTTGGGTTGACGCGGATCGCGTGGATGCCCTTCGCCTTGGTCGCGTGGCACGGAGCGTTGGACCCGAGCGACATGGACGCGATCGCCTCGGGGGTGGCGAGGTCGGCGGAGATCTCCCGCTTCTTCCGTCCTTTACTCAGCTCCTTGCTCTTGGAGGTCATCGCGTCGACCGCGCCGGGGGGAATGCCGCCCCGCGCCTTCTTCCCGTCGCCGCCGTCGACGTCCATTGCTTCAGACGCGTCTTTCGAGCGCTTGCCGCCGGGCGCCGCCGCGGGCCCCGCCGCTCTGGCGTTCGTGAGCGCCTCGCGCGCCTCGTCGCGCTCCTTGATGAGCCTGGAGATGACGCGGCACGCGGCGTCGTGCTGGTAGAGCGCGTGCGAGAGTTCCTGCCTGGTGCCGTGGAGATCCACGCGCAGCTCGTGCGTCTCGAGCATGAGCGCGTCCCACTCGTTGTGGAAGATGGAGAGGAGCCCTGGGATGGACGCCGCCGCGGTGGCGCGCGGCTTGACCATCTTGCTGGACTTGACCTCGAGCAGGTCCTCGAGGGTCATCGGGGTCTTGGTCACCGGGCACTCGCCGGTCTCCTGCGGTGATAGATCGGGATGGGGCGCGAAGGTTGGTTTGGAGATCTTGGTGCCGGGCGGGCGGGAAACCCTGCTTTTTTCCCAGCGACGCGGCGGGTTCGGGCCGCCGCGGAGATCGCGCGGGAAGGGCGGTGAGCGAAATGAACGCACCTGAAGAGCCTTGGTGATGAGTGACCGCTCGTAGAGGTGCCCGGTCTTGGAGGAGATGACCGGGTCCTCGGGCGTCGTGCCCGAAATGGAGCAGAACATCGCCGCCGAGGTCTGTTTCAATTAGCGAGAGTACCCTTCGCGTCGTCGGGCGATGGGGTGATCCGAAAAGTCTTGGGGCGCTCGATCGAACGCTGGCACGCGAGATCGCGTCTGCTGGCGGGCGGACGATCTAGTTTCCTTCGGCTGCGACGGTGCGCTGCGTCAGTGGCGACGGTGACGATCGAGGCGCAGGCGTCAAAACCTGTAAATTTAGGGCGCTGGCGGCAACCGACCGGCTCGGTCGGCAAGTTGGATTCACACTGGTCAAGTGAGGGAGTCGGCGACGGCGATGATCGGTTCGTTTGTATGGCGTTCGCCTGTTACATTCGCTCCACTAAGCGTACAAATTCGCAAAGATACTCGTACCGCGACCGCCGGGCCCACACTCGCCCCCGATCGCGCCAAACACCCCGCCCCGTCGTGACGAACCCCGTCGCGACAATTCATTCGTGTCAGATGATGACAATGACCCCGATCACTCCGTCGTCGCGCCGGGTTCGTTCGCGGCGAGCTGCTTGGATCGCCTCCGCCTCTCCGCCCGCGCCTGGCTCTCCTTTTTGCGCTGGTCCGGGGTCATCGCCTTCCGTCGAGCCTTCGATCGCTCCTTCTCCGCCGCCCGCTGCTCCTCCGTGGACGTCTTCTTGGGCGTCCGCCCGCCGCCCCCAACCGCCTTCACCGCTAACGGCCCCGCGGGGAGGATGGGCTTGAACCGCGCCACATCGCCCTTGGCCACAAAGTCTTCGCCCTTCGCACCGGCGGCGTCGGCGACGGCCTCCACGAAGGTTCCGAGCCCGGACGCGTCCGCGAGCGCGCCCGCCGGCTTTGGCAGCGCCAGCGCCTTGCGCTTCGGGGATGGGAGGGTCCCGTCCGCCTTGCGCTCCTTGCGCCGCGTCGCGCGCTTCGTCGCCTGCGTTTGCTTCTCGTCGGGGGTGAGCGCGTTGCGGCGGCGCGCGCTGCGCTGCCGTTCCTTTTCGCGCTGCTCCGCCGTCGCGGTCTCCCGTCTTCGCTTGGACCGCTGCCTCTCCTTCTCCTTGAGCTCGGCGGATCGCTCGGCGGTCGGCGCGTCGTCGGTGCGCGGGCGAGCCGTCGTGACGATCGCGTCGCTCGTCGGCGGGGTCCAGACCGACACCGCGGTCTCGCCGTCGAGGTTGCCGGGCTTGTTGGCGACCATCGTTGCGCTCTCGTCTGGTGCGATCGGGGGTGGGAAGGTGAGAATTTCGCTCCTTCAATCGGGGCGCGATTAATGATGATTCGCGCGCGAACTTTCAGGCGCGTTCGACGCCGGGTTCGCGCGATCTCGCCCGAGTGGGGACTTCGAGATTCGGGTGCAGGGAAGTTCGCGAGTGTGCGGTGTCGGATCGAGGTGCGCGGTGGGAACTCACCTCGGTCGTGGCGCGCTGTCGAAGTGAGAAGACACACGGGGGTGTGGACCTCTGGGAGTTGCGCAGAGGCGGCCGGTTGACCCTAAAAAATCCTGTGGCCACAGACGTGGACCTTGAAATCGACGAGTCAATGCCTAGATACATTTTCTCGGTGTGCCGTGATAATGTAACGAGATAATTCGGTCGGCGTGACTGGACTCGTTGTTAAAAGTTACCAAGTCACGCGTCCCTCGTCACACGGCAATGTCGGTGCCCCTCTCGCCGCACTGGTCCCCTTTGAAGGACCGGTCCGGAGGCTCGAACGATGGCGGGTCGATCGATGACAAACGCACGGTCGACGTCGACGCCGAGGCGAAGTCCAGCGACCAGGAGATCAAGTCGCACAGGTGTCCTTGTTGCATGGAGGTGATGGTGATGCCGAAACGGGCGCCGAACATCCTCATGCCCTGCGGTCACGTCTTCTGCAACCAGTGCCTCAACGCGCGCGACGATCCTAAGTGCCGAACATGCGGCGAGCGGTGGCGCCACAGGGTTCCAAACCACAAACTCCAGACGAGCATACAGGCCTACGTCGACGCCACCGAGATGGCCTTGAAGGGCTTCGAAGATTCGGTGCTGTGGAAAGATTCTAACCATCATCATCAGAACACCCGCGGCGCCGCGTCGTCGTCGTACGAGGCTGCGCTCGCTCGTGTCCACGTCCGGTGCGAACAGCTCCGGGAGCGAATGATGGAGAGTGAGAAGGACGCGG
>Ga0115572_10003591_pt1 | contig 12205 bp, 4 predicted proteins | sample COGITO_mtgs_1206_FD_88681 | JGI IMG/M metagenome (GOLD analysis project Ga0115572, IMG submission 88681) | Pelagic marine microbial communities from North Sea - COGITO_mtgs_120607 | ecosystem: Environmental > Aquatic > Marine > Epipelagic | place: Germany:Helgoland, sampling site Kabeltonne... | reverse complement strand
TTGCCTTATGAGCTAGTCAAAGATACGTATAAAAATCTTTACTCTGCAACTTCTTCCGCTTCTTCTACAGTTTCTTCGTATTCCCCGGTATCAAGGTTTACTGTGATTGAACCGTAAATATCTTCAAGCTTCTTTTGCTCAGCCTTTAAAGCTTCTTCAAGCTCTACTGTCTGAGACAAGATTTGTGCTTTTTGGTACTCTAGATCTCCTAGTGTAGCCTTTGCGCGGTTAAAGCTGGAAACAGCGATGCGCACTGCTTCTAATTCCTCTTCTTTGATTTTCTTAGCGTCTGCCATAATACTTATTATTAATTGAATTCAATACTTCAAATATAATACAAAAAGACTTTAAATGTCAAATTGTCTTATGCGTCTGTCGCTCCATCAAAAGTGTCAAGAGTCTTCAAGTACGTGTATGCTTGTGCAAGTACGTTTTCAGTAGCCTCCCAGTCTGGAGTAAAGCTGTGCTCTGATTGAGAGATTGCTTCTTTGTGACCGGTACGCGCCGCGCCGTCCACGTACGTTTTAACAGTAAAGTGAGCAGTACGATTAGTCTCCCAAACAGTTGTTGCCACTGGCATAACTGGGTTACCGTCTTCGTCCGGTTCTTGCTCTACAAGTTGTGTTACTTCATACTCTGATACGTGGTAACGTAGGTCAGAGATGTTGTGATAAGCGTCAGCAAACGTGCTGCCAAACTTTTCAAAAGATTTTGTTAAAGCCATTTTGTTTTTGTTTTTATGTTACAAATTTAATAATTATTATCTAGCAAATGCTAATATAAATGTCTGACCGTCAGCTAGTGTAAATGTAGCTGAGCCTTCTCCTGGATTAAATGTTATGCTACTAAGTGTTGACTCATCGCCACCTTCTACAAGAGCTTGTATAGGAGCAGTCTGTGCTGGCAATCCACTTACTTGTGAAGCAGCAATACTTAAAGCACTTTGATGTTGTGTTACACTTGATTGGCTAATACGTGCGTTAGCAAATGTACCAGAAGTAATTTTAGATGCAGCTAAGTTAGGTACAGAAGTTAAGTATCCTGCACTACTATGGTTTCCCCATCCATATGCGGTATTCCATTGACCAGAATCTCCTTGACCATCTACGTGTACTTGAGAGCTATAGTAGATTCCAGTTGAGTATATTCTTTGCTTCCAAGCCGTACCAATTCTTGTCTCGTGTCTATCAGAGTATCCAATAATAGAAGAACTTGGAGTACCGCCAGTTCCGGTTGCTCTAAATGCAATTACCGAAGCACCATTACCTGCTGGCGGCAAACGTAGGTTTTCATTGTAATTATTGTAAACAGTATCGTTATTACCATTTACCCATAATCCGCCACCTACAATCATTTGACCATCAGTATGGAATTCTGCTATGTTGTTATTATAAGAAGTGCCTATGTAATATTTAGACAGCGTACGACCATTTCCTCCGTATGCGCCAAATCCACCAAATCCAGTACCATCTCCATCTTCAAAATAGAAAGGTGTTCTTGCCCATCCACCCCAAGATGTGTCGGTCTGAAAGGTATAAGACCTATCGGTGTGAAAAATATGAATAGTGTTATTAGTAGAATTACCTCTTGTTAAAACCTGCCCTAGTGTAGATGTTTCAGTATAAGAAGTAATATACCCCGCACCGTTTGTAAGCTGATTGTTGTTTGATGGTATAGTAGGCTTACCGCTAACATTAGCCCAAGTAACCGCACCTGCACTATCTGCATAACCTGCAGATATCTTTTGCCAAGCACCTAGCGATCTGCCTTCTTCAAACCTAACAGATATGTATGGAGTAGCGGTATTTCTTGGGATAACCAACTGCATTCCATAGTTGTCATAGTTGTAATCATTACCAAGACCTACTGTAAGACCATAAAATTGATTAGGAGAAGAATCAGTGCCTGGTCCATTGCCATTTCCTTGTATGTACCTCCACCCAAATCCAGTTGACAAAGCACCACCTTCGGCATCAAAGCTTGTTCTAGTGGTATGGTTGTCCCCAAAGTTATTCCACCATCTTGCAGCATCTGTTACATCTCCGATACCGTGTGTGTGTGATGAATTAGCTTTGGCAGCAATAGCATTAGTAACTGTTGTAGAAAAGTTAGCGTCATCTCCCAACGCTGCAGCTAACTCATTTAATGTATTTAATGCGCCAGGCGCAGAGTCTACTAAATTAGATACAGCGGTATCTACATAAGATGTGGTCGCATAGGTAGACGGCACAGATTGTAGATAACGAGCATCACCCTCTGTTTGATTTAGAGTGTTAGAATTTACCCAGCTCTGAGTTGCGACTTGATTACCGCCAATAGTAAACGTGCTGCTTGAAGATGTAATAGCTCCATTTGTAGGGTGTATGTACAGCCCTTGACGAGCAAGTTTATCTAATATAGATCCACTCCATGAGTCGTAGTTAGTCCCCTTGTAGGTAGCGTTTGCTAAATATGGTAAAGCAATGTATCCTTCAATTTCTCCTTCAGCATCTGGTATGATAGAAAGAGACATTGCAAGACCGTCAAGACGAGTAATCTGTGATGTACCAAGCATACCAGAAACTCTAATCCAGCCTTGTGGACCAGCATCTGTCTGAGCTTTAGACGCTAATTGAGTACCGCTTACAGCACGATAGCCTGCATCAGTACCCACTTTAAAAGCAGAACCTCTTACAATCTTTACAAAACAGCTAAACAACCATTTTGCCCCTAAGTTGTTTTCTTCTTTTGGGGGGTAGATAGCACAGTGTGCAGGACTTACAATACCGCTACCAGTAACCTTCAATATTTTACCATCACCTTGAGAATGCCAACCAGAACGCATACCACCACGACTAATACGTGGACCGTTGTAATACCTACTAAACCAATATGGATTTGACTCTGTAGCAAGCTCTGGGTCTGCAACAGCATTAGCAGGAGCATCCGCTGTATACGGTCCTTCAAAAGCTTTTGTCCATGGAGATACTACCTCAATATTTATATCACCCAATACACTCCATCCGTCTGGAACACCATCTGTATGGTTGTTCATGTAGGAGTTGTGTATCAAGTTAGGTGCTAACGGGAATCCACCCCAAGCAGGCTGCTCTGCAAAGAACTCACCAGTTGTTCTAAAGTTGTATGCTTTTGAATCACCGTTTAAGTTTAAATAATAATTAGTGTCGTTTCTATCATAAATGATATTAGGACGCAAATCATTTAGATACGAGATGTTTGCTGGATCTAGGTAGTACGATGTGTTATTTCTATCAGAAAAAACATCAGCGAAGACTGTACCCACCGTAGTTATATTACCGCTTACTACAGTGAAGTTACCAGAATTATCAAACTCAAAGTGTTTATCCCAAGTGTTGTTGTCCGCTCCGCTGCCCTCATACATCTGTAGTTTTCCCGAACCATTGCTATGAAACAACCACTTGTTATCTGCAGTTGTGCTTCTTAGGGTAAAAGAAGGATAAGTACCACGAATAGTAAATGCTTCTGCGGTATAAAAACCAGAACCCCAATTTTTATTTACTCTCAATGCTCCAGTAGTTTCGTCATCAGCGTCACTGCGCAAGAAAGAACCAGAGTGTAAACCATCAACAGTGTCAGCATCATTAGCCTGCTCACCTACTTTTAGATATCCAGTGGTTACGTTACCGTCAGAATCTACTTCCTTGATACGTCCATCTTCATCAATCTTGAAAGTGTTCTCGTAAGCAGTACGCTCTGCATTGAGCTTTTGAAATATCCCTCTGTGAATACGAAATCCCATATTATATGTTTATCCAAGTTTTTATTAGGTGAGAGTCTCCTTCGCCAGACTCCAAAGCTTTTCCAATTACGCAATCAAACAACATGTGTTGTCTCATAAATTGAGGGGTGATTGCCTTAGCATGTCCTTCTACAGACGAAGTTACTAAGTAGTCTCCTTCGTTAACCGAGCCAGTTACTAAGACTGGCTCTGCTCCTTGTACAAGTGGAGAGTCAATACCGTTAACAGCGATACCCATTCTCATGTGATCCGCAGCCTCAGTACACGGAATGTTTTTACCGCCTTTCCAAACCAATACTGTACCAGTAGCGTAGTCACCAATAGACTTCTCACCCTCTGGATTTTGTAGCTGGCTTTCATGTTGACCTGCTGAGTCTAACGTCTCACAGTATACTACCGACCATCTGTTGGCGTCCGTACCTAGACTGTATGTTCTATCCGTAGCAGACACAATGTCTCTGGCAGTGATGTTTCTTACCGAGATATCAGTACTGCTCACTAAATAGGTAGATGTGTCAACACTTACTACACCGCTAGCATTGGTTTTAAGTAAACCAGCTCCGTAATTATTAAGTGTAACTATACCGTTATTACTGATTTCAAAGCGGTTGCCACTTCTCCATATTCTAAAGCTGTTTCCATCTAAACCTGCAAACCAGTATTGATTTGCGGAAGATGTATCAAACCACACACCACTTCCGCTATTGTGATGACCTATTCTTAAACGACCATTGTTAATGTGTATAGCAGCTTCTTCTGTAAGCGAGCCGGTAACAGATACTCTATCAGAGGAAAAGTCTCCGCTAATGGTTAAGTCACCGTCCCTGGTCAATGTAAATCTATCTGCAGCGCCATCAGCATGGAATCCCATGTTAAAGTTGGTGTCCATAAACCACCACCAACCGTAGTTAGAGTTTACCGTGTTACCAGTGTTTCGTATTTGCATGCTGTACCTCTGTGAGCTAGAAGTCCTCAAAGGATATGATGCCCCAGAATTAAACCCTGCTGTTGTTCCGGTCAATCCTCCCGTAAGAGCACCTCCTGCTAATGGCAAGTGACCTACTTGAGAATACGTATAAGCAGTATTCCAGTTAGAGTCGTTGTAGCCAGAAGCAGATAGTGTACCAGTCGTCACTAAGTTACCAGAAGCATCAAGAGACATCTTCTGAGTAAAAGTAGGACCACCAGGACCAGTTGCTGTTTTATACCACTTATGTGTGCCACCGCTATAGTAAGCAGTAGTATCATCATGAATACCAAAACCACCAACCCAGCTACCACCATCGTCATACATAACGATTTTGTTAGGTCCAGCAGCTACAGAGCTATATTGGTTATTAAACTGCAAAGAGTCAAAGGCACTATATGCTTGAGTAGTAGAACCCGTTGTACCCGTGTCAATTAAAAGGTCACCAGTAAGTGTTCCGCCAGCTAGCGGTAGGTAAGAGTGGGTGTGTGATGCTGCTGCAAAGTCTCCCGTTGCGCTAAAGGCTGCTGTTCCTAGACCTCTCTTTTCTACAAGACCGCTAGCACCGTAGAATAATGCCGTTGTGTTAGTGGTAGTTGCTGAAGCTCCAGAGACTTTAATTTCATTCTGAAAGTCGTGAGTACCATCCCAAGCAAAATCTTCATCGTAATAGCCACCAAGAATAGATACATAGTCACTATCGTGGTTATGTGTAGAAGAAGCATATGTACTTGTATCTACAGAACCATCTGCCTTTAAGAATCCAGTAGACGCTGTTGATGTTTTGAATCCAGTAGCGTATATGTATCCGTCTTGGTCAATCTTAGCGAGTTCAGAGGTAGATTGCTTAAAGCTAATAACAGCATCTTCGTCTCCTTGTCCGTATTGCACGTCACCACGAATAGTAACCTTACCATCACTTTGCACAACAAGGTTGTCACCAGTGTCTACATATTGAATATATGCTTTCTCTGAACCTGCTTGATACAGACCGAAGTATGGGTCTCCAGTAGCAGCGGCATCAACACGTACCGAGCCGTACCCTTTAATTACACCAGCTGCGGTATAATCACCATTGTGATTAAATACAAACTGGTCTGCGCTGTTTACCCAAGAGTAGAATTTAAGAGCGGTGTTTGCACTATCCTGGAACGGAGCTCTTATCTGCCACTTTAATGTTCCATTTGTAGCAAACCTTACGTGCGCTTGTTTTGATGCAGCAGGGTTAATGTATAAACCAGTGTGGTTGCCGCCACCAGTAATATGAACTGGAGCAAGAGGCTCAGCCGCATTATTAGTAAAGGTTACAATACCACTAGCTGTATCATTAGCATCACTACGCAAGAAAGAACTTGCCTGCAATCCATCTACAGTATCTGCGTCAATACCATTACCACTGCCTTCATCTGAAGTTGTAAGAACTCTCTTGTTGGTTACAGTTTGAGTAGTAATACCAGAGATATCAGTAGTCTGTCTTACATCCCAACCACTAGTAATATCCATATTACTACTATAGAAGCTAGGATGCGCCATTACATCTACTGTAACGTGACCATAAGACCAAGTATCTGATACACCACCAAGAAGTACATAATCCTTACTAGAGTCGTAACCGAGCTTAATGTCTTTGTTGCCATTACCGATCTTAGTAACACCATTGTTGTACCAACCGCTTGTCCAGTCGTGACCAGATACATAGTAAATAGTGTGTGCTGTAGAGTTGTATTCGTATGCTGTAATACGAAGAACAAGCATAGACCAGTTACTGCTATGAGAGCCTGGAATAGTAATTCTAATAGCACCGGTAGAACTACCACTTGCCGCCCAATGACCTACAGAAATAGCAGTTCTGTTGTTTACAGATATTTGGTCTGTAGACGCTATATTACCAACTACATCTAACTTTGCATCTGGACTAGTTGTACCAATACCAAACTTCCCATCACCAGTAAGGTTCATAAGGTTATCAGAACCCCAGTGACCAAATGTTAATACATTATCGTTACTACCAGCAGAAGAGTATTTGTAACCTATGTATCCAGAATTTTTAGTACTCCCCGTTCTACCAATAATAAATATATTGTTTTCACCACTTGTTAGATTAGGAGCAAAAGCGTTAATTGTGTGATTAAATGTAGCAGAACTAGTATTAGTTAAACTTATAGTAGGTGTCGCTGAAGTGCCGGTGCTGCTTACTGCTAGCTTAGCCCCTGGACTATTAGTCCCAATACCTACATTGCCACTAGATATGCGCATTCTTTCTGAGCCTCCCTCAGTAAATAACATATCTCCTCCAGAAGAATCTACACCTATTTCAAAATTAAGGTCATTGTTTTGCCTTATCCAAGCATAATCGCTTCCGGCTAAGTCACCATTAGAAGCATCAAACCAAATTGTCGCAGCGCCAGAGCCGGTATTTGCAATTACAGCAGAAGTATACGAACCGTTACTGCCAGTTAGTTTTAATCCAGTAAGGTTGTTATTACTAATTAAAAGATCCCCGGTCATTGTATCACCGCTGACAGCAACAAAGTCTGTGGCTGCGCTTGACGCAGCTGTACCTAATGTAGTAGAGTTAAACGCTAAAGAACCTAAGTCTCTTTTTTGTAATACGCCACTAGCATTTATCATCACAGAGGTGGCTTCTGTTGTTGTAGTCCCTAAAGACATCAGTACAGAACCGTTCTCATTAGTAATACCAGAGTCTAACCCTAGCATTTCATAAGAAGCACCACCATTACCTCCATAGAACGCTTCTATAATAACACGAACATTATACGTGCTGTTATGCTGTATTGTAACTTTTGGTACGCCTCCGTCTATTTCTACAAATGGATAATTAGAATTAGGGCTACCACTATCTACAGACGAAACCTTTTTAGCTCTCCATCCAGCTCCGTCAACATTATCACAAATGTATACAGCACCAGTATTCGTGCCAGTACCAAGAGTAACAAGTCTTAAGCGATATACAGTAGCTCCCTCAGTAGATGTTACATCGTTTCCGTTTGGATTCTTAAGAGTCCACTTAATATCAAGACCATCTGCGTCACCTACACCAACATCATGGAAGTAGAAGTTCGTAGCACCAAGCTGTGCAACTCCAGGAACGTTAATACCGTCATCTGTTGTCTCAAGCTTCATTGCACCATCATAGTACAACTTGACCGCCCCATTACCAATGACATCAATACCACTTTCATTCCCTTGCGGTCTGATAAAAATATCGTCAGCTGCCTCTAAATATAAATCGTGGTTAGTGCCTCTCGCTGTAATATAAAAATCACCAACAGAACTGGTAGTTGTCTGCAAGTAAGTATTACTTCCATTGTGGAACATTTCAAAGTCTGAACCAGCGCCAAGTATAACTTTATTGTTATCTCCAAGGTTTATATTACCAGTCATCGTACCGCCCGCTAACGGAAGGAATGAAGTACTGCTAAAAGCATTAGAACCTAACGTACGTTTTTCTACTTCTGTGCCGTTCAGAACAAGAGCAGTTGTTGAAGTTGTATTTGAATCTGTATATAAATTTAACCTTCCGCTTAGATTTATATTTTGGAGATACAAGCCTTCTGCCGTTGTAGTAGTAACCTCTTCAATTCTTTCTGAATTATCAGAGTTTGAAGCTACCAAAGTTGAGGAAGAAGATACAGAGTATATTTCGCTAATACTTGTGTAACCTAAAACTTCTTGATACCTCGCTTCAAAACTATGCGTGTTACTAAGGTTGGTAAAATTCGCTTCTAAATAATAATCATTATTACCTTCACCAGTTCTACGTGAAATTCTAAAGCCAGTAATATAATTAGCATGACCAAATTTTTCTACAGAGATAGTTGCTTCGTTGTTCCAGTTTTTAAAAGCATCAATTATATAAGTATGTGGACTCATATTCCCCCCTGTATAAGAGATAGCAAATCTTGCACCTCCTCTACTTAGTTTAGCTAATCTATACCAGCCACCTGCTGCTGGTACTGCTCTTCCTAAGCTTTCATAACTAACATACCTAGCGTCTCCTTCAGTTTCAGTAAGATATTCTGAAGGAATAGATGTTAAATACGTATTGGTATCAAGGCTTACGTTACCATTAGCGTCTGTTTTGAGTATACCGGCTCCGTAGGCGTTCAGCTTTAAATCACCATTGCTAGCAAGAAGCATTCTTTCCGTGCTATTAAACTGGAAAGACATGTCACCATTACCACTACTAATATTAAACTTAGAAGCGTATGCTCCTATAACTCCTAAAGAGTCATTATCTGAAGCAGAACCAAATAAAACTACAGCACCAGAAGAATCACCGTTAATACTAGTTCTATATCCAGTACCACTGCGAATAGTTCCTGCAACGTCTAGCTTGTAACCGGGGCTACTAGTTCCTACACCTACGTTTCCGTTTGGCTGTAAAACCATGTTCTCAACGAAACTTGCCCCATTTTTAGTCCACAGATAAAGCTTACCACTTGCCCATGAGTTTGCAGTTCCGGTTGTTTTTTGAGCAGCAATACCTGCAATAGAAACAGTATTACCACTACCATTAACCTCTCTAGAGGCAAATGACATTTTAACCCAAGTGTTGTTAGTACCGTTGCGATTAAACATTGATAATGCAACTGGAGCTTCATCAAGACCTCCCGTAGCAGAACTGTCTGACCTAATAATTACTTTAGGCTGATGGAAATATGCGCTATTAGCATCAAGATAACCATCGTATATGTAGTCGTTTGAAGAAGAAGTATCGTCACCAATTTGAAGACGAGTGTCTATTCTTAACTTTCCAGTCATTGTATCACCACTGACGGCAACAAAGTCTGTAGCTGCGCTTGACGCAGCTGTACCAAGTGTAGGAGTACCAGTAAGGTCTGAATATGCGCCACCAAAGAAATCTCCAGTATCTACTGTACCATCGGCTTTCAAAAAACCAGTAGAAGCTGTAGAAGTTTTAAATCCAGTAGCTACAAAGTATGAGTTAGCAGAATCATCTACCTCAAAGCGTCCACGCTCTGTGCCGCTATTTTGGAACGACACAAGTGTTTCAGTGTCTCCTTGACCGATCTGAGTAGTGGAGTTGATGTTAATCGTACCATTGATAGAAGCAATGTCTGACCAGTCTACGTCTGTAACATAAGTAGACGTGTCTATACTTACAATACCAGAAGCGTTGGTCTTTAATATACCTGCTCCATATGCACTAAACTTCAGCTCGCCATCTGTAGCAATGTTTACATATTCAGTGTATGTTCCAGATACATCTTTACCTAAAGATATCGGAGCATTGTTACCGGAAATAATTGCATCGTTACTAGAGTTGTTACCTAGGTATAATGCAGCGGTATCTGAGTTTGGTCTGTTTATACTTACTAGTTGATGCGTAGCTGTAGTTGCTCTAACAGAAAGCTTTGAGCCGGGACTCGTAGTACCAATACCTACGTTGCCTCCTCTAGTTATTATCATTTTTTCTGACGGAGAAGAGGTGTCAGAGGTAGTAAAGAATCTTAAATCACCAGAACCAGTATTACTTGAACCAGTATCTGTACTAGCATATGAACCAATACCAGCTAGTTTATAGTTAAACTGGGTTCCAGCTGAATCATTTGCATTTCCCGCTGCAGGATAATCGGAATTTCCAAACCATAATGTACCGTTCCATCCTTGTACTCCAGTTTGATTAGCTCCAGTACTAATTACTAATGAAGCAGCATCATCTTGAGCAATAGGCTGACCACTAGCAAGAGTGTGTATATGAAGGTCTGCAAAATTTGCTGGAGGATTATCTGTTTCGTCAGCTCCGTTAGTTCCTATTAAAACGTTACCATTTACGTGTAGTTTAGCACTAGGACTAGTAGTCCCAATACCTACGTTGCCGCCACTACTAACAAACATTTTAGTAGTAAGAGCAGAACCAGTATAAGTCTGAAACGATAACGAGTAGTTAGATACAAGACCTTCTACAATACGAGCATCACCGTTAGCCCAATCTAATTGACCCCCACTTGGTAAGTCTAATTCGTTTGCTAAAAACGAACCATCTGTTCTAAAAGTAAACTTTGAATCAAAACCAGTTCCGTTGTAATAGTAATATTCAAGTTGATGAGAATCAGTTGACTTTCTTTTAGAAATATGCCAAAACGTACGAGTACCACTTATATTGCTACCGAGGTTAAGGTTAGCGTATCCATCACCAATAGACTCTGCTCCAAGTGTAGGTTGGTTTGTAGAGTTTGAAGTAACCACAAATCCGTAGTCTGACAATCCCGCAGAGCCATTATCTCCAGTAGATTCAATATGCATGCTTGCCTCTGGACTAGTCGTACCAATACCTACCTTACCCCCATCTACAGCAAGATAAATCTCATTGTCATTAGCATCATTGCCGTGGACTCTGAGCATTACATTACCCTTGGTGTCGTTGCCATTTGCAGCGTCAGTAATTTCAAACTGATTACCCCCTTGAGCTACCTGCCAGTAAGTGGCATTGCCCTCTTTCATCAACTTACCTCTATTACCGTGAGCGTTTATTAAAACCTCTCTAGAGCTAGTACCGTCACCGGGTAAATTTATAGTCTTGTTAAATAGTACTTGTTCTTGAAAAGCAGCAGTGCCATTAGTAGCTACCTCAAGTACATTAGTTGTTCCTAAAGCAGAAGAAGCAGCAAGTATAAACTTATCAGAATCAGAGTTGTCAATACCCATCGTGTAAGACTGGGTACTGATCTTAAACTGCATACTAGCATCACCAGTATTACCGTCCTCTATAAGAAGTTTAGGAGTGGTGGTTTGATAATCAAATACGTGAAGCTGCGCGGCTGCATCTACAGATGATTGATAAGTGCCAATACGTACACCACCAGAGTTGTAGTATATATTACTGTTTGAAGCGGTGCTCCAAGTGCTGCTTGAGACATAATCAGTTCCTGCCGTTGCTGCAACGATATTACCGTTTGAATCAAGTTTGAGTATGGAGCCAGCGGTAACATTGCTGAGGTTTAATCCGCTTAGAAACTTTATTGCCATAATAGTGATTGTCTAGACTGGTAACAAAAATACAAAAAAAAGAGGGGCGTTTGCCCCTCCTTGTATTACAGTATTAAAGCCTAATTAAGGTGCTTCAGTACCACCACCTCCGGTATCACCGAAGTTTGCTCCTGCGTTAGCAGTGTCTTCAACACCAACCTTGCTGGTCATACAAATGTAATCCCCATCGGATGGAGCAGCAGCAAAGTGAACTTTAACAGTGTTTGTGGTAGGTCTTGTTGTTTCTACCATGACCTCTTCAAAAGTTGTAGCGTCAAGTATTGTAACCATTACATACTTAGTACCTAAGCCATGGTAAACTTCGTATACTTCACCAGTAACGTTTTTCTGTACGTTATCTCTATTCGCTGCGTCAAGCAGGATAGTATGATTACCAAGACCAAGTGAAGAAGCTACGTTGCCTAGAGTAGCGTATTTAGTAACATTGTTGGTTCCAGTAGCTA
>Ga0115572_10003574_pt1 | contig 12241 bp, 9 predicted proteins | sample COGITO_mtgs_1206_FD_88681 | JGI IMG/M metagenome (GOLD analysis project Ga0115572, IMG submission 88681) | Pelagic marine microbial communities from North Sea - COGITO_mtgs_120607 | ecosystem: Environmental > Aquatic > Marine > Epipelagic | place: Germany:Helgoland, sampling site Kabeltonne... | reverse complement strand
CCTATAGCATCAGCAGGATTTACTAATAACTCTTTAGTAAATGTCGATCCAAACCCAGCCAGTGTATTTTTTATAGAACTTTTAGGAGTAGGTGCAAACTCTTCAAAAGCAGTAGGTTCTTTATCTTTTTTAAGTTTTTTCATAAAAGTTCTGAATAACTCAGAACCTATTTCTGGGTCTACTTCTACAGCTTTACCTAATGCTCCTGCACGACTCATATAGTATTCAGATGAACCACCACCTAAAGAATGCGTAGTTTCAGGATCTGCATATCTATCTTTTACTACTCTATTTTCTAGAGCAGCTTTTCTACCGTGGATAGTAGCTTCTAGCATTACAGCTACGTCATTAGGCAGTAGCACATCACTATTAAGTCTGTTTATATCTACGCCTAAGTCACCTGAAGGATATTTTATATACCTACCAGTAGAGTCTTCATAATTACCTGCAGCTAAACCTATTTTTACACTATCATCTGTTTGAGCTTTATTACCAAACTCATAAAAACGTCTAGTGTAACCATCATAAAGATCGCCATTAGGCTTTATTAAATTACCTGATTCATTAGTGGTTAAAGCGTAGTTATTTAAGGCATGAGATATTAAACTCTGAATTTCTTTATCAGTAGTTTCATTCCAAATTTTATTCTTATTAGATTCTACCCACCCGTTACCTAAATCTGTATAAGAGTTATCTAAGTCTTTTTTGTTGTCTATATTAGATAAGGCATAAAGCTTAGTTTCTTTAGCTTTAGTAAGCCTGTCTACTCTAGCAATCTCTGCGTTAGACGTAGACATATTATCTATACCTACTTCGTCTAGCTTTGCCAATCCTACTTCAGGTGTGTTTTGTTCACTAAGAGAAATTTCACGAGTAGGATTATTATTGTCTTCTAACATTAGACCAGCCTTAAGTACTTAGATTTAGGTATTAATTTATTTTACATCAGATATTGTAAGTTTGATAGTTACACAAAGCTAATAAAAAACCCACTTAATTGTGGGTTTCATTACTGGTACCATTTAAAAATTTGAAATAGTTACTTTATATTCCTTCCTTCAAATTTACCGAGTAAACTTTTTAACCTTGATGATGTATTTACTGACACTTTACTAGTTTTTTGGTTTTTGCTGGTTAAGTAGTTTTTTAAAACACTAAGGTTTTCTTTTGCTGTTTCCATGGTTATTTCTTTTTCTTTTATTTTTTCTAAGTTGGTTTTATTTTCTTCACTAAAAGCTTCAACACCTTTTACGTAATCATAAATGCTACGGTACACTGGAGACTTTTCTATATTAGCCCACTTGTTTTTTCTGTTTAATTCACTTTCTCTGTTATCAGCAGATAAAGCAATATCTTCTAGTATTGCATCGTTAGATCTTCTCAAGTACCTTTTTTGAAGCTCTGTATTGTTTTGAGCATCTTTAGCTTCGATAGGTGATATTTTATTTTTTCTATTTAACTGATCTCTACTATTAACGTCTAATACAATTTCTCTCCATGTTCTTTTGTTTCCTGCTTCATCAAAAGGTAAAACTGTTACAGTTTCTTTATCTCCAAGATTTAACTCTTTTCCGTACCCTAAGTCCAATAACTGTCTAGTTTTTTCTTTCTCCATATCATACAAGTTTCTATTAGTCATGACTTCTTCAGCAACAGGTGTGTTAGGAATTTCACTAACTGGTGTATTATCAACTTCTGAAGGAGTAACTTGAGGTTCTGTAGTTCTACTAACATTCTGAGAACTAATAAATCTACTCATTATGTCACTACTATATTGACCTCTTTCTAGAAAACTACCTGATGTACTATAATCGTTAGACTCCGCTACGGGTTGTTGCGTAGGTGTAAGCAAATCTCTTAAACGAGTAGCATCACCAGTAACTTTCATACTTCTTCGTCTTAATGTGTACAAATCTTCTGGAGAAGTAAAATTAAAGTTACCTGGAGGTTGTACTTTAATAGTTCCATTATTTCCTTTAGTAAGACCACTAGAAATACTTCTAGCTAGATTTTCAAATTTTGCATACTCTTCAGGGTCATCTTCTTTATTTATAAAAGAATCATCTATTATGCCTTTATCTATATAAGCTTCCGTAGCTGCTGTTATTGCTGCTGGGTGTATGTTTTTACTTAGAAGGTCTGCAGATGCTTTCATCAAGTCATCGTCATCCCAACTACCAATATCTTTACCGGTTATAGCTTTTAAATGTTCTGTAACATCTTTGCCTGTCCAACTGGCTTTATAATTATTTTTTTGTGAATTGTTATACCCAGATACTGCTCTTTTAGCAGCTTCAAATTCTAGTTTATTTTTAGCATCAACTCTAAGAGCTTCTTTCTGTTTAATGTCTTCTGCTGTAGTACCACCTACCTTAAGAGCTACAGTTTTATATAACTTTTCATAAGGTACACTGTTTCTGACATTTTCAGGAAGTCTTGCTATTACAGCATCTATTTTTTCTTTTCGTATGAGGTAACTACCGTTAGATATTCTGCTTTCAATATCATTTATACGTTTACCAAATAAAGAACCTGAAAGAGCCTCAATACGTTCATTTCTTTGTTCTTCAGGAAGTCTTGATACTTCATCACCTGCCATTTTCAAGTACTTACGTCTGTCTGTTACTTTATCTTTTATCTCTGCAGGTTCGTAGGCAGCTAATTTAAGGTTGGCTTCATATTTTTTGATAGCGTTATCTAAAGATTCTTCACTTTTATCACCTGTAAGGTAGCTTTCAAAAATATCTTTATCTTTGTAAACAACATTTCTTAAAGTTTCAGCATCCTTAGCCAATTTAGGGGATAAATGTTCTATACCGTATTTTACATTGTTAGGATTTAGGTCAGCAGCAAACCTATTAAAGTCTTTCTCAGCTTGAATAGCTTTTTGATTTTGTTTAAAAAGAAGATCTTTTTTTGCTCTTTCTTGTTCAGCAACTTCATTCTGGTGCTGTCTGTTGAAAACATTAGACATGTTTGCAAGTGAGTTAGAAAGACCTGATGCAAAATTACCGGTGCTACCTATACCTGATACGAATTCAGAATTTCTGGCCATTACTTATTATCCTTTTGATAAATTAGATCTAACTAAAGCCTTATGAGCAGCGTTATCTTTTGCTGTTTGTAGGTTGTGTTCCAAACTACGTCTTTGTGCCTTAGCTGTTTTTAATTGTTCAGGTAATGCTGCAGCTTGCACAAGTACAGATGCCAGTCCTGACGCAGCAGATAAGTTTTCTGAATTTGTATACCAAGGAGACTCTTCAAGGGTTTTTTCTGGTGGTTTGACTAGTTCCACTTCAGGACTACTAAAACTTTTCATGTTTTGAGAGCTGTACGACTCTGCGGTACTACCATCTAAAACTGGGTTAGAAGCAACTACTGAAGGTTTAGTAACTGCTTTTACAGCAGGTACCTCTCTATTCATTAACTTTAAAGTCTCAGGACTTAAAGAATTCGTAAAGTTACTGTTACCTGTTATGTTTGCTAATCCTGATAAAGATGGTTTAGAAATTTGGTCAAATAACCCACCTGAAGTTGGATTTCTACTAGTACCAAAATTACCGCTTAATTTACCTGCTAAACCGTAAGTGCCTGACATTGTGATGATCTCCGTAGGTAAAACCTAATATGTTTAAATTTATTGTACTATACGGACAATAACCGTACAAATATACTTTAAGTATCAGAAGACCTTAAAGCTTGTTTAGTAGTAATTTGAACATTACCTAAAGCTAAACTTCCCCCACTTCTTTCATATGGAAGATCGTAAGTAGCTGTATACATAGACCAGTCTGCAGTAGCAGGTTTTGCATATATGTTCATAAAGCCTTTAAGTACATCTTGTTCTTGTTCTATTTCTTTTTGTAAATCTTTGTACTCTGCTCGTAAATCCTTATTTCTGTCATTAATACTTTCTATTTTGTTTAGTTGATTATCTGTGTGCAACTTTAAAGCTCTTGTTGTAACACTAATAGATTCTATACTTATTGTTCCCGACACTATATCTTGAAAACCTTGTACTATACCGTCAAGAATACTATTTATAGTGTCGTTAACATAATCTGTTGCAAATTCATCTAAACCTTTTTCAGCTATTTTATCCGAAACGTTACTTACTACGTCTATAATTATTATTATAGTAGCTATTGTTACTAGAGGTTCTATTTCTGCACTAACCCAGGCAAACGCAGAAGTTAAGTCACTGGCTCCTAGAGCTGATGAAACTAAAGCTGCTAACGTAACTACTAAACTACCTATAACAATCGCTTGGGCTGCTGCGTAAGCTGCTGCTGTCCACCCTGAAGTAGCTCCTGCTGATATGTAACTAACTACTACAGAAACTACGAACACAATAACCGCAATAACTTTCTTATACCAAGGTACTGATTTTTTCTTGTAACCAGTATCCAGTAGTGAGTTTAGGTACTTTCTTAGTTGTGGTTGTTTTAGGCCATAAAGACTAGGGTTTTCTATAACGTCTGCTTTTAGGTAGTAAACATTTTCATGTTCATGCCATAACATTCCGTAACCGGTACCGTCATTGTTATATTCTTGCCATGTAACGTAGTCTCTTGTGATCATATCCGTTTCTGAAACTACGTCTGAATAAAACGTTATCTTTTTTGCTAATTCTTTTGTCTTGTAGTCGTTAAAAAATTTAGGTGTGTTTTTATAAAAACTACTGGTGCTAGATGTACCTCTATTCCAAGAACTAGATGAAGTAAGCGCATTGTAAACTTCTCTACATACACTACTGCTTGGTGTGTAAGTGCCATAAGGGATTTCAATAGTAACTACTAAAGTGTTTTTAACGTAACCAGGTTTTACTATTAAACCTACTTCTACATCTTTAACTACGCAACCTAGTTCAGGGTGTCTTAAAGCATGTCTAGCCAATATTCCTAGCCAAGGGTCATTAGGAGAAAGATCATCTTCATCTGGTATTTCCGTATTGTACTCTTCGTCTACTATCGTACCTTTGTTTATTACGCCTACACCTTCTTGTATTACTTCATAACTATCCCAAATAGTGTCATAGTTATTTTGTACTATATCTATTACTTCTTCTTTACTTTTTGAATAATCAATAAGATTACTATTTACTGCGTTAGGAAGAGGACTTCCTATTATAAGTGTCGTAGTTAACGTCAAGTCTGGAGGCATAGGACCATCATTAGTATCCCACCACACTTTGTTTAGGTTGGTAGATACAAACGTATCGTCTATATCCAATTCTTCTGGGGCGTTACTCTTATTTAAAGTAAACCAAGCACTATCTACCCCATCACTACTAAAATCCTCTAGACTTTCATTTACACCTAAAAACTTAAATAGTTTTTCGTTATCTTCTTTTTCTTGGTCAGAGAATTCTTGACCTCTTTTGTAATGGTAAACACGTCCTCTAAGAACCTCAACACCTCCTATAGTTTCTGTTTTCCATAAACGTTTGAACTTTTTATTAAAGCCACTAGAAGCTATAAAGTTGTTTACAGCCAACCTTTCTAAGTTAGGTTGAGGTCTTTTCACTTTAGCTACCTACTTTTGTGTACTGAGGAGTGTATACACTTTCATCATCATTACGTTTTATTGACTCAGCGTTTTTAATACCATTATCCATACCAAGTTTAGCAGCTTCTTTGTCTACTATTACCCTTTCAGCATATAGTTTGGCACCTTGTTCTATACTGATTTCTTTTTGAAGTTCAAACTGAATACTTTGTGCTAAAGCAGCTTGTAAACTTCCTAAGTAAACGTTGGCATAATCAGAACCATTAATTCTGTTAGAGGAATATTGTTCATTTATATGTTTATCAACTCCTTTCATAAGCTTATCAAAAGTACCGGTAGCTTCATCATTTGTTACGTTATCAATAGATATACTCATTAAATTCTCCTGTGTGGCCATATAGACCACACGTTTTTGTAAGTTACGGAGTTTCTGCAGGTTCCGCTGAATAGTCATCTGCAGATGATGCTTTATTAAGGTTGTAAGCACAGTTTGCTATTGTATCTAATAACAGTTTCTCAGGAGATCCCGCATTGAAGGTGAATGCTTCTGATGCCAAAGCAGTACCAACCATTGAAGCAGACCCTGTAAGTGCATTGGCCCAAGCGTTGTAGGTGTAACCTTTACCTTGTTCAATAGCAATTTTTTGTTGAGTATCACTTAAACTAACTCTATTAGTCTCTGCTTTATCCAGGCGAGTAACTGTAGATATTCCTTCATCAGTATCAGAAAATGAATACGAGAAGTTACCAAAATTTATGTAAGTATCTGCTACTACTTTATGTATGGCTGCTTTTGATTCTTTGAGTTTAGACTCAATAAGATTGTTTTCAGAAGTTGCATTAATTGTTTTTTGTTTGGTAAGTTCCATTTCATCCCAAACTTTACCTTCATCTGAAATACTCAGTAAAGCACCAGTTTGAACATCAAATACAGCTTCACCATACATACGTCTTGATTCAACTTCTGATAGTCTGTTTTGAAGTTTTATTTGGTCTATTTGTTCTTGCTTTAGAGTTGACTCTTTATCTAAAATAGCCAACTGCTTATCCATTTCAAGTTTTTTAAGAGCTATTTCTTTTTCATATTTAGCCCATTCTAAAGCAGCTGACATACTTGAATTTGTAATTCCATTTACCATGTTACCTACGATGTTGCTTATTGCAGAAGCCTTGTCTGCACTTGTAATATCACTATCGTCAAAAAGCTCACCAATGGTTTCTTTGGCTCTTATGTAGACTGAATCTGGTCCAAGAGACTCTTTGACTATTGCTGAGTACTTGTTTAGTACGTCTAGCGGTATTTCTACTGTTGATGTGTTAGCCATTTTTATACCTTAGTATTCTGATACTTGGTTAGTATTAAACTTTCCAGAAATTGTAGAGTTTTCTATGTCGTAAGTAAAATTAAAGTCTTCTAGTATTTGTACAACTATTCTAAAAGCGTACTTTTTATATAGTTCCATTCCAGCATCTATAGTATCTATTTCCATATCAAAATGTTCAGATGTTCCATACTGACTATAATTTAAAGCCCCACTAGCGTAACCTACAGATACCCAGTTTCCGTAGCTGCCGCTTGAAGATATTTTAGATCTTTCCACAGAAACGCCTATTGTTCCGAAACCTTCAGAACCTCCAGAAGTTCTTTTAATGTTTCCTGAACATCTAAGAGTGACTGTACAATCCCCGCCAACACAAAAATGTTTACGAGTAGGCTCTATATAAGTAGTCTGAGAGTCTAAGTAAAAGTTACTCCATATTATGGCAGCTATATCTTTTTTATAATTGCCTGAAGAGTCCACAAACCATATAGCATTAGCAGCGTTTACTGTGTCATCTTTATGGCCAAACCATAAAGGAAATTCGCTATTTTGATTCAACCTTACAACATTATCTCCACTACCAAACACACCACTTTTACCACTTATGGCATCAGCTTCAAGCATGTTTGCTTTTATTCCTGATTCGTCTACTTGTACTTCTCCATTATCGCCTATTTTTAAAGCATTAGCTTGTAAAGCGTTAGCTGCTACCGTTCCTCTCGCCACCAAACTACCATCCAACAGTACTGCCGGTTTTATCCAGTTAGCGTTATCACCGCCAGAAGTAGCCACCTTAGTAGTTAACTTTGGGCTGCTTATATTGTTGTTAGTTATTGTTACACGGTCTCCAGTAATAGGGTATCTACCGTAGTTACTATGCACCCATTCATTTACTGTTGAATCATAAGCGTCATTCCACTGGTTGTTATAACTACTATCTATCCATGTAATGTCTCCAGCTACAGTTGAAGAGTCATCTCCTTTTTCTGACAACAAACCCCAGTAGGAATTTTCACTTGGTACTACATTAGTTGAAGACTGCTTAGCCATCCAACTGGACCCTAGTCTAGTAACTACGTCGCCTCTTAAGTACTGTGTTGAGCTATTCCATGCCCCTTTATGATCATTTCTTGTAGCTTCTGTGTTATCAAGACCTATCATAAGTCCTGAATCGGTTACATTAAATTTAGCTTTAACTCCTGGGTGGTCTGGATTCGTAAGAGTAAATGTTTTGGCGTTGACTGTGAATTCACTATCAAAAGCAGTTCCTTCACTATTACCATCCCCTCCACCTGTAGTAACAAGACCAAAACTAGATTTATAAAACTTATCACCAATTTTTATGGTGTTACCATATATAAATTTATTTTCAGTAGACACCTTATTTTGATCAGCGTAATTTTCACTTTCAATTTTTAAACTATTAATAGAAGTAAGGACAAGTCCATTTTCGTTTCTTACATCATTTTCTAAGTCTACAAACCACTTACTTTTAGCTATCAGACCATTAGGACTATTGATAAGCCAACTGGTACCGTTAAACCAATAAGTAGTAATATCCCTTTCTATAGGGTCAAATACTGTAAGAATGTCCCCTACATCAATATAAGTACCAGAACCTGGGCTTTTAGGAACTAGTGTTTTTGAATTCCAATCAGCACCTTTTAAATATAAGTTATTACCTGTAAACCAGTACCTAACGTTATTTGCAGATACTGTCTCAGTACCTTCAGAAGTTTCTACCGAAATGTTGGCTGGTGGAGATCCATTTTCTCCATCACCCCAAGCGTAAAAATTAGAAACTTTACCATCTGCCATATCTCTGGCGTTTAAAGCAGTAACATAAATAGCCTGGCTGTCAGTGTCTGTAACTACTGCCCATGTATAACCAAAAGTATCCGTTGAGTAAGGGGATGTTTCATCAACAGTAGTTTTTATAAACTTGAAAGATTTAAGGTATTCTTTAGTTCCACCAGAACCTGAGTATTTTATGTAAACATCGCCTAGATGTGAGTCTAGTAAATTATTACGACCTTTTAAGAATTCTACTTCAGTTACACTATTCCAAGTCCCTGCAGAGTACTTATAGTATCTATCTAAGTTAACATCTGTAAAATCTTCCCGTATGTAAAAAGTATTTTCTAGCACATTAGTACTTTTTAAGGTACCTCCACCAGCGTAGTCTTTGTAAGTTCTAAGGTTTCCTGAAGGATTACCTGTACCTTCCATGGTTGTCCACAGTACGTAAGGCAGAGCGTCTTTTACTAAAGTATCATTAGATGTGTCGTTATTAGGGTCTTCTATACCTAACATTACATCATAAGTATTAGATACAATATCTACGATACCATCAGTTTGTTTTTCTAGTGTATCTAGCCTAGCTAACATTCCATATCCGTTAGGATTAGCTGTTGTAGTATCCAAACCTATATAAGTTTGTAGTCCTGAAACAGCATCAGAGTTGCCTTGAATGTTTCTTTCTTGATCTGCAAAACTACTTGTTAAGGCAGTTATACTATCTGCAAAAGCTAAGTTATCCGCAGCAAATGCTTGTTCAACTGAAGTTATTCTTGAATTAATATCCTGGGTGTACTCAGCTCTTATGTCATTTATGGCTGAGGCTAAAGCAAATTCAGAATTTGATACTGCAGATTGTAGTGACAATATAGTTGCAAATTTGTCTTCATACGTTGTGTTTAAAGTCTCTAGTCTGGTACCTATTATTCCATTTACTGTAGAATGAAATCCTATTTGGGATACAAAAGTATTTTTAGCTACGTCTATGGCATCAATAGCAGCTCTTACATTCTCTATCAGTAAGTCATAGTCAGTAAGTCCTTCTTCTACGTAACCAGACACTAAACTTTCTACTAAGTTATTTAACCAAGTAGGTACCGGTCCTGAAGTCTCTCCTATGTAGAACGCATCAGAAACAATAGCGAATTCTTTCTTTTTTGCTACTACACTATTTTCAACTTTCTTAGTGCATACTTTTATGTTGCCAGGAACCGAAACTTCAGTAGTTACGCCTTCTAACACATAAGTATTACTGTTGTTTACTACTTCGTGACTACTCGACATATACTTCATTCACCTTAGCTATAAAACTACCGTTGTTTGTGGTCTCACAATCAATTTTAAGATTATAAGTAGGAATTAGATAGTATCTATCAGCTTTACCTCCTTTTTCTGACACAAGTGATTCTGTGTCTTCTGAAGGTATTTCTAAAGATACTTTTCCAGAAGCAGCATCTACTACTGTAAGTACTTTATTATCTACTGAAGGGCTTATGTTATTTGTGGATTTTTCTGTGAGAGTAGCTTTAAAAATGTCTCCATCTACTATTTCCATTGGTAGTGTAGATTCACTTTGCTTTATTACGAATATGAAAGAGTTGTCAGAACCTTTGGTAATAACAAACTTGGTGTTGCTACAGTTCATAGTAGTTCCTAGTTTAAATTTATAGGGCCATAAAGACCCTATCTAATTTATTTAACCAATACTACTAGTCTTCATAACTTACCGAATAACGAGGACGTAGCTTAGTATCAGATAAACCTGTTTTATTGTTACGAGTATGTAATGGAATCATAACAGACTTTAATACATTAATGTGACCTTGAGATACTTCAATTTTTTCATTCAAAGGAAGAATTTTTAAACCCAGGTCAAAGAACTCATTAGAACAGTTAACTACGCAAGTAGTAGTTGTGTTGTTTACTCGTTGGTCATTATCAATTACGGTAACAACACGAGTTTTACGAGCAGACTTTTCACGTTCAATTCGTTTTTTGTCTTTACGACTAAGAACTTTTCCTGTTGTAACTTTCGTTTCAACTTTGTCTTTAGAAGTATCGTCTTTTTCGTCTTCTTTAACTGCTGGAGGAGGAGTTTCTTGGTCTTTGTAGTGCTTTTCAATTTTTTCTTTAAGTTTTTCAGCACCTATTTGGGCACTAAACTTAATACCTAACTCTGAAGCTTCATTTTTAAGTTCTTCAATATTTAATTCTGTTGATTCTGTCATGATACTAATTCCAATATGGTTATTTAGATTTACTGTTTGTTAATAAAAGACCCCTCCTAGGAAGGGTCTTTATTATTAAGTTTATCTACGGTCTGCTATTAAGCAGATGCAGATACTAACATTTTAAGTAACTTTTCTTCTTCTAGTATAATACCAGCGTAGAAGAAATTGTAAGAGAAGAAACCAGTAGTACCATAAGGGTTACCGTTTTCAACCTTAGAAGGTGACTTAGCATTAAATTTGATCTTATTCTGACCTTTAAGACCTACTGTAGCAAAAGAGCCTTCAGTAGGGAAAAGAATCGGGAATACATCATATTTAGCATCAGAATCTACAGCACCTGTGTACGATAAGTTAGGGTCTTCGTTTAACGTTGCTGTTGTAACGTCAGCACCTTGGCCATCGTAAACAACTGCACTTTCTGATTCAATGAATCGTACTTCGTGCATAGCACCTACTTCACCTTCAGCTAAATTACCTGCTGATGCGTACTTGTGCGCTGGGATGTACACATACTCTTCAGTAGTACCAGAACCACGAGTGATTGTTTCCAAATCACCTTTAACGTTAGCACCTATGATAGCGTAGTAAGCTTTAGCTACTGTACGTGTATCAATCTTAGTATCGCCAGCGATTAAAGTAGTGTTTTTCTTAGCACGGTTACGAACTAATTTACGTACACCTTTACGAATTAAATCATAAGATACTTTAGAGTCTTCATCTACTTCACCAATATTAGTAGCTGAACCCCCGTACATGACGTTACCAGTACTTAGCATGTCACGTTGTAGCAAGTCTTCCATACGTGAGTTAGCTAGTTCACCTAGTTCTTCACGGTAACGTACTTGCATAGCATCTTCAGAGAACAGTTCAACTTCATCTGTGTAGTCGATCATTTCACCGTAGCGAGCTAGGCTAGTTTCAACTGTTACTTTTTGAAGAGTACGTTTGTTAACTGCACCAGCACCTTCAGATAGGCCTGCAGTTGATGCCAGGTTCGACAATTCGTTGTTAGAACGAGCTGTAAGGAAACCTTTATCACCAAATTCTGCATCATCTAAAGCACGGTCATACATATGCAAGAATTTAGAAATCTTGAATGTACGGCCCATTTTTTTAGGCATTGATTTACGATCAGAGAACTGAGCATAAACGTTTACACGGTTTGCTGCTTTAATACCTGCACGATCGTAAAAGTGCGTAATTGTATTTGCGCCTTGGGTAGAGTCTGTACCGCTGTTGTATTGGTTACTAGCCATTTTATTATCCTATGGAAGTTCTACTTCCTGAAAGTTACACTGAGTCTTGCACTGACTTATACCATTCATCGAAAGCTTCGTCTGAATCGTCTAAGTAATCAGATACATTACGTTCTGTAGAAGCACT
>Ga0115572_10003564_pt1 | contig 12259 bp, 12 predicted proteins | sample COGITO_mtgs_1206_FD_88681 | JGI IMG/M metagenome (GOLD analysis project Ga0115572, IMG submission 88681) | Pelagic marine microbial communities from North Sea - COGITO_mtgs_120607 | ecosystem: Environmental > Aquatic > Marine > Epipelagic | place: Germany:Helgoland, sampling site Kabeltonne... | reverse complement strand
TTCTTAAACTAGTTAAACTATTTGGAAGTAAAGATGAGGTACTAAAAAGACTCGATTCAAGAACACAATTTATTACTTCACAAAAGGGTGTTTCCGGTAGTAAGTTCAATCCTATGGAGTTTCTAAAGGACGAAGAAAAATTCAATGCTTACAGTGAGACAAAAAAAGACGCAGCAGCAAAAGCACTTGCCGAAAAAAATAAAGAGGGGGACTTTATTCTTCGACCTGGGCAGGCTCCTATAAGCTTTAATAAAGGTGACCTCATAATGGGAGGTACTCAACTTGGTCAAGGAGGCGGTAAAGTAGAAAGCTTACTAGAACAGCTATTAGAAGAAACAAGAGCAGGAAAAATTATTAAGATGGATGCTGGAGCGGTAGGAAGAAGCTTACAGTTAAATAAAAGTAAAATGAGTTATTAAAACGAAACTATTTATACTAAAATAACTAATTATGGGAATTTTAAAAAATCAAACATTTAATACTATCTTGGGATTAAGAGATACTCAACCTTTATCAACAGGAGGAAGAGATATAGCATCCCAAACTCACGTACAAGGAGAAGGAACTGACATTTCAGTAACTGCTGCTTCTACTAATTTTGACTTAGACGGTCAAACACCTATTAAGTATACGGATAATTTACCTAGATAGTAATGCCATTAATCAATAGTTTAAAGAGTACTACTCTAAAGAGTTTAAAGTACACCGGGCTAGGACCAGCTGTTAAGAAGGATATTAATAATCCTCCTGTATACAACTCTCAAAGCAAGGAAGTAGAAGCTAGGAATGATGACGTAACTCGTATTAGTCGAGCAGTCCTCTTTAGTCCTACTTTTATGAACAATACTGCCCAACTTAACTCTATTGATAAACAAAGAAGAGGAAAACCAGAACAAAAACTCCAACAAGATTTACCTAGAGGAGGGTCTGGTGGAGGAGCTGGCTTTGGTAAATTTTTAAAAGGTGTGGGGGATGCTATTAAGCAAATAGACTCTATTGTAGGTAATACATCCGTATCGCTATTATCATCTGCGGTTCAAACACCTACTATAGTAGCATCAACACTAGCTCAAGTAGGAGCTGAATCAGGAACTCATTTTGTTTACGGATTTGGTGCAAAAGGAAAATATATTCCAGGAGGCAATGGCCATGTACTAGCTAGTCTTTACGGTAGAATTCCTATATCATCTGACTTTGACAGAGATAGAAGTGAATTAAAAGATGCTTGGTCTTCTCTTACTCCTAAACCTGGAGCATCTCATCCTTTAGCTGATGGTAATTTATTGGCTAATAGTAAACTTAAAAATCCTAATAAAATATCTGTTTTTGACTTTGTAAAAAGTAAAGGAAATGATACCATAGGAGATGGTGTTATAAGAGATTTTACTAAAGGTATAGATAACGGAAATGGAGTTGAACCAGTAAAAATAAGTAACCAAGTAAAAAAAGAAACTAGAATAGGATTATCAACTAACAGAAAATTAGGAAGGTATACCGATAAGTATATAGATAATAAAACTGAATTTAGCGATCAAAGAAATTTACTTGAACCTACCACTGATCCAGCTTCCGTAGAAGATCATATAAAGTTTAAATTTGGAATTATTAACCCAGACGAAGGAGATAACTTAAATTTATATTTTAGAGCATTTTTATCAAGCTTTACTGATAATTATCAAGGTTCGTGGAATAATACTAAATATTTAGGAAGAGCGGAAGATTTTTATACCTATCAAGGATTCAACAGAACTATTAATATAGGATTTAAAGCAGCAGCTTTTTCAAGACAAGAACTTAAACCTATTTACAAAAAATTAGTAATGCTTGCTTCTACTACAGCACCTACTTACTCTAGTGATAACGGGTTTATGAGAGGTACTCTAGTAACTTCTACAGTAGGAGACTACTTAGTAGACCAACCTGGCTTTATAAGCTCAGTTGATTATTCTTGGCAAACTGATTATCCATGGGAAGTAGGTTTAGGAGGTAGTGGAGAAAATGATATACAGCAGCTCCCTCATGTATTAGACTGTACAGTTGCATTTACACCTATTCATAGATTTGCAGTACAAACAGGAGAACTTCACTATATTACTAATCCATCTGATCGTAATTTTATAGGAGGCTTTACTTCAGAACAAAGAGGAGCTAATGCTGCTACTAGACAGACTGCTCTAGCTGTTAATACAACGGGAGTTACGGTCCCCGGTGCAACCGGTGGAATATCAACATCCTCTGGAACCGATATTGCCAATGCTTTAAAATCAAGAGTAGGATAATAAAATATGTATAGACGATATCAAAATATTAAAAAATTAGTTTCAGATGAAGGTAAAAAGTATTATCTTAATCCTATATATCCTGATATACCACCAAGTGAAGAGGATATTTATGTAATTACTACAGGAGGAGATAGGTTTGATACCCTTGCCTTGCAGTTTTATGGGGATTCATCCTTATGGTGGGCCATAAGTTCTGTTAACACTTCTGTAAGAGATAGTCTAGTAGTAGAACCAGGCATACAGTTAAGAATACCTTTAAGTAAATCAAGAGTATTAGATCTGTATAAAGCCGTTAACAAAAACAGGTAATGTCGACAAAACCTCTTTTAGGGGCACCCTTTGAACCAGGAGTAATACAGCAACTTCAGGTAAGGAGTAATAAGAGAAAATCTAATAACCTTACTGATAGAGATTTAACTGTACTTCATACTGACAATGCTTTTGTACGAATATCTTCCGGAGTAATAGTAAATCAATCTGCTAATATAGGAATACCTGAAAATGAAATACCTGACTTAGCAAAAAATAATATACTACAAGGAGGAGTTCTTTCTAAAAGTCAATCTGGTTTTAATGAAAACAGTACTAACTCTAGTTACTCAAAGACAGATGCATTAGGATTCCGTCCTATGGCAGGTATAGACAGTGTAGAGATAGTATCCCAAAATGCACAAGGAACTATTCGTAAAACTGACGTAGCTTTTAAAATACATACCTTAGAAGACCTTAATAAATTTGAAAAACTTTACCTTAGACCAGGCTTTACCGTTCTTTTAGAATATGGACATAGTGCTTATTACGATAACAACGGTAACACAGTAACGTCTGTACCTTCTTTAATCGATTTTTTTAATTCTACTGACCAAGAAAAAATTGCAGAGGAGATAATACAAAATATTGAAGAGAGTAGTTATAATTATGATGCCGTATTAGGGGCTATAATGAATTTTCAATATTCTTATAATATGGACGGAGGTTATGACTGTACTTTCTATATAATAAGTAAAGGTAGTTTATTAGAATCTATACTTGCTATAAGTTCAGGAGATGTAAAAAATACTAAAAATGCTGACGGAATAATTCCAGATAGTATAGGTAGCTTCTTACAATCAAATAATAAGAAATCAGAAAGCTCTAAACAAGATAAGTCTTCCGAAATAATTAGAATACTTAACGACATCTATACTGAAACAGGAGCAGCAGATTCTGTGATAGATACACTTGTAAGCAATTACCCTAATATTGATTTTGATAATTCAGACAATCCTTATTATTTAGGATCGTACGATACTAATAAAGCAGGTGCTACAAAAAAGACATATATAACGTTTAATACTCTGTTTAAAATTATTAATAGTACAGTAATGTTAGAGTCTAACGGTAAGAAATTCATTACATTTGGCCAACAGACACCTATTCAGGCAGTAAATAGTGTCTATATAACATATGATGATCATTTTTCCAGTAATCCTAATGTCTGTTTATTAAAAAGAAAACCTAATAATGAAAACTTTTTTTATGGTTTTACAGCACCAGATTTTCCTCCACCCTCAGGAGCAGGAAATCTTATACTTAATGATATATTAGTAGATGTAAGTTTCTTAATATCGAAGTTAACTAACTTAACAGATAATGATAAAGAAGATAGAACTGTAGTTGACTTTTTAAAAGACGTTTTTGCAGAAGTTCAAACTGCATTAGGAAATATAAATGAATTTGATTTTCTATTTAGAGAAAAAGAAAGTACCTGCTATATAGTAGATAGAAAAATTACTTCACTATCTAAACATATTAGAAGTAATATTTTACCTTGTTACGGTAAAGGTAGCCTTTTAAGTAATATAAGCGTTACTTCTAAAATTAGTAATGAGTTAATTACTATGATGGCTGTAGGTGCTCAACAATCAGGAGCTAACTTACAAGGATATGGTGGTATAGTAATGAATTTTAACAAAGGATTATCTGACAGGTTTACAGCAGGATTAAAACCTGGTGTAGAAGCTGCTACTAAAACTGATGAAGCGGATGATAAAGCAGAAAAAGCCCTTGAAAAAATAAGATCAGATATCAAAAAAGCGGTACGGAATTTTGGCAAAGGAAGATCCTTTAAAGATAGTGAAGGTAAAAGCTTAGCTGAAGGTCATCAGACTTTAGCTAATTATGAAATAAATAGATCTACTACTCCACTGTTAGGTACTTTACCTTTCGAACTTACTTTTACCATGAAGGGTATAGCAGGATTAGTAATAGGAGAAGGATTTGTTCTACAGGAAGGGATACTCCCAACCTCTACTCAAGATTCAGCAGGATTTATAATTAAGAGTATTAACCACTCTATACAAGGTAACCAATGGACTACTGATATATCTGCTTTTATGACCCTAGCTGAACCAGATTTAACTAAGGAAAAAAATAAAAAACAATTTGACAAAGTTCCTTTAGATAGTAAAAATCAAGATGCAAAAGATAATCAAATAGATAAAGCTCAAAACTAATATGTATTTACCTAAATCAATGAAGAAAAAGTTAGGTCCAAATATTAGTTTGGATTATAACATTGATAAAATTATCAATAAACTACTGAATACCATTTTTGATGTAGTTGACGAAGAACTTGGATTAAACAAACAAAATAACGATCCAACTCAAAGAGCAGGTATTCCCGGTATAACTTTAAGTACTAAAGATATAGAAGTATTTCAAACTAGAAACTTAAATTGTTATGCTATCACTAAAGATGATCTTGCTAAAGGTAATTTCGACAATGCTGTTTTTGTCTCTAATATAATACCAGTAAATAAAGATGCTGAACCTGTAATAGTAAGGTTTAGACCTACTCCCCTTCTTGCAGATTATCAGCTGGGGACTATTGATAGATATGTTCTTTTTGATATAAGAAATAAAGAAATTATAGAGGTAAGCAAAGAGGACTATGTTGAATTTAGAAGTTTACGTTATAAAAGATCTTATGTTATATCTTGGTATATTTTTGGTAAAGCAGATGATTATCAAATAGGTAAGTATATATACCCTGGAGTAAGAAATAATAATATTGACGTATTAGCCCAAGCTGAAAACATTATACCCGGTATAACTGAATATTTTGAAGATAAAACTGAATATATACTTGAAAGCTTAGATGACTACTCTGGTGACCCGGAAGTTGTTAATTTACCTGTACCTGAAGATCCTATACCAGAAGAAGTTGTAGAACAAATTGAAGACTTAGGATTTGGTGACGATACTTTAAACTTACCAGATCTTCCTAAAATTGATTTAGATTTTGCAGAAGACCTTGCTGGGGACTTTACTGCAGCAGATGAATTATTAGGAAATATTTCTTCGTCTATAGAGGATATCATAGATACTCAAGACCAAGTTACTGCAGAACAGGAAGCTTTATTAAGTGAACAAGAATCTAGAATAAGGGAGTTAGAAGAAAAACAAAAAACACAATTTAGTAAAAATAGGTTCCTAGAAATTATTAGAGATGGAGATAAACAAGAAGGTAAATGGGTTAACGGGATAGTTAAAATGAGCTCAAAAGCTTGGTTTAAGAAAAAGAGATTACGCCGTGATCAAGCCGCAGATGAGCGGGGAGCTAAAGCATTGATAACTAGTCTTTTGAATCAAAAAAAATGGAAAGACGCCAATGGAGACCCCTGCGAATTTACTCCGACACAGATAGCAGAATGGGGTAATGAAACTAAGTTAAAAAAACGTATGAGAATGAGAGTTAATTCATCTGAACTGTATACTCAATGGACAAGAGATGAAAAAAAATACTACGGAAGAACTACTCTACATAGAATTACTCCTGCTACTAAAGATAAAAATGCTGAAATTCCAGACCCAGAGCTCAACTACAATTCTATTAAACTTACTGGTCGTGAAAGAACCCAAGCATTAGCAATACTAAGTGGACGAGATAGAAGAAATAGTAACCTTAGGTCGATTATAATTAAAATAGCTAAAGAACAAAAACAATTATTTATGGACAAAAGAGGAAGAAAGCCTTTCGCTTCTGAGATAAGAAATGAAGTCCGCGATAGATATCAAGCTTGGAGAAGACAATCAGATTCTAATCAAACTGGTAGGTATAGTAGTAGAGGTAGAAATGCTCGACCATCTTCCAACAGAATAACAAGAGGTTCAAGAGGTTCAAGAAATAATCCATAAAAGTTTGTAGTCTAATACTTTTTTACTATTTTACATAAAAGGTTATAATAAGTGTTTTATATAGTAGAAAAAGAAAGTAAGTTACAGAACCTAGAAAGACTAGTTAGGCTTGGTGTGTATGTAGATATAATTTCATCTAATGACTTATATCACCCTAAACTAAGCTCCACAATTGCTGTATATATCAGACTCTTAGGCTCAGAACACGGTTATATTATTCCCATAAATCACGACGAAGGTTTAAATATTAGTAAAGACCGTGTCTACGGTATACTTCTTAAAGCTAATAAACTATATACAAGAAACAAAAAAGAACTTTTATATCACTTTAATTTACAGGATGCCATAGATCTATCACTACTTTATTCTATGGTGAAGTATGATAAACTAGAATACAGTAAAGAAAGTTCTACTTTAAATTATTTTTATAACAAGTATAGGGATTTTCCTAATATAAATCAACTTATTCCCATATCAAAACTTTATGAATCATGTACTAAAGTTTATGATCAAGTAAAAAAAGTAATTGATTTTAGTATACCTACTGGATTCGATTTTTATAATAAAACTGCTACTAATGTTTTCTTTTTATTAGAGCAATCAGGTTTAGGTGTATTTTACGAAAATTACGCTGAAATGTTTAAACCTAAAAACCCTCTATACAATACTATTAACAACTCAGTACTAACTTCATATAATTTATACAATGCTACCTCTAGACCAACTAATGCTTTTAACAGCGTTAATTTCGCTGCTATTCCTAAGTCTCAGGAACATAGAAAATGTTTCAGACCTCAAAACGACTTCTTTATTGAGTTTGATTTTGATGGTTATCACCTGCGTTTACTTTGTGATCAGATTAATTATCCGTTAACTAACGAATCTGCACATAAACAACTGGCTAAACAGTACTTCAATAAAGAAGAAATAACAGAAGAAGAATATGATAAAGCAAAACAAATTAACTTTCACGCAATTTATGGAAAAATACCCGAAAAGTGGGCTCACCTTGAGGTCTTCACAAAAATTAAGGCTTTTATCGATGACTTATGGAAAGAATTCGAAGAAAACGGAAGAGTTATGGCGCCTATTAGTGGAAAGAGCTTTAGCAATGCCCTCCAGGATATGAATCCTCAAAAATTGATGAATTATATCATGCAATCGTTAGAGACTTCAAGAAATATTCTTATATTAAAGAATATATTAAGGTATTTAAAGGATAAGAAAACTAATGTAGTTTTATATACCTATGATGCTCTCCTTTTTGACTTTAGTAAAGAAGATGGTAAAGAAACATTAGAAGACATTAAGGAGATCTTAGAAGTTGATGGGAAATACCCAATAAAATTTAAACACTCAAAAGATCTTTGTTTATAACTATAAAAGATATTTATATATGATACTAGAAGCTATTGAAAAGGAGTTCGATTACGATATCGACCCCATCTATTTAAATGAAGATATGAGCAATAAATTATTTTGTACCTTCGCTACACAAGACACTTTAGAAAATGTTCTTGCTGAAGTAAAGGAAAGGTATAATATCATATATAATAAAATCTTTGTACTTTACTCAAAGAGTCAAGATGAATATATATGTACCTATAATGTAGATTTTGGAAATGTAGGTTCTTTTTTAGAGAACACTATATTAGTACATAGAAAAAAAGAGTCTAATACTCTTTATACTATAAACGCCTTAAATACATTAATTAAAGAACTAAACGGAGGTGTATTAGATACATCTTATAGAATAAATTGGTCTGATTATAAAAACTGTATACTATTGACTAAAGGACCAGAATTAAAAAGAGTCAATACTAAACTTTATAAGATTATAGAGTTGGAGAAGTAAAATATTCTTCTTATATTATATTAATAAACGTTATAAATAAATTAGTTATATGGATTTAAATGCTATTAAAGCAAAGCTAGATACGTTAAATAATAACGGTCAGCAAAAAGAAAAAACAGATTACTCCAAGATTTTTTGGAAACCGGAACTAGGTAAACAAACGATTCGTATCGTACCGTCTGCCTATGATCCTGCATTTCCGTTTAAGGAACTAAAGTTCCATTACGGTGTAGGAAAGTATCCGATGGTTGCTTTATCAAACTTTGGTAAGCAAGACCCGATTGAAGAGTTCGTAAAAGAACTAAGAAAGACTAACGATAAAGACAACTGGTCATTATCAGGTAAACTTAACCCTAAGACTAGAATCTTTGCTCCTGTTGTTGTAAGAGGAGAAGAAGATAAAGGTGTAAGACTATGGGGCTTTGGTATTACTATCTATAAAGCATTACTTGCTTTAGCTGAAGATGAGGATATCGGAGACTTTACAGACGTTATTAACGGATGGGATATGGTTGTAGAACAAGTACAAGGTAATCCTTACCCAGAGACTACTGTTCGTATTAAACCTAAACAAACTCCTTTATCAGATAATAATGATTTAGTTGATACTTGGTTAAAGACTCAACCTAATCCTACGGAAGTACATACTGAGTATGACTACGATTATATTAAAAAGCAATTACAAAGCTATTTAAACCCAGGAGCTGAAGAAACTACTTCACAACCTAATCCTAATATTGATAAAACTTTGCCAGAAAGCTTAGGTCAACAAAAATCTGACTTTACTTTGGAAACAGCTACGGCTGGCAACAAAGACACAGTTAGTAAATTTGATGATCTATTTAATGAATAAGAATGGCAAAAAAACAAGCAACTCAAGAGAAAGCGACCGCTGCAGTACGCAAGTCGTTTAATTTAGGTAATTTTAAGAAGAAGAAAGGGTTTTCAAATGCTTCTGTAAAATTTAAAGAACAAGGATGGATACCCTTATCTAAGGCTTTCCAAGACATTACATCTCTACCAGGTATACCAACAGGACATATAACCTTACTAAGAGGTCATTCCGATACTGGTAAAACTACTGCTCTTATTGAAGCCGCAGTAAATGCACAAAAGATGGGTATTCTACCTGTCTTTATTGTGACTGAGATGAAATGGTCTTGGGAGCATGCTAAAGAGATGGGTCTAGAGTTTGAAGAAGTAACTGATGCTAACGGTACAGTTGTTGACTACGAAGGTCATTTCCTATACGCAGATAGAGGCCAACTTAATACTATAGAAGAAGTAGCAGTTTATATTGCTGACTTAATGGATGAGCAGGCTAAGGGTAACTTACCTTACGATATGTGTTTCTTCTGGGATAGTATAGGATCAGTTCCTTGTGACTTATCAGTTAGATCTAATAAGAATAACAACGAATGGAATGCAGGTGCTATGTCTACTCAGTTTGGTAATAATCTTAATCAAAAGATTTTATTATCTAGAAAAGAGAACTCGCCGTATACTAATACCTTAGTAGCTATCAATAAAGTATGGACTATGAAACCTGAATCGCCTATGGGACAACCTAAGCTTCAAAATAAAGGAGGTATGTCTATGTGGTATGATGCAACGTTAGTTATTACATTTGGGAATATTACTAACCCTGGTACATCTAAAATTAAGGCTATAAAAGCAGGTATGCAAGTAGAGTTTGCTAAGCGTACTAATGTACAGGTAGAAAAGAACCATATTGGGGGAGTACAATCAAGAGGTAGAATAGTAATGACACCTCACGGATTCATACCAGACGATAAGAGAGAGATAGATAAATACAAAGATGCACATAAAGAACATTGGTTAAAATTAGTTGGATCAGTAGATTTTGATTTAATTGAAGAAGGAGACTTAGAAGAAACTCCTATCACACCTAATATTCTTGATTAATGGCATACGATGATATACTTAAGAATTTAAAAGAGACCCCACCCCGAGCGCTAAACGATCATATCTTGGTGATCGATGCGATGAATACCCTAATAAGGTCATTCTCGTTGCTCAAAGCGATGAACCCATCAGGCGCCCATATTGGCGGCCTGGTAGGGTTTCTTCGTTCCTTAGGGTACGTTACTCGTATATTTGATCCAACTAGAGTAGTAATAGTATGGGATGGCAAGGGAGGTTCTGCAAATAGAAAAAATATAGACCCTAACTATAAAGCACAACGTGCTACTAGTAGGATTACTCACTGGGGTTTGTACGACACTAAAGAGGAAGAAACTGAAGCATTAATAGGTCAATTATATAGAACTCAAGATTACTTAGATTGTCTTCCAGTACACCAATTAGTTTTGGATAAGTTAGAAGCTGATGATATAATGGCATGGATAGCTAAAAACGCATCTAATTCTAATGTAAAAAAATGTACTATAGTTTCTTCTGATAAGGACTTTTTACAGTTAGTAGATGATACAATAGAAGTCTATGCACCAGTCAAAAAGAAAACCTTTACAAAGGATAATATATTTGAAGAACTAAAGGTATTACCAGAGAATTACAACGTAGTTAAAGCATTACTAGGTGATAACTCAGACAATTTACAAGGGGTAAAAGGATTAGGGATAAAAACTATAGTATCTGAATTTCCTAAACTACTTACTGAAAAAACTGATCTTGACTATGTTTATAAAGTAGCAGAAGAAAAATTAGAAGGTAAGAAGATTTTTGCTAAAATAATTCACGAATGGCACAGAGTCGAAACTAACTTCGAACTTATGGATCTCCATATAAGCTCTTTAGATGATAAAGAAAAGAAATACGTAAACGATGTATTGAAATCACCAGTACCTGATTTACAAACTGGAGCTTTTCTTAGATTATTAGAAAAAGATAAAATAGAAGGTATTACTAAAAATACCGAAAGTTGGTTAGAAAATTATAGAGGATTAACAACAGTAAAATGAATTATAAATCTCTACTTATTGGTTTGCTTTTGTTTATAGTAGCACAGTCATTAGCATGGTTCCAAACTAACGGTCAGTTTCTTAGTTCTTGGATGAAAGAACATCCAATACTTATATCTGGGTTAATGGGTATACCTGTAGGAGCATCTTATATTTACGGTACTACTTATATAGTTGAGTTTTTTAACGGTGAATTATGGCCGGCAAGAATCGCTTCTTTTGCAACCGGTATATTTAGTTTTTATATTTTAACTTTTATTTTCATGAAAGAAGGTATAAACCTAAAAACAGGGACTATCCTTATTTTAGCAACAATAATAATAACATTACAAGTTTTTTGGAAATATGATTAAAGGAGTTATAGCAGGAAATTTTGACGTAATACATCCAGGTTATATTAAGATGTTTAAAGAAATGGAAAAATATTGTAACACACTGGTTGTGCTTTTACATACGGACCCTTCAATAGAAAGACCTCATAAACTAAAACCAATTTTAACCTCTGAAGAAAGGAGAGAAATGCTTTTTCAAATCCGACCTATTGAGGATGTTATACGGTATACATACGAAGAACAGTTACTAGATTTACTTAAAATGGGTGAATTCGATATTAGATTTTTAGGAGATGACTACAAAGATAAACCCTTCACTGGTGATAATTTAAACATACCCGTACATTACCTTAACAGAGATCATGGATGGAGCACAACTAAATTTAAAAAACTAATAGCAGAAAGTTATGAACGCAGTAATAGTTAGTGGGTACTTTAACCCGCTTCATAGAGGCCATTTAGAGCTTTTTGAAAATGCAAGAAGGAAAGGTACGGAACTATGGGTTATAGTAAATAGTGATTTTCAACGTAAACTTAAAGAAAGTAAGGAGTTTATGGATGAAAATGAACGGTTAGAAATTGTAAGATCTCTTAAAGTAGTACATAAAGCTTTTTTATCGATTGATAAAGATACTACCCAATGCCAGACGTTAAGAGCTATCAATAATT
>Ga0115572_10003561_pt1 | contig 12267 bp, 15 predicted proteins | sample COGITO_mtgs_1206_FD_88681 | JGI IMG/M metagenome (GOLD analysis project Ga0115572, IMG submission 88681) | Pelagic marine microbial communities from North Sea - COGITO_mtgs_120607 | ecosystem: Environmental > Aquatic > Marine > Epipelagic | place: Germany:Helgoland, sampling site Kabeltonne... | reverse complement strand
TCCATCGGTTCGGCTTTCATTGCGCCTTTTTTAGGAGCATCAGCACCATTGGCTTCTTCTAATTCTGCCAAAACTTCCGCTTCTAATTCCTCAATGGTTTTGTCTAATTCATTAGCCATGGGGATTTCTCCTTTTGTGTGTTAATATTAACAATTATTTATACACATTTATTTATAAAACATAGAATTTACACAGGTAAATTCATCCGCTGATAAACAACTGTTCTTTTCTTCTCTAGTTTTGTGGAGGTGTCAACAAGGTTATTTTCGTATTCCAATTCCTTATTAGAGAATACTGTCATGTTTGTTGTGACCAACACATTACTAAAAAACTTTTCATATTCCAATGTCATCTTTTCTCTTGTAGTTTCAACTAATCCCATTCTAGACCACATTTTGACAAAGATTTCTGGCATAACCTTCATCTGTCCTTTTAGTGTGTCTATATTACAAAAGACGACATCATATTTCTTGTCAACAACATCATACCGATCTATACTTCGTTTCGTAAAGATGTATTCCCCATTATAATTAAATCTTTGGATATACTCTTGATGTTTGTCTTCAAGATTAAATCCTCGCCAAGTATCTGCTTCATCAAAGTTAGTAGCAGACTTGACATCATTATCATATTGCGCTAGGAAGAAATCTAAATTAGACATTCCCCCCAAACTCAAAACCGTTTGTACATTATGATTACGAAATAGACTATTTAATATTTCTACTTCATAAAGTCCATAATGATGGTAATCTTCTTTCTCACGATTTGGTTTTGGAATACGAGTCAACTCGTCAAACCATTTGTACATAATGTATTACCTTATAATGTATTTATAAAATTTCTAAAGTTGTTTTAAAAATTTTGCAAACTCTAAACTAGATTCTAAATCTTGTTTATGTTTTACTCTTTCTTCAATTCTTTTCTTTGCTTCTGCAACATGTGCTTCAACTAATGAACCATGATCCCAAACCCACTCTTTACCTTCCATGATACCTTCTACGAAAGCACTTGGTGCTGATGGGTCTGCAACAATATCACCTGCTGTTGCTAATTTAAAATCTGATCTTACATAGTTTGCAGAACCTCTTTGATCTAGTGAACCCATTCCTCTAGATGAAACTCCTAGTGTTGCACCTTCGTCCATTAAACTTTTAACAATCTCACCCATTGGAGTCGACATAATTTTTGCCTCACCAATTATATTATCACCATCTGCTTCTAGTTTAGTGATCATGTGTGATACTCTATCTAAGTTTACTGTTGGACCTTCTGGGTGTCCTAACTCACCGAATGCTCTATTCTTTTCGATAAAGTTTTTATTGTAAGATTTAACTTCTTTCATCAAAACTTCTTTTGGATATACTCTACCATTTCTGTTTTTGATATTAGACTGCATAAAGATTCCTCTAATCTTGTAATTCTTCTTACCATCTTTTTCTTCGATAAGAAAATTATCTGTTGAGAAATCGTTTGCTTCTGTAATTAGTTTAACTTTTTGCATATTACAATCCTTGATGACCTTGAACAACTTCTTCGATATAAACAGCACCATCAGAACCAGCAGTTTCGTTAATTACTGATATTTTAAAATTACTTCTTACTGTACATGCAGTAAAATCACCTGTTGATGTTGAGTTTTTATCTGTTGTAATTGTTGTTTCTGTCACAGCTGCACAATTAGCATCTGTAAGTAAAGTGTTATATGCTGACGAACTATCTGTAACTGATATTTGATCACCCACTTCAAAGTTATGTCCTAAATCGAAAGTTAGTACACATGGGTTAGCATTTGTTGCTGAAGTTGCCCTTGCTGATTTAGGTCTTTCTTCAGGTACAACTATTACTGATTGTCCAGCTCTTAAAAATATTCCGTTTGTAGATGTAACTGCTGTGCCTTCGTTTGTAATTTTGAAGAATACATCTTGACCTCCAAACTCTGAAACTCTAAATGCAGCGCCAGAAGATAATTTTCCTAAGTCAACTGTATGTTGAGCGTCATCGGCAGTATTAGCAGCCGTCACTACATTTGCTCTTCTTATTAGTTTAAATGCCATTTTCTATCCTTTTAACTCATAAATTCAGATGCTTCTTTTTCAAAATAATCATAGAGTTTCTTTTCTGGTACTCTATGTCGTTTTGCAACATCTGTTATTGTTTTCTCAAAATTATTTAGGAAATTTGAACCCTTAGAATCCATTTTTTTAAACAAATCGTCAATCGCTTTTCGCATTTTAGGCGATTGTCGTTTATATTCTCTAGATTTCTTGTACTCATCACCTTCGAATACCGATAAGTATAAGTCTTCAAATTGCACTATACTACTCCTCGCTTGTTTCAGCTGGAGTGTCATCAATATGATTATTTACTAAACCTCTTGCAACTTCAATCTTTCTACCTTCGATTCCGTCTGCAATTTTAGTTTTCATCGTTTCTTTAAACGCATCTTCGGCATCTAACATATTACCTTGTGCCAATGCATCTACTATTTTTTCTGAACTCATAATAATCTCCTTTATTTACTATTTATATCATCAGCATCAGGCCCATCTGCTGGTGGGGCATCTGCTGGTTGCATAGGTTCTGGTGCAACTAATGGTGCTCCACCAAACGATGGTACTCTTGTAATACCATCTGTCTGTGGTACATCAACACCACCGTCATCTACATCTGCACCTGACTCACGCTTCATTTGTTGTTGCATTTCTTTAATTTCAAAGTCTGTCATTCTTAATACTGATTTGTAAACAAACTCTTTACTAAAGAAAGTACCTATGTAGTTTTCAACTGAACCTAACATATTAATTCTATCATTCAATAATTCCTGTGCTTTTAATTCTGCAAAGTGACCATCTTTTAAGAAGTCAAATTGAATGTGTTCTTTAATCTTTGGCCACTCTTCAACATTGATTACACCTTTTAATACTAATTGTGTTTTCAACATATCTAAGAATAGTGGTACAAATTTCTTTCTAAGTCTTTGGATAAACTTAGTAAATTTTAATTCGTCTCTTGTAATCTCTGTTGATCTTCCTAATGAGAATGATTGCTCTGCTTCTAATCTTGAAATAGGAACATTCAACGATCTATAAAGTTTTCTTTGGAAGTAAGTAATATCATCTATCTCACCTAAGTTAGAACCACCTGGTAAAGTTGTGATTTCTGTTCCTCTTCCACCTTCTCTTCTAGGTAACCAAAAGTCTTCAAGCATTGACATGTGATTTCTATCGTCTCTAATCTCACCTGTCTTTGCATCATAAACAAGTTTGTTTCTGTATCTATTCATTACATCTTTTAGATACTGCTCTGCTTTGATTTTAGGTAAATTACCTACATCAATATAAAAAATTCTTCTTTCTGGTGCTCTTGAAATTCTGTAAATAACTAAACTGTCTTCAATCATTCTTAATTGATTAACAGGTTTAATTGCTTTATGTAAATAAGATAATACTTGATTTTTATTTGCGTCAATCAAACCAGACGGACAATATGTAATAGAGTCATCTGCAATTTTTAAACCTTGGTTCATCATACCTTTTAACATCTTCTCGTTGTAAAGATAATAATCTTGTTCTTGTTTAACTAAGATTGAACCTTGAGGCCCTGGTACTTTCTGTACTGCTTTTACTTTTCTGATTTTTCTAGGGTCAATATATCTTACTTCTTGAATACCTAGTTTAGGATTTTTTGAATCAATAATTTTGTGATAAAATAATCTTCCGTCAACATACCATCTTCTAAAAATGTCATGTCCTTTAGTATCAAAGTCTAGTAGAGACAAGACTTCATCGAAAGCTTGTTTCATACTATTCTTAATTTTATCTGAGTATTCTAGATTATCTAATATAAGGTCAACAGACTTGTCTCGTTCATCTGATACAATTGCCTCGTTTACAATATCTTCAATTGCACTATCACACTCTGGTTGTTGTCCAATGTCTCTGTATTTTTTAATAAGGTCAAGATCATTTCGATCTCTTCCCTCTACATCTAAGACTTGAGCAAAATGTCCACCACCCGATATTTCGACTGTGCCGTCATCGGGTGATTTTTGGACAAACCTGTCTTCTGGTGCCGTTTGTTTTATTTTTTCGAATTTAAATCCGAATAGCTCTGCCATAATATACTCCTACTATGTTTTTATTACTATTTAGTAGTCTTCTTAAAAGTTAACACCACTTGCTTCAAAGTGTTGGTATCTCCAAGTTACCTCAAACTCTTCAATTGCATTTGTTGTTTCGTAAGCAACATCAATTTGACCTAGTGTCAAAGGATATGCATTTCTGAAGATGTAAGTTTTCAAAGTTGTATCGTCTCTGTCTAATTGTTCAATCGTTAAGTCTGATTGATAGTCAGCAGAATTGATAACACCAGTGTTATTCGCTAAATCATTAATACCATTCATCCACAATTCTATTGCATTTCTGATATTAAAATTTGTATCGTTCAAGAATGTTGTAGTCCAAGTTTCAAACTCTCTGTCCCCAGCGATGTAGATATTTCTACCTCTGAAAGGTACAGGGATTTCACCAAGTGTTTGACCTGGTAAGTTTGAAGACTTTGCTAAGAAACTTGCGTTTCTAACATCTAATCCTGTAGCGATACCTGCAGGTGGTGTAATAGTCACTCTAAACTGATTAGGTCTTGCACCACCACCAGCTAGATTTGCTTTAAAGTCATCTATGTTTGCCATGATTACGCTCCTCCTACTTCACTAAAGGCAACACCTGTTCGTGTCGCTATAAAGTTTAGTGTTATGAAGTTGATACTTCTTGCAGGTTTAACATAAACATCTGCAACAAATTCATTTCTATCAACAACTTCGCCTGTGTTATTTGTTCCGTCACATACAACTTGGAAAGAGTCAATTCCTCTTCTTCCTTGTATGTCTCTTAAAAAAGGCTCTACCAAGTTTTTGAATTGCGCTCTAGTAAATGCATCGTTAAATTCAAACAATTGAAATTTAGATGCTGTACTAATCGCTTTTTCAAGAACGATAAACAGTCTTCTAACATTTATTCTATCAAATGAACTTGGAGTTGTCAAGGCAGTTTTATCACCGAATAGGGTGACACCTTGGCCTGGAAAATTAACTACTGGGTTAACTCTCGCTGCGTATAAGTCGTCTCTTTGTGATTGATTTGGATTAAATGAAAGTTTAACTGCACCTCTGATTGTTCCTCTATTGAAACCTGCTGGTGAGAAAAATACATCAGCAACGTCATCTGTTCTAGCACATAGTCCAGCAATATCACCTGAAAGTGGTATATATCTGTAAACATCATTGTATCTGTCGTACATATATTTGTATCCACTATCTAATACTGCGTAAGATGAGCTTGGAAGTGTGGCAGCTGCATCTTTAACATTAACTGCTTGAGTTGCAGGGTCTGCTACTCCAACTGTCGCTGCTCTATATGGTGATATAAACACCATACAATCTAATCTAGCTGCAGCGATATCAATTAACATTGTACCGTGTGTGTCATAGTTTGCTTCTGTGTCAGCTGCTATTGATGAAGAACCACCAATAATTAAGTTGACATCAACATTTTCTGCGTCTGCAAATTTATTGTATGCGATTGAGATTTCCCCATTTGTTAATGAGTAGTCATCTGTTCCACCTGTTAATGAATCAACTACTGGTGAATCTACTGCTGTAAATGCTGTACCTGTAGATATATCTGTTCCCCAATTTGTACCTGATGATGTGTGATCAGTCCAATATATGTTTGTTGATTGAGAAAAGATAACATCTGGGTAGTAGTTTGAATTACCTTGTGGTGTTTTTGCACTTGGGTGTTTAGACACTGCTGCATAAGTTTCAAGAACTCCTTTTGTTCTTTGACCTGCAACATCAACATCAAATCCTGTGATGCTTCCTGTTGTGTCATACACTACGATGTGCATTTCGTCTGCTGTTCCTTTACCATTTTCAGTAGCGTAAGGTGATGTACCTGGTGCTCTGTCAAATAAATCAGCAAATCGCCATTTTCTTTTGATGTATGAGTTATCAGGTATAATGTTTTGTACACCTGCACCGTTAGGGTCATCTTTTAATCTTATTGTTAAATCGTTTGTTGATATAGCAGTTACTTCGTATTCGTTTCCTATTTCGCCTGTGACAGGTGTTGTACCTGCTGAGTCTGAAAAGAAAGAAATCATGTCGCCAACGTTAATTACGTTGTTAGCTAAATCTGCATCATCAACTGCAATTGTTGTAGCGCCTACTGCGTCTTCGCCAACTGTTAAGTTGCTGGCAGATAAAACTTGTTCGTATGCTGTTGCAGTAGCACAGATAGCAACTCCTATTGAGTTACCCCATGTTCCTGCTGATCTTGCAGCCCATTCACCATGTGAACCTTGGCCTGCTCTGAATGATTGTTCGTAATGATCATCATCCCTAATTAATATTCCGCTGTTTGCTCCTGCGTTAACAATAGCTGATTCTGCTCTTACTATTCTTAGTGTGTTTCCATATTGTAGGAAACTAGCAGCTGCTAACCAGTTTTCAAAGTTATTAGAATTTGGTTTTCCAAACTTAGAAACTAGATCACCTTCTGAAGTGACTGTCTGTATAGAACCAACAGGACCTTTTTCAAATGCACCTGCGATAGCACCAATAGATGTTGCAACAGCTGGAACTACATTTGTTAAATCGACTTCATTTACCTGTACACCAGGTGATACTAAAAATGCCATCGTTGTTCTCCTTGTTAGTATTGTAATATTATTCGAATAATACTCTTTTTATACTTGTATTTATAGAAATAAACATTTCTACATGTTGTTTTTATATGCCCTAGTATTTATAAATACTTAAAATGCAAACTCATTATGAAAAATACAAAGAGACAATCAAGAAAGTAGCCAGAAGAAATTACTCTAAAAGAGTTTCTTGGGTAAACAAACATCTTGATAAGTCGTCTTGTCAACAATGTGGGGAGTCTGAAACCATTTGTTTGAAATTTCATCCACATGACGCTGAAATAAGAAAGAAGTCTAAAGTCACAGGAATTAACACAGAAGCGAGAGAAGAGATTACAAAATTGATTGAAAAATCTAAAGTTATCTGTCATAATTGTTGGATTAAGTTAGACAATGATCTAATTGAGTTGATATAATCTCTTTTGTTTTATCTATCATTACACCTGTTATTACTAACATAGGTCTAGGATGTAAACTTGCGTTTGCCGTTGCATGTGGTATATTCATCCAATCAAACTTATGAATATCGCCTTTTTTCCAACGATCAAACATTTTATTTCCATACATTATAAACTGACCTGGTTCCCAATCCTCTAACATAACCATAATTCTAATTACTTTATTTGGGTCTTCGTCTAGATCATATAGTTTATCTATATGCATATTCAATACATCGCCTGTAAACTGAATATGTAATTTTGCTTTTACATCTTTTAATTCAAAGAAGTCTATCATCTTTTGAATAGTAGGACATTTACTAAAGTCTGTTAAACCTCTGTATATTGTCATCTTAGGGTCTGCACCTGCCTTGATTAAATCATACTCTTCAGACTTAATATCTTTATTTGGTCTATTTGCAGCTGCTCTTCTATTACCCCAATTAATTTTTTCTACATCTTTTATTGCACTCTTGATCTCTTCAGACCAATCGCCTGTAAACTTTCCTAGATGTTCGATATTATCTGTATCTGTTTTCCATTTATTAAAATGGTAATTACTTTTTGCTTTTGCTTCTTCCCAATTACTTATAGACATATACTTGAATATCCTTTTTCTTATAGTTGTGTTCCTTACCTAGATATTGTATTTCTAATTCTTTTGCTAATTCTATATTATTATTTACTCTTTTAATTCTTTTCCAATTGTTTTTACAAAACTCCATAATCCCTAAATTTTGTTCTTGAATATGCCCGAACATACTTTCTAAATTCTCATACCATTCATAGTTTGGATATGTAATATTAAACTCACCACAATGTTTCCACCAATCATAACATTCTATATCATTTCTATATACCATGACAATAGGTTGTTTATATTTTTTTAATTCTTTTAAATTATATGCAAAACAGTGAGATTTAATAATCCTTTTCCCTTTGCCAGAGAAAGGTAAATCCCACTGATCTCGCTGATTTCCAAATTCCATACCAGGGTCAAAATATGCACCTGTGTGCATAAGTTGTTTCTTACCAGGTGTATCTGCATCGTGATAGTATGTTCTTTCGTCTGAATAATCTGTTTGATCAATGTCCTCTGACCAATAGATATTTTTAACGACACTACTCCACTTAGAACCTGGTGCCCCTGTAAATAGAATGTAAGACATTACTGTGTTAATTGTTCTTTGTACACAGTGTTAAATCCTAACTGTTGATTACCAAAGTCAGTAAGTGTTTTTAATGCCGTTGGTGTAATAAATGATTTCAAAGTTTTTACTGCTTCGTCACCATTTGTACCTGTTCGCCATTCATACTTCCCTACTTTCTTTTCAATGTTTGCCATAGACTCTGGGTCTGCAATCATCTTATTTAAAGCATCAACAAGTTTTTGTTTATTTGGATTATCTTTGTTTACCCAAAACGCTTTCTGTAATGCGTCTCTCCATGATTTAACAAGTTTGTATGCATCGTAAAAGTCACCTGATGGTGCAACACCCCAAGTTTCTTGATACAATGTTTCAAATGTTGGTTCTGTAAAGTTAGGGTCATTAACATGTTGTCCACTTTTTACATCTAACAATCCATGATGAAACCATGTATATGCAACACCTTTTTCAATCAAAGGCATAACATGTTTTTTATATGCAGCTGGATTTTCTCTAGTTGCGTTTAAATCACCACGCATGAATGCAAGTCTTCTTTCAGACCCTTTCATTCCTTTTACCCAAGTGATGTTTTTGTTAAACACTTCGATAGGGTCTTGATCAGGCCCTGTCAATAATAGTGTAATTGCCATGATCTCTGGTGTCATACCTGAACCCGCAGCGATAGATACTTTACCTGTCTTCACTGTTTTGTTTGCACCAACAATGATATTAAGATTCATTTGTCCAATAGATTCCCAATCCAAATAATCATATTGAACAGGTTCCATTAAATAAGATATACCATTACCACCATGAGATACTAAGATAGTTTTATTATCAAATCTTAATTCCTTTTGAAATTCATTTGGCCCAAGTTGATCTCTCGCACCTGGTTTGTATATTAAGTTTATTTTTTCCCCTAAATGTTTTTCCCATTCTTGAACAACAATCTGTGACCACACAGATGTACCACCAGATGGTTTTTGAGGAACGATTAGATTATAATCTGCTTTCGCAACCGTAGTTAAGAAAAGCATTGCAATTAAGATTCTAAGCATAGTCTAGTTTACTCCTTTTTGTCAATGACCAATATAGTATTGTTATTATCGATAATACAATAAACATGAATATTGGTCTTGTTATTAAATCATGTATTGTATGTAAAGAAGTTAGTTGATAAGTTAAATTGTATATACGATCACTTAACAAAAACCCTATTAGTAATGCAGGTCTGGAAAACTTATATTCTTTTGCAAGAATACCTACTGCACTAAAAATAATTAAAACTGCTAAATCTTCCCAACCACCTGTGTATTGTAAAGTTGCCCAGATGATAACTGCGATGATAAAAGGGAAGTAATAAATGTATGGAAGTTTCGCAATGTAAGAAGAGTAATATGCTAATACATAACAAATCAATGCTGTGATTATTGTTCCTACTAAAAATGCAAACGCCATACTATCAAATAATTTATCATCAAAAAATGTATCTGGTGAACCTAAGTCAATTCCTAGATACAAAAATAATCCCATAAGAATAGCTGCAAATGGAGCTCCTGGTATTCCAAATAAAACCGTTGGAATAAATGAAGATGCTTTCTGTGAATTGTTAGCACCCTCTGCACCAATAACACCTTTTACATTTCCATGTCCAAACTTTTCTTTTGGATTAGATGCAACGGTTGAACCATATGCCAACCAATCTGCCATTGCGCCACCAAGACCTGGTAATAGTCCTATGAACGAACCAATAAATCCACCACGAATACTATCTTTCCATGATGCGACTACATCTTTCATTCCTTGCCATATTTGTTTCATTCCACCTGTATAATGATATTCAACATTACTAGTTGCATCACCTTTACGCCAACTTGATAATAATTCTGGTACTGCAAACAAACCTGCTACAAAAGGTAGAAGTTGAATACCGTCTTCTAAGTATCTCCAACCTAAAGTAAATCTAGGAACATTGTTTACATCTACTCCTACTAATCCTAATGTAATACCTAATGCGATTGCAATAATACTTCTAATCCAACTTTTAGTTGAGACAAATCCTACTGTGACAAATGCAAGTACGACTAATGCCCATAATTCTGGTATACCCATATACATCACAATGTTTGTGTAATATGGTAAAAATAAAAATGTTAAAGAACCAAATAGTAATCCATTAACTGTTGATGAAGTTATTGCGGCAGATAATGCTCTTGTTGCTTCCCCATTTTGTGCCATAGGAAATCCGTCAACCATTGTTGCGGCCGCAGAGTTTGCCCCTGGTATTCCTAACAACACTCCACTAAAGGAGTCACCTGTTGTTGATGATGCCACTACTGCAACACAAAATATAACACCAAGATAAGGGTCGGATGCAAAGTAAGGCATAACACCAAACAATGTAATTAATCCTGTTGTTGCACCTGCAGCTGGGATTAGTCCAATTAATAAACCATACGCCACACCTAATAATAAAAATAATATTTCCACTACTTACGAATCCATTCTGAATATAATCTATTACCTGTATCTTGTTTCATTTCTTTTAACTCAAAATTATATTGTTTACAATAATCTATATTACATTGTTCAGACCATGGGAAAAAAACTATGTCTTCAACACCTTGCCAAGGATGATCACTCAACCCAGGGTTTTGTCGCCAATATACTATATCATCTTTTTTTGTTATATCATATAGATGTTTTATCTGTTTGTCAAGAACTTTTTTCGTGCCAAAGTTAAGACTTCCTAATGCGAGAAATACATCAAAATTTTTGTGTGGGATATAATCTTCAAATGCAATTTCACAATCTGCACTACTATTATGAGGGTCTATTCCATATAGATTAGAAAAATGTGGTTTAAGTAAATTGTAACCACATCCTATATCTAGTATATGTGCGTCTTTGTCTATCTTGTCTAATAACTGCCAACCAGAATATTTAAATTTATCGTAATTAGGTTTCCAATTATTTCTGAAATATATGTCTTTGGAACTCGTCAATATAATCTCTCCAATTATCTAAAGGTTTCACGTCAATAAATTTTACTAAATCTAAATACACATTTTCGTGTCCGTCTAGTAATTCGTTTATTTCTAAAGTATAATTTAATTTATGTTTTGGAAAATCATTTTTCATATAATTTCTTGTCCAACATTCTAAATGTTTTTGAGTATTATAATTTCTTCCGTAATAATCATCCCAAACTTCATGTCTGTAAAGATATACATCTTTATACTTTGAAAAAGGATTTAATGTAATAAAAACAATTTTATGATCTGTTTGTCTTACAATGTTATAGTCATGATAATCCCATTTAAACGGCACACCATCAATTATAGCATTTTCTTCTAACCAAGTTGCCCCAACAAAACTATGAGACATACCTGCATTTTTATTTTTTTTTGAGATAAAAGGTTTATATGCTTGACGATATTCTTTATTTTTAGGCATTAATCTATCGAACTCACTATAAAATTTATCTATGGTATTTGCCTTTACAAAATCTATTTTTTTATCAGGATGTAAAGGAAAACTTGGAATTTGATAATCTTCTTTTCTAAAATGAGAAACCATTAATTTTTCTTGATACTCAAGAGTTGATTTCCAAGCATACTCTGTAAATTTTTCAAATCCGTCATGAAGAGATATTAAGTATCTTAACCAATCTCCAAATGACCCTGGGCAATAATCTACACATATATGTTTACCAATCTGTTTCATAGTCTCTCACTTTCACAGGTTTCCATGTTGACCCATATTCATCATACTCTGGGTCGTTAATACCATCATCTACAAATCCAAAAGGTGCCATTTCATTTTCCATTTGGGTTTGATTTTCTTTTAACATATTTGCTCTAATGTTTACATTGGTCAACTCTTTAAAATACTTCTGGTCCATTGCCCAACACATTAAAACAATACACATAACTAAATCATCGTTAGCACCTTGCTCTGCTTCAAATTGATTACCT
>Ga0115572_10003560_pt1 | contig 12268 bp, 9 predicted proteins | sample COGITO_mtgs_1206_FD_88681 | JGI IMG/M metagenome (GOLD analysis project Ga0115572, IMG submission 88681) | Pelagic marine microbial communities from North Sea - COGITO_mtgs_120607 | ecosystem: Environmental > Aquatic > Marine > Epipelagic | place: Germany:Helgoland, sampling site Kabeltonne... | reverse complement strand
CCGAGGTTTAATTGGTAAGCAGGCAGATGATGCCGTTATTATCAAAACGCCAAATGGTGACGTTGAATACGAAGTTATCGAAGTTGAGTACGTTTAAATACTTTCCTGACTTTGCGTTAAAAACAGCCGCTGATTTTCAGCGGTTTTTTTATGCCTGCAATCTGAACAAGTCGATTTAAGTGATCACAGTTAAAAGCTCGACATCAGTAAAAAAGTTAGGTACGTTGAGTTAACATCACCGTACCCATAGTAAATGGGACATCTCTGCATTTAACAATTTTGTAAGGAGTTTTATGGAATCGATTGTTTTCCCTGCACCTCTAAATAAAGGTGATAAAATTGCCATATGTGCTTTTTCCAGTTGTGTTGAAAAGCCTTTTCATGACCGCTTAGATGCAGTTATTCATGGATTAAAGTTACGTGGTTATCAGGTTGTTGAAGGGGAGAGCCTTCGAGACTTTAAGTCAGCTAAAGATAGAGCTGATGAACTAACTCGCTTTTTACAGGATGATTCAATTGCTGCCGTTATGCCACCTTGGGGAGGAGAGTTGGCTATGGAAATACTGCAATTTATTAATTTCGATGCAATTAAGTCTTATCGGCCAAAATGGATTGTTGGCTTTTCTGATATCAGCACTTTTATGTGTATGCTAACAGCACGTTGTGGGTGGGCTACATTACACACTGCAAATTTGATGCAACAGCATCCTGATGAAACAGATCATTATTGTTTGCAAGTATTTGATGTGTTGGCGCTTAACAAGGGTGAGCAGTTCAAGCAAATACCCGCTGAGTATTATCAAGAAAAAACAATCGATTATGCAACAGAGCCTAATTCATTATTTAACTTTACACAGCCTAGCCAATGGCGTTGTTTAAATTACAAAGATGCCAGAGACATTGAGCTAACAGGGCGGTTGTTTGGTGGCTGTTTAGACAGTCTCAATGTTTTACTAGCGACGCCCTATCTTGATTTACATTCGTTTAAACAACGTTATGCCCAAGAGGGCCTGGTGCTGTATCTCGAAAACGCAGAGCTGCCACCAACGGCTGTGGCGCGTAGTTTAATGGCGTTAAAGCTCAATGGTTTATTTACGGATATTAATGGCATTATTCTAGGTCGCAGTGCTTTAATTAACTCGCCTCATAAAGAGGTTGATTATTATGAGGCTATAGAGCTGGCGCTTGGAAAATGTATTTTCCCTGTTATTATTGATGCCGATATTGGCCATATAGCGCCAAATATGAGTTTAATCAATGGTGCTTTTTGTACATTTAAAGCCAGTATTAATAAGGGTGTCGCTAATAATGTGAGCTTGATCACTTCTTTAAAGTAGCTTTAGGCTCATGCACTGGCATGAGCCTACAATTATTTTAAAGTACGTCGACTATTTGCTCTTTTTCCAAACGAGACTTAGGTAATGTGGCGTTATAATCTTCACTGCTATCATGATAGCCAATCACCATTGCAACATCACAAATGTAGCCATTTAGTTCGTGTTTAAACTCCTCACCAATTAGTTGTGAATCTACTCCTTCCATCGGAGTTGAATCTATACCCAATCGCGCAGCAGCATGCATGGCATTGCCCAATGCTATATATGTTTGCGCTTTAGTCCACGCCGCATTATTGCCATTGTCATCTGTGTTTAAATCAACAAAAGCAAATGCGCCGAATGCTTGTTCGCGATTTTCTTTTGGTGTGCGACCATTTTTGATATCTGTATCGATGACTTGTGCATAATCATCGCGAGTATAGGTTGGGTTGTAAGCAAATAAAATAGTGTGCGAAGCTGCTTTTATATGAGGCTGATTAAATTGAAATTTATTTTCAAAAGTACGGTGCATCCGTTCTTTTGCCTGATCAGATTCAATAACAATAAACTTCCATGGTTGAGAGTTTATCGATGAAGGAGAAAGACGTATAGCTTCAATAAGAACAGCTAAATCTTCAGCTGGTACACGTTTAGTTTTATCATACTTTTTAGCTGTATAGCGTGTTTTCAAATCAGTAATTATTGGGTGTGTCATGATTGGTTCCTGTTAAATTTTTTACAAGTGCTTACCGTTGGATGAATATTAACGCTTGCATTAGGGTTGATAAACAGCATAATAATTGAATCATTATCAAATAAAATTAGATAATATGCAGGTTGATGATTTAAAGCTGATATTAAAAGTTGCTGAGCTTAAAAGTATTACCCTTGCTGCAGCAAAACTTGATATGCGCGCAGCCACAGCCAGTGCTGCAATAAAACGAGTTGAAGCATCGTTGGGTGTAGAGCTTTTTGTACGTACCACTCGTCACCTAAGGTTATCTGCAGCGGGGGAGCGATATATCCCTCAATGTGAGCAGGCGGTTGCGATGCTTGAAATTGCAAAGCAAAACCTCAAAGGTGAACACGATGAAATAGAAGGGGAGTTACGCGTTGCGCTTTCATCTGACTTAGGGCGAAATATAGTGATCCCTTGGATTGATGAAATTATGGACAAATACCCTAAGGTCAGTTTACGTACACACATAAGCGATAGTAATATAGACTTTTATCGTGATTCTGTAGACATCGCACTGCGCTATGGTTCGCCTAGTGATGCAAACGTGTATGGCTTTAAAATTTGCAATGTTCCGCGTTTATTATGTGCAACCAAAGGTTATGTCCTTGAGCACGGAAATCCGCAACACCCGGACGATTTACAGAGTCACGAAGGTCTTTTTTATCAATTACAAGACATAATCAATAATGTGTGGGAATTCACTGACGGCCAAAATAAATACAAAGTGAAAATGCAAGGTAAGCGTGCATCTAACGATGGCGATTTAGTGAGGCGTTGGTGTGTTGCTAGCAAAGGGCTTGCTGTTAAATCTGCATTAGATATTGCAGATGACCTCATCAATGATAGGGTAATAACATTAATGCCTGATTATCAACACACATGTGGTGAGCTGTGGCTTATTTGCCCAACCAGACAATCAATCACACCTGCGGTAAGGTTGCTGCGCGATGTATGCCGCGAAAAAGCAAAGGCAAAACTTACGGCATTAATAGATAAAGGTATTCTCGATAAGAGTGTTTTGAAGGACTAAATTTAAACGCGCTTGAATAAACACAAGCGCATTTTTATATTTAAATTCGTTGTTATTGACTATGTTTTTTAATTGTCCGCAGCTGATTAATAGCCTGTTGAGCGCTTTCACTGTTAGGCTCTAACTCAAGTGCTTGTTGGTAACTTTGTAGAGCAAGTGAATATTTTTTTGCTGCCATATATGCTTCACCTAAACTATCATGGGTATTGGCTGAATCTGGGTATTTAGCAGCATTTAGTTTAAATATAGTAATTGCAGCCTCCAGCTCTTTCATAGCCATCAATTCATAACCGAAATAATTAATGCTTCTTTCTCTAAGGGCGATTTTTTGCACATCCAACTGGTTATATTTGCTCTTTAGTTTTGTAATGCCGCCAGTTTGCAAAGCATTATAAAGTTGGCTATCGACATTTTCAGTTGCAGGCTTATATGACTTGCCATAAAAAATATCAGTCAAACCTCTGCTCATAGGTGTAAGTGGAGCACCGCCGGTATTATTAAGAATAACGACCAATAATTGGTCTTCAATGATTCGGCTGATAAATGCATTAAATCCATCAATTCCTCCGCCGTGCTGAATTTGTGTGAGAGGTTTACCATATTTATTAGGCTCTAACTGATTTACTTCCCAGCCTAGAGCATAATTACGTTGTTCGGAGACCGTATACATTTGGCTTTTCAGTTTTTCATTTAATAACGTGTTTGTGTAAAGAGCCTGATCCCATTTAACAAGATCGCGTGCAGTTGAGTACATAGAGCCCGCAGCGTAGGGGATTGACATATCTAAGTAATCAGCATTTTTATAACCATCTAAATTATTGCTATACCCTGATGCACGCTGTGGGATTATTTTTGTGTGTGAGTCATAGCCTGTATCATGCATATTTAGCGGCGTTAAAATACGCTGTTGGAGTACATCTTGATAGCGCTTTTGAGTTATCGCTTCAATTACCGCGCCAAGAATAAAGTAGCCTGAATTGCTATAACGAAATTGCGTGCCAGGTTCAAATAGTAGGTCTTCACTACACAATAATTCAATAAATTCATCAACAGTGTATGGATTACGGCTAATTCGTGTTCTAAAGTCTTTTGCTCGTGTGTAATTATCGAGCCCTGATGTGTGATTTAGTATCTGCCTTATAGTAATTTTATTACCAATATCTTTACGGTAGTTGGGCAGGTATGTGCTTAAAGGCGCATCGAGTTGTATTTTACCTTGTTGTACTAATTGTAAAATAAGCAATGCGGTAAACTGTTTAGTTATTGAGCCTATTCGAAACTTTGTCTGTGCGGTATTTTTAATATCCCATTCGAAATTAGCATGGCCATAACTTTTCTCAAAGAGTATATCGCCTTGCTTTGCCACTAACACATTGCCGTTGAATTGTTTTAGCTGATGAAATGAACTGACAAAATTATCCATTTTTTTGGCAACTGAGTTAGCCTTTACTACCTGTGTAGTGCTTAGTAATACAATTGTCAGCAAGGCAAAATAGAGTCTACAAACGGTGGTTTTCATCGTTATCCTGTAATAAGTTCGATTATTTAATGAACTATTCATATCGCGGATAGCAGACAAAGTAAATCTATATCGTGTTGATTTATTATGATTAAATCACCGATTGTTGCTTTTTAGAATATAAAAAAGCCCGCGCTGTAAACAACGCGGGCTTGTTGGTTGGGATATCAAATTTTATAACTGAGTAGGGTTAGCTTTGTTATCAATAACACCATTCTTTGTATAAACATCAATAATAGGGTCTTTACCGCGAACTTTACGAATCACACGTTTAAGATCCTCCAGTGCTACATATTGGCATGGAATCAAAATCAGAGTAATTACGGTGGCAAATAGCACACCAAACGCCAGCGATACAGCCATTGGAATAACTATTTTTGCTTGTAAGCTGGTTTCCATAATGATTGGAAGTACGCCAATAAATGTAGTGATTGAAGTCAACAAAATGGCTCTAAAACGACGTGCCCCAGCTTGCATAACCGCATCCTTGATTGCAACGCCATCAGCACGGGCTTTGTTAACAAAATCAACCATAACTAATGAATCGTTCACAACAACACCCGCTACCGCGATAATGCCAAAGATTGATAAGCCGCTCATGGTCATACCTAAAATCATATGACCAAACATAGCGCCAATTACACCGAATGGGATCACTGACATAATGATTAGTGGCTGTGAATAAGAGCGAAGTGGTATCGCTAATAATGCGAAGATAATCATCATTGATAATGCAAAATCCCGCACTTGCTCAGCTACACTGTCCATTTCTTCTTGAATACGTCCGGCAACACTACTTTGCACGCCCGGGTAATTTTTAAGTAGAGCAGGTAAGTATTCATCACGTATTTCTTGTGCTATTGCAAATGGTTCTACTTGGTCAGTATTAACAGCAGCCCATACATTAATCGTACGTTTTGAGTTTTCACGGCGAATACGGTTAACACCATCGACCAAGTTTACTTGCGCAATTTCTGCAAGTGGTACTTCAGCACCGCTAGGTGTAATGATACGTACACTTTCAATATCGCTAATTGAGTTACGTGCCTCTTCAGGGTAACGAATCATCACCTTAATTTCTTCACCATTACGTAAAATACGCTGTGCTTCAAGGCCGTAATAGCTAAAGCTTACTTGTGATGCAACATCTGACAGTGTCAGCCCCATGCTGTAAGCAAGAGGTTTAAGGTCTAGTTGTACTTCATCTGTGGCACTTTGCATTGAGTCATTTACATCACCCACACCTTCCATACTGTTTAGTTTTTCTTTCAGTTTGGCTGCAACCTCTTTAAGCTGCTTATTATCCTTACCTTCTAAACGAAAGCTAATATCGCCATCATCTCGTCCACCATTCATTATACTGTCTTCAATTGTTAGTGTTTTAACACCAGGCAGAGGTGGCATTTGTTCACGCCATAAGGCGCTGAGCGCAAACGTATCGATAGGGCGTAAGTCTGGTTCAATCAATATAGCCATAATGCGAGCATTTGTACGACCACGCAGGCTTACTGATAAATCACGCACCATCGCAGTGCCGTATTGTTCTTTAAGTTGTTCATCAACGTCTAAAATAACTTGTTCAATTTGCTGTATCGTTGCCAGCGTAGCTTGTTCTGACGACGCTAAGTTCATTTCAACCGAAATACGTGGAAAATCATGAGGGATTTTTGGGTTTGCAACAAACTTAACTAAACCACCAGCGAACATACCGCCACTGACTATAAGTATACAAACAAAGCCCATGATGACGGCGTAACGGTAATGAATACAACGTGCAATAAATGGCGTGTAGTAGTTTTGTACAAAACGTTTCAATCCGCCATCCATGACTGTGCGTAAGCGATGTAGCGGGTTTTTAGGATTAGGTTTACGTACTTTCATTGCAGCCAAATGTGCAGGAAGTATTAATTTTGACTCAATTAATGAGAAAATTAAGCATAAAATAATCACCCCACCAATGGCTTTAGAAAACGCAGCCCCTGGGCCTGTGGCCAACGTTTGTGGTAAAAATGCGGCAATGGTGGTTAACACCCCAAAAGTTGCAGGCATTGCGACACGTTTAACACCGCGCACAACGTTATCAAGAGAGTGGCCGTGTTTTTCAATCTCAGCACTGGCAGACTCACCAACAACAATAGCGTCATCAACGACTATTCCCAGTACCAGTATGAATGCAAACAAAGAGGCTAAGTTGATCGTGACATCTAAAAAGCCCATCGGCATCATTAAAAAGGCACCTAAGAACGACACAGGTAAACCCATCATTACCCAAAACGCCAAACGCAATGGTAAAAAGAGTGCCAGTACGACCATAACTAATATGCCGCCCCATACCATGTTGTCGACCATCATATCCAAACGGCCTTCAAGGTAGTACGTTAAGTCAACAATCGGTGTTAATTTTACGCCCGCTGGCAGAGTGTCGGCTTTATTCGCTAAATATTGCTTTAAAACTTTAGCGACTTTAGTGATGTCTTGATCTTTTGATGCATTTACTTCGAAAGAAAGAGAGTTTTTACCGTTATATTTAGAGTATTGAAGGCCTTCTTCAAAACCGTCGTTTATAGTAGCCACATCCCCTAAATATACTTGTGCGCCGTCAGGCAATAATATTAAAGGGAGTTTTTCAAACTCATTACCACGGTAGGCTTGTTTTTCAACACGCATTGAAATATAGCCATTTTCAGAGCGTATTTGCCCCGCTGACATATTTGCTGAAAACGCACGTACAGCGCTTGATATATCTCTAAAGGTTAAACCATATTCACGCAGTTTATCCGGGCTTACTTCAATTCCTATTTCGTAGTCTAAACCACCGTTAAAATTAACAAGATTAATTTGCGGCAGTGCTTGTAGTTCATCTTTTATGTTATTACCAAGTTCTTTTAATTGGTAGTTACTCATGTCACCGTATAGTGCGAGTATCATTACTTCTTGCTGGAACTTATTGTGACGAACAATAGGGCGTTCCATGCCAGCAGGAAAGGTATTGATAGCATCAACTTGCATTTTTATTTCGTCGAGCACTTCCTTAGTATCGTACTTTTCATCAACTTCAACCCATGCTTGCGAAAAGCCACGATTTGAATAAGTGATTTTACGTTTTAAGCCTTCTAACCCTTCAAGGCCCTCCTCAATTTTGATTGTTATGCCTTCTTCGACCTCTTGAGGCGCTGCACCAGGGTACACTGCTTGTACGCTGATCCAGTTATTTTCAAACTGTGGAAACATCTGTTTGCGTATTGAAAAGGCCGTTAAAATACCGCCCACTAAGATAAAAATCATGAGCAGGTTGGCGGCAACAGGGTTGCGCGCAAACCAGGCTATTAAGCCTTTTTCACTGTGAATGGTCATGGCTTATTCCTCTTTTAACGCAAGCTGTGTTGCGCTTTTAGGAGATGCTAAATCATTCAGTTTTACTTGCATCCCTTCGGTAGGAAACTCCAGTGCTGAGGTGATTAATTGCTGACCTTGATTGAGCCCTTCACTGGCGATCACCATGCCATTTTGTTCACGGACAATGTTAAGTGTTTTGAATGACAACGTTAAATCATCATTTAAAACGGCAATTTTGTTGTCTTTCACAAGGTGATGAGGAACAACAATCGCATTACTCAGTGTTTGTCCTGTGATGGTGGCGTTAATGTATGAGCCAAAACGCAGTGGCTGTTTACTTTGATAAGGTGTATTTACTTGAGCGACCAAATAGCTCATACGGCTTTTTTGATCGATAACACCTTCACTGCGTACTATTTTGGCTTGCCATGTTGTTGGTTTGCCAGCATATTCAGCCGTTAGCGTTGCAGTTGCACCAATGCCTCCATTTTCTAAGTACTGGAGTTCTTTATCGGCAACGGGTAAACGGATTTCAGCAATTGATGTAGAGCTTAATGCACCAAATTGACTACCAGGATTAACAACACTCCCAAGGCTGATATCACGCGCAGCAATAATGGCATCGTAAGGTGCTTTAATATAGGTGCGTTCTAAGTTTCTAACAGCACGCTTTTCGGCAGCTTGAGCAGCACGATAGCGCGCAAGCTTTTCAGCTAATTGAGGTTTACGTAAATAAAGATTAGATGGGATTACTTGGTTAGAGTCATCTTTTATACGATCCCATTCAGCTTTTGCAACATGCGCTTGGGCACGTTCAATTTCTAAATCAGCGCTCGCTTGCGCCAAACCTGCTTGTGCTTCAATAAGTGCAGCTTCATAATCATTTGGGTCAATTCGTGCTAAAATGTCGCCTTGGCTAACAAATCCACCTTGTACAAATTGTTCTGATACATAGACAACTTGACCACTCACCTGAGCGACTAATTGTGTATGATCTTTAGCTTTAACGACACCATACGATTTTACATCTAAGGAAATGGCATCAAGGTTTACTGCATCAGTAGACACGAGTGGACGAGTATCTTGTTCTGGTTTTTCTTCTGGTGGCTGTTTCATTGATGAGAAACCAGCTGCCAGTGCTATGCCGCCGACGAGTACGGCAATAGGTAGAATTATTTGTTTTTTAGTAGCCACGGGGCTTTCCTCATAATTAGGTGACAGCCTAATGATAATGAATAAAGTATTTATATGTCGTGTGAAGATGTAACAAGTCATTACATAATTAACAAAGTGGTGGTATTGGGTAAAAAGGGGTAAATATGAAAACACAAGCTATGAGCTGTCGATTGGGGTGCGGAGCATGTTGTATTGCACCGAGCATTAGCTCTCCAATTCCTGGTATGCCAAATGGTAAAAAAGCTGGAGAGCGATGCATTCAGTTAGATAACAATAACTTATGTAAATTATTTGGTGATGAAAGCAGGCCGAAAGTGTGTAGCGATTTTACTGCTACTGTTGATGTATGTGGGCAAACGAATGAACAAGCGTTAACTTTAATTACAGAATTAGAGCAAATGACGTGATTTTTTGAGCTGAAAAAATAAAAAACCGCGTAAAAAATGCGGTTTTTTGACATATCTTTTTTTAGCCCTTTACCAACTGTATGTTGCGCTGAGGGTGTATTGTTCGCCGCGACCCGGTGTACCGGGTATTTCTTCAAACGATTCACCCCATAGGTTATCTGCCGCAAGGGTAATAAATAAATTATCAAAGCCAGTCGGTGTCACTTTTAAGGTTAAATGAGTAAATAAAGCTTCGTCATCGCCACTGCGCAATGCATTTTCATGCTGCTTACGCCACTCATTATCAATGCGAAACTCTAACATAGCTGTAGGCGTCCACACTGCGCCGAGGGTAATACGGTGATCAGGAAAGTTTAATGCATAAAAACTGGCATCAATATCCTGTGCGCCGTAGGTTTCTGATTTGTGCAGATAGGTATAGCTACTAACCAGTTCAACAGTATCAAAATGTTTAGTTGCTAAAAGCTCCACGCCTGAAGTGTCTATATCTACTGGGTTTGCGGCGCGGGCAAAGACAGAGTCAAAGCTGTAAGTCCAATCAGTTAAGTTTTCATCTTGACGATAAAACAGTGCTGAGTTTAGTTGCCAAGTTTGTTGTTCAAGTAACAAACCAAGCTCTATATTTTGTGTAGTTTCGCGCTCTAGGTTGTAATTACTTCTAAATAATCCACCAGAATCACTACCGCCAATGGCTGTGTAACCAGCAACTTGGCTTGCTTGCGCAAATGATAAATAAACCGTACGTTCAGTGCCATCAGTATTCACTGTGTTCCAGTTTATATCGCCTAGTAATGAAAACTCTGAATCATCTCTATTGGTATCATCATAGGCTGCACCTAAACGAACTGTCAGTAATTGATTATTGGCAATAGCTGCTTGATACTCAGGCAACACACTTAATTTATAATAATTACGCGAGGTAAAGTTATTCTCAAGCGTGGTTGATTCAATTGAATCTTCAATAAACTGAGCTGAGTAATTTAAAGCAAATGATTGACTTTGGGCATGTCGGCCTGAAAAACCTAACGATTTAACTTCGGTCTCATGAAAAGCTTCAAAGGCACTTGGGTTTTCACGAGAATAAATATAATGATCGTTATTTTTGCGATAATAAGCCGATACTTCAAATGAGCTATCAGCTGCATAGTTTTGCTGATGATTAACTAAAAACAGTTCAGTGTCTAAGTCTTCGGTTTCATTTACACCAAAAGGAGTATACATATTTGGCCAACCAAAAAACTTCTGCTGTGAGCCATAAAAAATATCAGTTTGTGATTGCGGCCCACTCAATTGTACTCGCCCTGAGGCACGACTAAAGTCATGATCGCCATACTCTATGGTGCCGTCACTTTGTGAGTGTGAATATTCACCTTGAAAGCCTAACTGCCAGTCTTTCAACCCCTCAAGAGGCATGGTAATTCCCGCATTCACGCTTTGTAGACTAAAGTCATTTGAACCAACACCCAAGGAAACACTGCCACCGGTGTTGATTGGTGTCCAACCAAAATCAACTGTTCCCACTGAGCTATTCATGCCATAAAGAGCATTATCAACACCTGTAAATATGGCTGGGCCACTGAGCATTTGTGGGGCAATAGGGATTTCAGCAAAATAATGCCCAGACTGCGGGTCGAATAAAGTCGCACTACCAACGCGAAAGCCGGTGTTTTCAAAAATACCGCCACGTATTGTTACATCTGCTTGCGCCTCTGCCATATTTCGTGATTGCAAATCAACACGCGGGTCATACTCTAAGTTAGACACAGGGGCATCAAAGGTGCCTACAGGTAATTGATTTGCAGTGGGAGAAGCACTAATGGTAATTTTTTCTATTTGAGCTAATTCATTTGCTTCATTTGAATAAGCGTAGCTTGATAGGGGAATGATTATAATCGGCAGTATAAGGTGCAGGGCACGTTTCATTTTTTACTAATCTTCTTTAAGTTTAAGCGCTAAAAATTAAATGCGTATCACATTATGTGCGTGATAATATAAGCGTTTTGCAAGGTGATTTTGCGCCGTATTGTACAGCAATAATTAAAAACTGCATTTTATAATCGAGAATCCAATTAATACGCTCTAGGTTTTTTGTGAGCAACAGATACCAAGTAGGTAAAATTATGGCAAAACAGCAGCATACCATCTACTTCGCAGGCGGCTGCTTGTGGGGTGTACAGGAGTTTATGAAGCATTTACCTGGGGTTGTTAGCACCCAAGCTGGTCGTGCAAATGGCACCAGTAATAATACCGCCGGTGACTATGATGGATATGCGGAGTGCGTAAAAGTCATTTTTAATCCTGAAGCCGTCTTGCTAGAACAGCTGTTCGATTACTTTTTTGAAATTATTGACCCTTACAGCATTAACAAGCAAGGGGAAGATGAAGGAGAGAAATACCGAACGGCTATTTATAGCCAACAGCCAGAGTACTTAACAGCTGCTAATCATTACATAAATCAGCGTGACGATGCGAATAAGATCGTCGTGGAAGTAAAGCCGCTAACAAACTATGTAAAAAGTGATGATGAACACCAAGACAGGCTCACGCATTTTCCTGATGATTACTGTCATATTCCGTTGTCGTTGTTACATAAGTATAAAACAAAATAAGTTTTATTCAGATACAAAAAAGCTCACTAAATCGTGAGCTTTTTAATACTTTAAATTAAATTTTACTGGTTCAATTTTCCTGGTGGGAAGCCAGATAGAATTGTTGCTACGGCTTTGTTTACTGCTTTAGTGCGCT
>Ga0115572_10003555_pt1 | contig 12273 bp, 8 predicted proteins | sample COGITO_mtgs_1206_FD_88681 | JGI IMG/M metagenome (GOLD analysis project Ga0115572, IMG submission 88681) | Pelagic marine microbial communities from North Sea - COGITO_mtgs_120607 | ecosystem: Environmental > Aquatic > Marine > Epipelagic | place: Germany:Helgoland, sampling site Kabeltonne... | reverse complement strand
CAAACCCTCATTGTGCGACTCGTCGGCGATCATGAAGTCACGAGCCAACCCGATCTGATCGATCTGTTGGCGGCTGAAGGCATCGACGCCACGCAGGCAACGGTGTCGCGCGACCTCGATGACATCGGCGCGGTCAAGGTGCGGGTCCCCGGGGGAAACACGGTGTACGCCATTCCAGAATTTGCGCCCGACCGGATTGCACCGGTTGACCAGCTACGGCGCGTGATGGGGGAGTGGGTCGCCGAAGTGGCAGTGTCCGGCAATATTGTCGTGTTACGTACCCCGCCCGGGTGTGCTCACGTCGTGGCCTCAGCGCTCGACCGCAGCCGGCCCGACGGTCTGCTCGGCACCGTGGCTGGCGACGACACCCTGATGTGCATCTCGGTCAACGCCGATGGCACAGATCTGTGCAACGACTTGAAAGACTTCGCTGGACTCGACTGAGTCGACGGTGAACGGCGGACTGAAAGGCCTCTATGGATCTCGATGACAAGAATGAATTCGCGCGCGACGCTCACCTGCCGGAACAGGCCAAGACGTTGTGGCACGGTCGCTTTACCGGTGGCCCGTCAGAGTCGCTGCTGGCCTACACCGTCAGCCTTCCGTACGACCAGCGAATGTGGCGTGACGACATCGCCGGTTCCAAGGGCCACGTCCGAGGACTTGCACGCGTCGGATTGCTGACCGAGGACGAGCGTAACGCGATCCTGGGTGCGCTCGACCAAGTCGCCGAAGAGATGGAGGGCAGTGGGTTCCATTTTGTCGATAGTGACGAGGACATCCACACCGCCATCGAACGCCGAGTCACCGAGATTGCCGGTGCAGCGGGCGGCAAGCTTCACACCGCCCGGAGCCGAAACGACCAGGTGGCCACTGCCTTCCGGCTCTGGTGTAAGCGCGAACTGAAAGACGTCGCAATCCGCCTCATCGAGATGCAGGAAGCCTTGCTCGACCAAGCGCTCGAGGCCGGCGACGCGTACCTGCCCGGCTACACCCACCTGCAACGCGCCCAACCAGTGTTGCTCTCGCACCATCTGATGGCACACGGATGGGCGCTCGGGCGTGATGTCAGCCGGCTCGTCGACACACTGCATCGCCTCGACGTGTCACCACTCGGCGCCGGCGCGCTCGCCGGATCGTCGCTCCCGATCGACCCTGTCGGCAACGCTGCTGACCTCGGTTTCGCCAAGGCATTTGACAACAGTCTCGATGCAGTAAGTGACCGGGATTTCGTGGCCGAGGCCGTGTTCAACCTCGCGTTGATCGGCATCCATCTGTCCCGTATCGGAGAGGAGTGGGTGCTCTGGACCTCAGGCGAGTTCTGCTTTGCTCGGCTCGACGACGGGTATGCCACCGGCTCGTCGATGTTGCCCCAGAAGAAGAACCCCGACATCGCGGAGCTGGCCCGCGGCAAGAGCGGTCGTCTGATCGGCAATCTGACTGGCTTGTTGGCCACGCTCAAGGGGCTGCCGATGGCGTACAACCGGGACCTGCAGGAAGACAAGGAGCCGCTGTTCGACTCGGTCGAGCAAGTCACGCTCGCGGTCGCCGCATTGACCGGCATGATTGCCACGGCAACATTCAACACCGACGCAATGGCAGCGGCCGCCGATGAGGAGACCATGGCCGCGACCGACCTCGCTGAGTTTCTCGTGCGTGACGGTATGCCGTTCCGAGAAGCGCACGCTGTCGTCGGTGCCCATGTGCAGGCTTGTCTCGCCGGCAAGGGTCGCTTGGCCGACCTCGTCGCAGCTGACCCGGTGCTCGGGCCAGACGCAGCAGCACTGGTCCGTCCGGGCGTGGGTGTTCAGATGCGGACCTCGCGTGGTGCTGCCGGGCCGGCGGCGCGAGACGAGCAGGTGGCGTCGTATCGCACCATGCTCGCCGATGAGATCACCGCAATCCGAGACCTCGCACCGCTCGACTGAGTGCCTGACCTGGCGCAACCGATCGAGCGAGCGTGGTTCGAGCGCGACGCGCCTGAGGTTGCTCCAGACCTGCTGGGGAAATGCCTGGTCGTCGATGTCGCCGGAATCATGTGCAGCGGTCGGATCATTGAGGTCGAGGCCTATATGCCCGATGATCCGGCGAGCCACACGTTCAACGGAGAAACCTCGCGCAACTCGGTGATGTTTGGCCCAGCCGGTCATCTCTACGTCTACCTCAGCTATGGTTAGCAAGAACCAGAGACGGAGCAGGCGGTGACGGTAACGTAACCAGCATGGCCAAGGAACTCGCCGCCCTCGCACGACCAAAGAAGAACTGGTCTGAGATGACTGACGAAGAACTCGACGACATCGCAGCGGTGATCGTCGGTCAGATCAACGCCAGCAAGTCCTGCGGTGCGCCAGTACCTCGAACCGATTTGAACGCCTCACAGCGCAACGTGTGAGGCGATGAAGCGGCGCTCAATCGCTGCGGTGCTGGAACCTCGAATCACTGCCTGAAGACATTGCTGATCGTCGTCCTGCAACGAGTCGCCCTGCTTTCAAAAAAGAACGCATCCCAGTCGCCGGTCTGACCTGGCCGCAGACCCCGAACGACATCGATCGAGTCGTCCACAAGATCGCCGCCAGAAGACTCGAATGCAATGTCGATGTACACATCAACAACGCTCCCGGTGCCGTTAAAGACAGTCCCGGTCACCTTGCCGCCATTCACGCAGGTCAGCTGCGTGAGTTCCACATCGCCCGGGTCGAACTTCTTGGCGCTCTCTTCTTCGCCAATGTCGGTGAAGGCGATGGCGGCGAAAGCGACAGCGAAGACGGCGGTGGTGAGCAGCAACGGTGTGCGGTTGCGACTCACCCACCGTTTCAGCTTCCAGGACCACGGCGGTTTTGGGTCTGGCTCGTTCATCTAGCGAGTCTTGCACCTCGACCAGCGAACGTCAGACAGCACAACGCCCCACACGAGACAACGTCTGACGGAAACTCGAGCGGGGCGCTGAACCGATCCGGCCAGCACCGGTGCCGGCCGAATCTATGAGGCGTGCTGCCTTTTCATCACCCGCCAAGCCCAGCCTCCCACATCTCCGGTCGTTTTCCACTCGTGGTGGCGAACGCCGTGCAACCCACCGTTTGCCTCACGGTCACGTGTCGTGGGCGAACCAGGAACGTGACACAAACGGTTGGGGTGGTGGGAGGACGTCAGTTGCGGATGGGTTCGTAGGTGGGGCGGGCCTCTTCGGGCGGGGGTTCGGTGTAGATGGTGATCGCCCCGTCGGGGTCGAACGCCTTCGGCGGGCCTTCGGGGATCTCGCCCGGCTTGTAGCGCACACCACCGTCGGCGAACTGCCACAGGCCCGGCGCCGTGCGGTCGATCTCGTCAGGACCTTCGGCGGTCGGGTCCCACCAGATCTCGGCGATGTCGTCGACGCCGCGGTAGTCGGGCTCGAAGTCGTCCGGCCAGATGCCCTCGGTGCCCCACGACAGCGACGGCCCGGTGACCGCACGAGCCGTCGGCTCGGCATCGAAGGCGGCCTGGTTGAACGTCTCGATGGTGAGGTTCGGTCCCGTCGCCTGGAGGAAGGCGTAGAAGGTGTTCGGCACCGGCGTGATCACGCCGATGTTGTCGGGCGACGGCGGCGGCTCACCCTGGAACCACTCATAGATCGCGTACGAACTGCCGATCGTTCGATCGACGCGTGCGCTCAGGTTCGAGATGCCGAAGGCGTTCGCCCACTGCTCTTGGTTGTAGGTGCGTGAGAACGCAGACGTGTCGACGAGTACCGAACCGGTCACGACCCACTCGGGGAAGTAGTTCTGCGCCGTCGCCTCGTTGGTGAATTCGCGAGGCGCGATCGGGTCACCGTTGAAGATCACCGAGGTGACCCCGGCCTCCTTCAACCGACTGATGATCGTGGCTGCCGACTCCTGCAGCGTGCCCGGGTCGAGGGCGTAGCTCTGCGACTCGGCGATCTCGAATCCGGCCGCCGCTGCGTTGGCTTCGAAGCGTTCGTTGCCTTCGACCGATGCCGCGCTCGATTCGATCCAGATCCGGCCGAACACGCGCTCAGTGTCGCGCATCGACTCGTCGCCCGCGTGGCGGGCGACGTCACCCGCAAGGCGCTTGCCGATGTACTCGGCCACGAGCAGGTCGAGCTGGTCGGGACCCTTGCCCACGCCGTAGGCCAGGCCGGCGTTGTCGGTGTACCACTCGGTGTTCTGGCCCGGGCCGCAGCTGAAGCACGGAATGCCGCGGGCGGCGAGCTCCTCGGCGAACGCGTTGGTGAGCGTCGGCCCACCCCACACCATGAACGGGTCGAGCTCCTCGTCGATCATCACCGCGTCGGCGCGAGCGGCAGCTGCGTCGGTGACGGGGCCGGAACCGACGACGTTGATCAGCTCGACTGAGCGGCCGTAGGTCTCGTAGTAGGTCTCGTAGTACTCGATCATGCCGCGCAGCGTGGCCTCGTCGTCCTGGACGCTGTCGTCGTTGACGATCGCGGAGGTGATGAAGTTGAGGATTGGGTCTTCGTCCTGGCTGACCCAGTTGACGATGCGGATCGTGTCGGCGGTGACGCCGCGTGCGGTCGCCCCGCCGTTGTCGCCCTCGAAGGGTGCGAAGCACTCCGGAGCGAAGAACGTCTGCACCTTCACGAGGCCGGTCTCCGTGTCGCACCGCTCGCCGAAGTCGACGTCGAGGCCGAGGTCCTGGGCCACGCTGAAACTCATCACACCGTCGGGCAGCGGGCTCCCGGGGAAGGTCGGTTCGTCGCCATCGTCGGGCTCGGTGCTCGCGGGCCCGCTGGTGGCTGGGTCGCTGCTGGCCGGCTCGTCCGGGTCGCTGGTTTCGGGTTCGCTCGATGCCGGATCGGTGCTCGGTGCGTCGGTGCCCGGCGCCGCGTCGGTGGCGACGGTCGTGTCGTCGGTGGCGACCGAATCGTCGTCGTCACCGCCGCTCGACACGACGATGCCGATCACGACCAGCGCGACCACAGCGATCGCCGCGATGGGTCCGTAGCGTTTGAGCGCTCGCCCGGTGTCGTTGTTCGATCCTTCAGCTGATGCTGGATGCATGGTGGTGCTCCCTGGTTGGTGCCGATGTTGCCGTTGTTGTCGATGCCCGTGGCGTTGCTGATGCCTCGGGTGTTGCTGATGCCTGGGCTGACGCTTGCGTCGGTGTCGAGCTCATGTGTTCGATCGATCGATGGCGGCCGGGTCGGTGCCGAGATACGACGCCACGACTGCCGGGTCGTGCAGCACGTCATGTGGCGCGCCGCTCGCAACGACGGTGCCCTGGTCGAGCGCGATGATGCGATCGGAGATCGACGAGAGCAGGTTCATGTCGTGCTCGATCACGAGCAGGGCCGAGCCCATGTCGGTGCGCATCCGTTCGATTACCGGGCCGAGTGCCTCGACTTCGCGCTGCGCGATGCCGCTCGACGGCTCGTCGAGCAGCACCACGGTCGGCCGGTGGGCGACGACGCAGGCGAGGTCGACGATGCGGCGACTGCCGGTGGAGAGTTGCTTGATCGGCTTGTGGCGATGTGTTCCGAGGTTCATCAGTTCGATCAGCTCGGCCACCCGGAGCCTGATCTCGGTCTCGCTGTCGAATGCGGCGGGAAGGTGCAGCGCGGCAGAGATGGGGTCGCGCGACGAGATCCACCGTTCGAGTGACACCGCGATGGCCTCTTCGACGGTGAGCGATGGGAAGAGCCGTGCGTCTTGGAACGAGCGCCCGAGGCCGCGCCGAGCCCGGGCACTCGCACTGAGCGTCGACACGTCGAGCCCTGCGAGCTCGACGCGACCGGCATCGGTCGGTGTGGTCCCACCGATGAGGTCGAACAACGTGGTCTTGCCCGCGCCGTTCGGCCCGATGAAGCCGACGATCTCCTGTTCTGCGACCTCGAAGCTTACGTTGCGCACCGCACTCAGCCCGCCGAACCGACGCGAGAGTCCGTGCACCCCCAACGCAATCCGCTTCTCCTCGGGTTGAATCCGGACAACCCCATTCTCCGTCCCGTCCTCAGTCCGCTTTTCCGTACTGTCTTCTTGGGGCTGCATCCGGACAGCGTCATCTCCGCTCTCCCCACCTGCCGGTGCTGCGGTGTCGCCGAGGAACACCGAGCGCAGCAGGTCGTCGCGTTCGAGCAGTTCGGCGGTCGGGCCGTGGAAACGGATGCGACCACGCTCCATGAAGTACGCTGTGTCGGCGAGTTCGAAGGCAACGTTGACGGACTGCTCGACGAGGATCACGGTCACGCCGCTCGCCGCGATCTGTCGGACCATCGTGAGCAGCTGCTCGACGATCACCGGGGCGAGGCCGAGCGACAACTCGTCGATCATCAGCAGGCGTGGTTTGACGAGGAAACTCATCCCGAGCGCGAGCATCTGCTGTTGGCCGCCGGAGAGATTCGCGGCGGGCTCATCCATGCGGTCGGCAATCGCCGGGAACGTCTCGAGTACGGCCGCAAGCCCCTCGTCGAGCGCAGCCTGGTCGTTGCGGTTGAGCCACCCGGCGGCGTCGAGATTCTCTCGAACGGTGAGGCCGGGGAACACACCGGCACCGCCGGGGATCTGGACGATGCCGTGGCTGGCGATCTCGTTCGGCGGTGCGTGGGTGATGTCGCGACCGTCGAAGATGATGGCGCCCTGATCGGCCTCGGCCACGCCCGAGATGGCCTTGAGCAGGGTCGACTTGCCGGCGCCGTTGGTGCCGAGCAGCGCGACGACGTCGCCTTCGTCGATCTCGAAATCGACGTCGTGCAGCACGCGCACACCCGAGTACCCGACGTTGACGCCTCGGCACAGCAGCAGCTTCACCTCGCCGCGGCTCCGCTGGTTCATCACCTCGGCGCGCGCCAGAGCGGTCTGTCGCACCTGGGCGATGTCGCTGCCGATGACGCGACCGCCACTTGCGATGACGAGCCCACCGATGAGGAACACCGGCGTCATCAGTGCCATGCCGGTGCGGATGCCCCAGTTGTCGGCGATCCAGCCGATGAACGGCAGCATCAACAGCCCGGGGAGAATCCACAGCGAGGCCATCGAGAAGCCCATCGATCGCGCTCGCGGCGGAATCGCGAGGGAAAGCGACGCGAGGATTCCCGGCCCGACGATCGCCAAGCACAAGGCGATCATGAAGTTGGCGCCGATCGCCACCGCGAGGTTGGGCACCACGGCGAACACGAGCGAGAGCCCGGCGGTCACGGCCGAGACCACGGCGAGGAACCTGAGGATGAGTCCGGGGTCGCGCACGACGAGCTTCGTGGCGATCCGCGCCCCGATGAACAGCCCGATCAGTTGGCCTGGTTCGGAGGTGGCTGCCACCACACCGCGAGCACGCTCGTCGAGCCCGTAGGCCTCCTCGTACAGCAGTGCCGCAAGCGTGCCGAATCCGATCAGCGACACGGCGAGGAACGGCATCGCCACGAAGATCCGGCGGAGCGTCTCGATCTTCCAGCACATGCGCCACGCCTCGGCATACGACGGGGGAGCCTCCTCGGTCGCCTGCGCCTCGGCATCACCCCCGGCGAGCCGGCGTTCGTGATTGCCACGAATCGGTTCACGCAATCGCAGGCCGATGAACACGAGCACGATCGTGGGGATGGCGAACACGAGGAACGGCGCACGCCAGCCGAACTGGAAGGCGAGGAGCCCCGCGATGATTGGGCCGAGGATCGCACCGACGGCGTTGGCGGCCCGATGGAAGCTGTAGACCTTCGGCCGGCGATCGGGTTCGAACCAGTCGGCGAGGAGCGAGTTGTGCGTCGGGTCGTTGACCGCCTTGCCGATGGCCGAGCCTGATCGGGCGATGCCGAGCATGACGATGCCTGTCGCCAGGCCGGTCATGAACGAGAAGCCCGCCCACATCGTTGCGCCGATCAGCGCAAGACGAACACGTGGGTACCTGTCGGCGAGGCCTGCGATGGGCACCTGCAGCGCGAGTGCGAAGGCGAGGACGACCGCGATGAGCACGAGCAATCCGGTGAACCCGAGTTCGAATTCGTCGCGGATCTCCGGAGCGAGAATCGCGAACGCAGTGCGGTCGAGTTCGTCGACGGCGTTGAGGCCGAAGAGCACCAACAGAGCGAACAGTGGTCCGTCGCCGGTGATCGAATGGAGCCAGGCCCGGGGCCCAGATCGCCGAGCCTCGGGTGCCTGTTCGGTGGTGGTTGGTTCGCTCACGTGGTCAACACCTCCTCGACGTCGATGGTCGGGTCGGTGTCAGACTCATCGGTCGCGTCGACGTCGATGTCGGCTGGTGTGTCGTCGAGTTCGCCGTCGCCTTCGACGAGACCGCTGCGCTTGCCGAACCACCGAAGCACCAGGTCGCGCAAGTCGTACCAGAGCCCCGACAGACCGCCGGGCGCCACGAGCAGGACGCCGAGCACACCGATGCCGCTCGCCAGGATGCGCCACGAGCCGGTCAGCCAGAAGAACGTTCCGTTGAAGTAGAGCGAGCCGAGGAATGCGCCGAGCGCGGTGCCCAGCCCGCCGACCACGGCAGCGGTGAACACGAGCAGGTTGAACTCGGCGTCGTCGGCCACGAAGGCCTGCTGGTGGTGCACACTGACCGAGCCGGCGAACGCAGCGAGGAAGCCCGAGATCGCAAAGGCGGTGAGCTTGGCGCGCACGGGGCTGACGCCGTACGACTCGACGGCGGCCTCGTTGTCGCGCAGGGCGATCAGCACGCGTCCGGTTCGGCTGTTGCGGATGCCGCGCATCGCACCGATGGCGAGCAGCATCGCGATGAGCGACACGTAGTAGATCGCCGTCGACGACGTCCAGTCGATGACGCCGAAGATCGGATTTCGCTCGATGCGGTCGGTCGGGATCCAGTCGAAGAAACGTGGGTTGAGTACGTACTGACTCACGGTGATCGCGAAGGCGAGTGTGGTCACTGCAAGGTACGCGCCACGGAGTCGCAGCGCGGGAACCCCGACCACGAGCGAGGAGGCGGCGCCGATGCACCCGGCGACCAGCGTGGCGAGGGTGAAGTCCCAGTGCCAGCGCTGTGTGAGCCAGGCGCTGGTCGCACCGCCGACGAGCGCGAACGCGAGCTGGCCGAGCGACAGCTGGCCGGCCCACCCGGTGAGGATGCCGAGCGACATGAGGGTGATCGCAAAGATGAAGATCAGGCCCATGCGAACGACGACCGTGGTGCCGAAGAGGTTCGGGAAGAACGCGAAGAAGGCCACGACGGCGACACCGCCGACGATGCGGGCGATCCGCACGACGGGCAGTCGGGCATAGATCGCCGCGATGGGGCGAACCTCGCCGACGCTCTGCCAGGCGGTGGTGTCGACCTCCGAGCGCGATCCTCGGGTGCGGCGGGCCAGCAGTCCGACCACGATGACCGCGCCGGTGATCGCACCCATCTTCGCCTGCGCCTCGATCGACCCCGAGTTCCACACCACGGCCTCCTGCAACACACCGAGTGCGATCGAGGTCGCGAGGATGGTGGGCAGGTGGATGAGTCGGCCGAGGGTGAGCGCGGCGAGCGAACGCAGCAGGAGCAGCAGGCCGAGCGCACCACCGACCGGCAGCCCGTACACACCGCTGCGCAGGAACAGCGCGAGAAAGCCGAGGAGCGTGGCGAGCGACCACACGACGCTCTGCAACCCCTTGACCGGAATACCGAGCATTCCGGCGCGACTCGGGAGTTCGGCCGCCGCTCGAATCGCGATGCCGAGGCGGGTGTACCGAAGCAGCACGCCGACAGCGACGATCGCAATCGGTGCGAGCACGAAGGCGAGCACGTGGTTGGCGTTGAACACCCGCGTGCCGATCTCAAAGTCGATGTCGAACGGGGCGTCGATGCGTTGCGACTGCACGCGCGCGCCCCACCAGCCGGGCAGGAACAGTGCGCAGACACCGAGGAGTTGCGCCACGCCGATCGTGGCGACGGTGACGACGAGGCGGGGTGCGTCGAAGAATCTGCGGATGATGAGGAACTCGACTGCCACACCGAGTACGGCGGCAGCGATGAACCCCAGGCCGAATCCGAGATACCAGCTGAGCCCCGATTCGATGATCAGCATCACACTCAGCACGGCGGGAAGCAGCCCGAGTTCGGCGGCGGTGAAATTGAGGACGCGGTTCGCCCGGTAGACGAGGTACATCCCGAGCGAGACGAGGCTGGTGATCAACCCGAGCACCAAACCGGCGACGATCGACCCGGCCGGCGCCGGGAACCAGATCTGCTGGATCACGATCAGCACGATCGGCCATGTCAGCCAGCTCACGCGCTGCAGCGGTGCGGGAAGCTCGGGCAGGGTCATCGGTCGGTACCGATGCGTTGGCCGTCGCGGAGGACGAGGTACTGCCGGTCGGGATCGCACTGCGGAATGCGTGCGGTCGGCGGGCCCGAGTCGGGGTTGCCCTGCAGCACGTCGACGCCGTCGGGCGCGTACTGGAGGATGTAGGTCTTGCGGATGTCGGCTGAGATGTTGGGGCCGGTCCGATGCGGCGTCAGCGACGAGAACACGACGGCCCCGCCGGCCGCAACCGGTGCAGGGGTTGCGTCGGGGTGATCGTCGAAGCACTGCAGCCCGAGGGGATGCACGTAGCGATGGGCGAGCGTGCCGTGCCGGTGGCCACCAGGAGCCACCCACGGGCAGCCGTTGTCGACGGTGGCATCGGTCAGCGCCAGCCAGATCGTGAGGTACTGCTGGGGCTCGATGAAGACGTAGCCGTTGTCCTGGTGCCACGGAAACTCACGTGGCTTCTGCGGCGACTTGTAGACGAGTTGATCCCAGTAGAGGCGAACATCGGGGCCGATCAGGTCGTGGCACAGATCGGCGACCACCTCGCTGCGGCTGACGCGTCGCGCAGCGTCTGACGAGCGCACCGCATGGGGCGAGAACATGATCGCGTCGGCCTCGGAGATGGCGAAGCGATCGTCGGGCTGCGTCCGAGCGAAGGCACTGGCCTCAGCTTCGATCTCGTCGAGTTCGGCCGTGAGCTCGGCGAGGGTGTGGTTGTCGACGACGTCGTCGACGACCAGCCACCCGCCGTTGTCGAACTGGTCGCGCTGCTCGGGTGTGAGCCGACGGAGTTCGTGCTCGGCGCGTTGCCACTCGAAGTCGGTGCACCAGGGATGGAGCACGCCGATGAGTGGCTCGGTGGTCACGACAGATCGATCCGCCGCTCGAGGACGAACTCGTACTCGAGGTAGGAGTTGACGTGTTCCTGGCCCGGCGCCGGCGGGATGAGTTGCGCCGACTGCAGCAGCATCCACCCGTCTTCGAGCGCCCGCACCCCATTCGAGTACGGCGGGCCGTCGGGCGACTTCGGCTCGGGGAGCGGCGCTCCGGCGCCCCGCGTCCCGTCGTGGAACGCCCAGGCAATGACCTGGTCGTCGAGTGAGGCGCCGTCCATCCAGAGGTAGAGGACTTGCTGTCGAACGGTCATCGCTGCCGACCTCGCCTGCTCAGACGGCGGCGCGTGCGGCGCGCTGTTCGAGGCGGGTGAGGTAGTAGTCGACGTCGAATTCGTCATCGCCGCTGAGGTAGCGCCACAGCAGAGCTCGCTGGAGTTGCGCGTTGCGGTAATCGGTGACGCTCATCCACGGGGGCATCGAGCGCAGTGTTTCGGCGACGCTGCCGCTCTGCATGCGGGCGAAGATGTGGTCGGTCGATCGCCCCTGGATCGCATCGAAGTCGTCGAGGTTCCACAACCGCACCTGGGGTTCGGTCGGGTTGAGGCGCGTCTTGTGCATCCACCGGTCGGGGCCCGGGTTGGGTTGGCCGGCGTGCCAGAGGCCGTGGTGGAAGGCGAAGACGGTGCCTGCCTTGCAGCTGACCTGTTGCTCGCCGGTGATGTGTTGGTACCGGCCGATACCCGCCGATCGCACACGGGTGAGGTGGCTGCCTGGAACGAATCGGGTGCCGCCTTCGCCCGGTTCGACGTCGTTGCAGAACCAGAAGAGTTGGATGTCGAAGGTGGGGTCGTCGGTGTCGGTGCTGGCGTCGACGTGGAGCGGCTGGCGGTGTGTGCCGCCTGATGGAATGAAGTGCACCCAGTCGTGGTCGAACTCCGGGTTGGCGCCGACGAGTGAGGTGATGATGCCGCGGATCTGCGGAAGCCGGAGGTACTCACCGATCACCGACGGCTCGGGATAGCACTCGTCGAGCGGGGTTCCCGAGTGCGGTGGGCGCATCGCATCGAGATCGGTTGACGCGAGGAGTCGTCCGGCGTTCAACTGCTCGAGTTCTGCGACGGCTCGCGTGTTGATGTCGGCGGGGACGATCTCGTCGAATCGCAGAAAACCGTTGGCCACGAACTCGGCCATCTGCCTCGTGCTGAGCCGATGGTCTGTGACGCCCAT
>Ga0115572_10003552_pt1 | contig 12277 bp, 8 predicted proteins | sample COGITO_mtgs_1206_FD_88681 | JGI IMG/M metagenome (GOLD analysis project Ga0115572, IMG submission 88681) | Pelagic marine microbial communities from North Sea - COGITO_mtgs_120607 | ecosystem: Environmental > Aquatic > Marine > Epipelagic | place: Germany:Helgoland, sampling site Kabeltonne... | reverse complement strand
GACTGCGCCGGGCAACGCACGCTCGGCGCGCTCGTGCTCGGGGCGCCGCCGGAGGTGCTCAAGCGGGAGATGCGTGGGTTGAGCTTGATTTTAAAATGCGCGATGCATCGCGACCGCGAGCCGATGCTCCGGTTGTCGCTGCTTCGCACGCTGGACGCGGCGTTCGAGTCGCGCGAGCACGGCGTCGCGTTCCAGGGCGTCGCGAACGAGGTTGTCGAGCGCATGATCAGCGAATCGCTCATCTGGAAGGCTGGAAAGACGGCGGCGGCGGTGCGATACGCCGCAATCGTCTGCCTCGGCACCATGCTTCGAAACGACCTGTGCCCCAAACGCGACCTTCTCACCGCGATTACGCGCGGTGAGATCTTACCGCAGATCGGCGCGGCGCTCGAGGAGGACTTCTACGCGGATACCCGGTCCGCGGCGTGCCACGCGCTCGCCATGCTCCTCACGCGGTGCGGCGATCGCCTCACCGACGAGCACAGGCGGTACGTCTACCCCGAACTTCTCAAGCGAATGGACGACTCCCGCGACGAGATTCGGATACAATGCGCCGGGGTCGTCGCCGCGTTCTTCGAAGCCATGCCTGCAGACTACGACGAGACGAACGTGGGGTACCTGCTGAAGGGGTTCATGGTACACATGGACGATCCGAACCGCGCGGTGCAGGAGGCGGTTTGTTCGGCGGTTGAAATCGCGGCGGTGAAAAAGCCAGACGCCGTGCGCGAGTCTGTTCGAGCGGCGCGTGACGCGCACCGGGGGCCGACGTACCTGGACCGAGCTGACGCCGCCGCGCGTGGGGCGTGAGTTAAGTGTTAGTCGTTTCGCTTGGCTAACTTTCATTCATTGATGACGAGCTACTCTATGATAATGATCGACGACTGACTTTACGGGCTGAAGAAGATTCGTCCCTTGCCGCTGTTGCCCTTCTTCCCGCTGTTGCCGGCGGACAGCGACCCGAGCGACCCGTCCCGTCTCAGGCTCGGCCGCATCCCGTTCTCCGATACATCGCCGCCCTGGCTTTCCCTGGTTTCCACGGCGTGTTCCTCGAACCGCGCCAGACCTTCCCTCCAGTTGTCCACGGTCATTCCGTCTGGGGTGTACACGCAGCACACGCCGAGCGTCGCCACCTCCCGGACGTTCCGCGCCTCGTTATCGAAGAACAGCATGCGCTCGAAGGGCACGCCGCTCTTTGCCTTGAGCCGGTGGAACTGTTCCGTCTTGCTCCGCACCGGGTACACCTCCATGTGATCCACCGCGTCCTCCAGCGTGACGCCCAACCCGCGATTGTCGGCGCACACGCGTAGGAGGCGCATCGCTTCCGAGGCCCATTCCGGTTCGTCCGTCCTGGACGCGTACGCGATCTGGACGTTGGCGCGACGCCATCGCGGGCGGTTGAGCATCTCCTCGATGGCTATCCGGGCGCCCGGGTGGATCGTCAGCTCCGTCCCGAGCCGGTCCACCACCCGGGTACTCCCCGGAGGGTCGCGGACGAACCGTCCGGCCATCATGTACCTTTTCGTGAACAAAATACGATGTCAGTGCAATTGCCCATGTAGCGCTACGATAATTAAAAGAAACTCACATCTCCGGGTACCAGACCGTGTCGTCGAGGTCGAAGGCGACGAGACCGGGGAGGAGGTCGTCGTCGTCTTCGTCGATGGAACCCCGCGCGGTGGACGCCTCCTCGAGCGTACCCTTCGCGAGGGGATCGTCGAATGACGCCCGCATGCGGCTGCTCCGTGCGGCGCGGGGGCGCCCGCCCTTGTGCTGTTGACCTAGCAAGTCAGATTGTTCAACACGTTTTTTCGGCCCGAGGTCACCGACGCGAGCGTTTTTTATTCAGTCTGGGGTCGAACAACGCTCGCGCATCTCCACAACTCCAGCGCACGCCGTCGTCGTATCGCCCCGCGAACCCCCGACCGGCCGCCATGGCGATGGACGTCGAATACGAGGAGTACGCCGCCACCACATCGTCCAAGCACCACGGCTGGAAAGTACAGGTGAGCCAGCAGCACGTCGAGCGGCGTGAGCTCGAAGATCTCGAGGCGAAGATCGCGGCCGTCTACGCCCAGATCGACGCCGGGGACTCCGTCGCGGACCTCACGGCGCCCGCCGCGGTGAAGCGCATCAAGGACATGGACCGGCTCGGTATCGGACACGACGTCGGGATGTACCTGACGTACCCGGAGCGGCGCGGATACGACGTCGAGTACGCCGACACGAACGACGACGGCGACGTCGACCCGTCCGAGGGGACCGCCCGAGGGGGCGAACGGAGCCTCGGCGACGGGGTCATGGTGCGACGCGCGGACCCGAACCTCCGCGGGGAGGACTTACTCCGACGCATGCCCCTCGTCAAGGTGGGCGGTGCCGCCTCGGGGAAAGGGAGCGGGCACGGCGGCGCGCTGCCCGAGCCCGAGGAGGGTTCGGTGCACGTCGGGTCCAACGCCGTCGTGGTGCACAGGGCGGGCGCGGGGCGTGACTCGGGCGATGAAAACAAAAAGGCTCTGACGAGGACAGGACAGGTCGGTCCCGCGGTTGTCAGGCCCAAACGGGAGATACTGTACGACGTATCGCACGGCGTGGACATGAAACGAATCGCCACGGACGAGGAGAAGGATGCGGCGGTGCTGGACAAGGATGGGAATGTGCCGCGGACCGCGTACAAGGACCTCAGCCTCGTGGACTGAGCACACGTCTGTTTTTTTTTGGTTTTTGGTTTTTGGTTCCGACGTCGAGCGGCGCGGAGAAGCAGGATTTGAACCGATATCCTTTGGGACACGACGATGAGAGGGAAGACGCACCAACCGCTTAACTCGACTTCGCGCTTTCCGCGACTTCCTGGCTCGACACCTCACCTGCTCTGGAATCCGCGTTTGGATCTCCAGAGCAGGTGACATTGGACGAAGTCGGGAAGTCGCGGAAGCAAAGTTCAGCTGTGTCTTCCTCATTATGACTCGGTGTAAACTTCCCTCCCATGGTCGTGTTACGGATCAAATCTTGCTTCGAAGCTGGCGCTAGACGCGAAGTGAACGATGACCGTCGGCACGAACGATTGAAACGACCGACTAATACCTAATACCCGACGCGGCCGGCTAATAATAAATACCCTCGACCAAACGCCTCGTCCTCACTCATCGTCGAACTCGCAGTGCGACGCGGAGAGCAGCACGTAATTCTCGTAGTTCTTCTGGAACCCCGCCGAACGCTCCTCCGTCTCCCCGATCGGAGTCACCGCCTGGTCCATCACCACCTCGCCGCCGAACCCGAGCGAATTTCTGCGGTCGTTGGTCACGCTGAGCCGGTTAGCCCCAGCGTTCATGAAGGAGCTCCCGGGCAGCTGAACGTCCGCGTCAGCTAACGACGCGACGTACATGTCAACCACCGCACGCATCCACGCGCGGTTACCCCCGTCGGAGTCTGATGAGTCAACGGAGTCCTTCTGTTGTGAGTCGCCTTCGTGATGAGTCGTATTCGAGTGATGAGTCGAGTCACGGCCCGCGTCGACGCAGCCGTCGCCGTCGCACTGCGCGGGTCTGAACGTCACGCCCACGACGTCCTCATCGCGCTGGTACGCCACGTGTCCTCTGAGCGACGGGTACCTAGCGAGCGCCTTGATGACCGCGGGGGAGTCGCCGAGGACGTACACGCCCCACCCACCCGCGGAAGAGTCTTCCCCCGCGGCTTGCGCGAGGCGAGCCGCGCAAATCGCCGCCGCGGCGACGGCGCCTCCATCTTCACCATCCTCGGCATCGCCGCTACCTCGCTCGGCGACAGGGAGGTTCCCGCATCGGACGAGCGCGTCGTTGGAGCTCGGGCCCCTCGGTGGGTCCGCATCGTCCTTCTTGACGCCCGCTGGGAGAGTCCACCAGTTCGTGCATACCCGCTCGTCGTACCGACCGTTACACTGCTTGAACACGACGCCCACGTTCTTGACAATCGTCACCGGATCGCACGCGTATTTACCCTCCATCTTCGTAATCTCCGATTGGTCCGTCGGCTTAGCCCGCGTGAGCCAGTACTCCTGCCAGTCGGCGAACCCGGTGCGGATGTGAATCGCGGCGACGCCCGCCCATTTGTCCATCTGACTCAACACCGGCGACAGTCCCTCCATCAACGCGGGAGTCGGCCTCAGGAAGTGCTGCGCCCTGCACCTGTTCGAGAGGTCCCAACTTTCCTGGTCCTCCAGCGTATTACCGTCCACCACGCACGTCCCGTAGTCGCGGCGGACGTTCTCGTCCGCCTCGCGATGCAGGTCATACGGCGTCCGCAGCCGCAACTTGACGTACCGCCACCCGAGAACCTCCTCGCTGTTCAGCCACTCGTGAAGCCACTTATCGTTCTGACTCGCCTCCTTCCCGTCCTCGCCACCCGGGTCCTCTGTATACCCGTTATGCGCCACCGCGTTCTGCTGGATCACGGCCGAGTCCGCGTCGGACGGCCAGTCGTGTTCGGTGATCTGACACGGTCTGCGGTCGGCGTTTTCGTGTCCGGCGCGGCACCGGTGATGAAAACTTCGCATCTGCGCGATCGGCCCGATGCTCTCGTTAAACTCCCGCTCGCGTTCCGGGTGCCACCGCCAGTCGAACCCGTCGCCCGTGAAGTAGTACCCGGGATCGAACGCACACGTCACGTTTTCATCACCGAACCGGCCGGTACCGGCGCCGCACCCACCGGCGTCGACGTACACAGCCCAGCCGGTGGATTCCGCCAACGAGAACAGAGACCGCCACCGATCCATGTTGTTGCCCAGGCCGTTACCCCACCGGCCCTCGAGCACCAGCACCTTGGACCGCGTCGTGTATACCTTCGCGTGTTCTTTGAACGCGGCGCCGAAGCAGGGTTCGCATTGAACGGCAAGCCGCTCGTCACGCCGCCGCAACCGCGTGAACGGCGCGTTCGGAATGTCCGATCGCGATCGGTCACCGTCGACCGCCGCCTCGATAGGTTTCCCGTGAGGAGGCGGCGACGCGGTGGGTTCAGGTGGCGACGGCGGCGACGTCGGCGGCGGGGCGGTCGCCGTCTCTGCGGTGGGCGTTTCGACCGAATCGGACTCGTCCTCGCCTCGATACGTCACCTCCTCCTTCTTCTCCTCCTGCTCCTCCTCCGTCTCCTCTCCCCTGAGTTTGATGTCGAAGACCCTCGGTGGCGGGGGCGCGCTTTCCCTCCCCGTGCGCTCACCGCCGGCGACGCTCCTCATCCCGCCTTCACCTCGATGTGCCATCCCGTCGCTGATCTCCTCCAGTGTCTGCACTCGCCTCACCGCGGACGCCACCCCCGCCGACTCCACCCGCGCTCGAACCATCTCCCTCAGCCCGGCGTTCCACTCGCGCTCGGTGCCGAACTGCCCAACCGCCGCGAGCAGAAGGAGCAGGACGACGCTCACCGCGGCGGTGTTCCTCGTCGCCCTCCCTCCGAGCCAGGAGGAGTTGCGGGATGACTCGCCGCCATCACGGCGGTGTCCCGAGGGACGCTCGGGGGTCCCCGGGGCGTCCCTGAACAGCGGCGCCCGCATCTTCTGTCGCAGATGAGTGCGGGCTTGTACACTGCGACGCGGGCTTTGTTGACGAGCAGTCTATTTGCCGGACGAAAACCAGCAGACCAGACTGCGACGCGTTGGAAAACACGTGCGAAACTCGAACATTCTCCTTCACAGCGAACCAGTCACGAAAACTCGTATTCACGGTTAGTTCAGTTCAAAAATATCCCAGATCTCAAAATCCATGTCACACTCCAGGTGAAAATGCAAGACACAGCTCGTGACAGGTCAGCGACTGGTCTCCACCTGCCGGCACCCGGCTGGGCAACAGAGGAAACACGCCTGCCGGGTTGTTATTCTTTGAACGAGGGTTGCGCCGCGGGTTCAATCGGGCCACACGACGCCGCACGAAGCAGCGCACCCGCGCACGAGCGAGACCTTCGTAGGTCAGTTCCGCGCCTTTCACGGAGTCCCGCCCGCGCCACGGATCAACCGCGCGCGCGCGTTCCACCCCAACGCCGAGGCAGATAAGCGAGCCGCGTGCGACAGAGAAGGAAGGGCGAGAAAACAACAAGTGGCAATCTTCTCACGCGGGTCTGGTCGAAGACGCGTCGAGACACCGCTCACGAACCGCCCGCACAGCCGATTCGGCCACGATGGCGGAGCCTAACCCCGGCGAGGCCGGCGAGGTGAAGACCCTCTGGGTCGGAGACCTGGTGCGCGCCTCATCCTCCCCCGCGCCTTCCAGCCCCCAGCCCCCGATATTTTATACCAATTGATCCCCGCGAAACGTCGGGTCAAGCATCTGGTCGAACGCCGCCGTGTCGACGCGACGCGCGCGCGAGATCCGCGAACGCTCGAGCCGAACACCCGAGATCCGGATGCCGGTCACCCTTTCCCGCGATTTCCCAAAGTTTCACGCGCGTCAACCCGCGCTGACCTCGCAATCGTCCCCCAATCGCAGGGCTACTGGATGGAGGAGTCGTATCTGCACTCCTGCTTCGCATCCTTCGGTGAGACTCTGCGCGGCACGTGTTGTCATCTTCTTTGTTTTTCTCTGGCGCCACGTCGGCGTGTGGCGCCCCACGCCGCGCGCCGTCGCGCGTTCGATGACGCGCGGACGGCGCCGGGGGGTCGTCCGCGTCGGTCGGACGGGCGGATCGCGCGGCATTCCGGTCGCGCGCGCCCGCTCTCCGCCCGGACTCGCCCAGCCCCACCAACCCCGGATCTGCAGATCTAACAAATACAGCTCGCAAAACCAAACGTCGCCTTTTTTACTCCCGACAAAAAATTGCCAAAACTGACCAAACGCCCGACTCCCCAACGAACTAACAGGCGCGATCGGCAGCGTGAAGATCATTCGAAACAAGCAGACGGGCTTCAGCGAAGGGTACGGCTTCGTCGAGTTCGTGGACCGCGCCACCGCGGAGCACGCGCTGAAGACGCTCAACGGAACCCCGATGCCTTCGGCGCACCAGATGTTCCGGCTGAACTGGGCCTCCTTCGGCGTCGGCGGCGGCGCGTCCGGCGCGTCCGGCGCCGCCAACGACCACAGCGTCTTCGTCGGCGATCTGCCCCCGGAGGTGAACGACTACGCCCTGCAGGAGACGTTCGCGGAGAGGTACCCGTCCGTGCGGAACGCGCGGGTGGTGACGGATCCCAACACCGGTCGGAGTAAAGGGTTCGGGTTTGTTCGCTTCGGCGACGAGGGCGAGCGGGACAGGGCGCTCGTCGAGATGAACGGCGTACCGTGCGGATCGCGGGTCATGAGGATCTCGCTCGCCATCCCTCGAAAGGGTGCCGACTCGCTCGGCGGGATGCCGTCCAGGGGATCTAACCAGGATCTGACCAACCCGGCGCCCGCGAACCCAGAGCCCGAGAACAGCACCGTCTTCGTCGGCGGCCTGGATCCCACACTCGCGGAACCCGACCTGCGGACGCACTTCGAGGCGTTCGGGGAGCTGGTGTACGTGAAGATACCCGCCGGTAAGGGCTGCGGGTTTGTCCAGTTTACGCAGCGAACCGACGCGGAGGCTTCGATCCAGGCGCTGAACGGGCAGATGATGGGCGCGTCGCGAGTGAGGCTCTCGTGGGTGAGGTCGGGCGGCGGCGCGGGGCGTAACATGGGCCCCGCGGGCGCCATGGGATCCCCGTACGGGATGCCCTACGGCGGGTACCCGCCGTACGCGATGGCTGGCGCGTACGGGGTGGATCCGTCGTGGGCGGCGGCGCAGGCTCAGTACGCGGCGGCTGCGCAATACGCGTCGATGCAGGCTGCGTACTACGGTGGTGCCGCGGCTGGCATGGCGCACGGCGCGCCGCCGCCGCCGCCGATGCCGGTGTCCATGCCGGGCACCCCGGGCGGACCGGTGCCCCCGGGTGCCATTCCAACCCCGGGCAGCGGGAGCAGCGGCGGCAACGGGTCGGGGAGCCCGACCTCCGCCGGCGGCGTCGCGGCGGCTAACGCGGCGTACGTCGCGCAGCACGAGCGCGGCATGATGGGCCGGCACATGTGGATGTCCGCGCAGCAGCAGCAGCAGCAGCAGCAGGGTGGGTACTAGGTGGGTCGACGAAACGCACGGAACTACGCACGCGGCGGAAGGGATTCGCAATGAAAATTCACATTTTTTTCTCTTCATCAATTATAAATCCCGAGCCTCCATCACCCGCGCTCCCTCGAATCCCCCCTCGACACAAACGAATGAAACAATACACGTGCTAGTCAGCGAGCGGTACACAATCAGATGGCTCCCGCCTGACCGACGGCGTACACGACGTACCCGGTGGCGCCGAGGACGGCGACGAGGACGCCGTAGAGGAACCCCATCCCGAGCACCGGCACCGGCTGCTCCTCCGCCTTCTCCACGTAGCCCCGGTCCAGGTACTCGCCCTTGGCGAAGATGTTCTCGCCGAAGAACCCGCCCTTCGTGCCTCCCACCTTGCGCTGCAACGCGCCGTACTGCTCGCGGGACATCTTGTCGCCCTTGCCCATCCGTTTCGCCGCCGCGAGGAGACCGCGATCTTCTTTGATGTCCTCCTCGAAGTTCACCGCGGAGAGCGCGTTGAAGAAGAAGAGTGACGCGCCGCCCTTCTCCTGCGCCTCGAACTTGGCCTTGGTCTTGGCGCGCTGCTTCTTGATGCGCGCGTACGCCTCGGACTTGCTCTCCTCGTACACCACCTCGACGCCGCCCCCGGGGTCCTTGCGGCCGAAGAAAGCGTCGGTGCGCACGGGACCGCGGCGAGCCTTGGCCTTGGAGGACGCCTTGTTCGCGGACCGCGCCCTGAGCGCGGTGCGGTCGCCGGAGACGGCGGCGACGGAGGAGAGGGCGATGGCAGACATTTTAATGATACGTACGCGCGATGCGTCCACCTCGTGCGTGCGCGATGGAATGTGAGCCTCGACGGATAGCAGGTGCTCATGTTTGAGGCTGTCAGAACAGGTGACGTCGACACGTTTCGCCTCCGACGCTCTTGTTTCCAAAAGAATCAGACTGTTTGCCTTCTTACACATCAAGTCTTTTGCTGATTGGCCAATCGCGCCACTTGGTCATTTTTCCTGTGGCGCTCGTGAGTTTTGGCAATCGTACCGCGTGAACCACCAACCGACGGCGGCACTTCGCGTCGCACCAACTCGACTAAAGCAGCAAAGATGTCCTTCGCCGTCTCCTCCTCCGCCTCCCTCGCCGCCGGCAGCGCCTTCCTCGGCGAGGCCGCGTCCCTCCGCGTCTCCGCGCGCCGCGGGTCCGGCGCCTCCGGCCGCGGCGGCCCCGTCCAGACCCAGGCGTTCTTCGGCATGGGCGCGCAGAAGCAGCCCGCGGGTGTCGCGATGGTGTGCCGCGACTGCGGCTACATCTACCGCGGCCAGGACTTCAACGACCTCCCCAAGGACTACAAGTGCCCCCCGTGCGGCTCCGGCAAGAACGCCTTCAGGCCCGAGAAGAAGCAAGATTTCGTCAAGGACGGGTTCAACGCCTCGGGCGTGCGCCAGGCCAAGAAGGACAACCAGGCCGCCTTCCGCGCCAAGCGCGCCGCCTCGCGCAAGGCTGCCGAAGCTGCCGAGAAGGCCGCGAGGAAGGGCGGCGCCGCCGCCAAGCCCAAGAAGGGCGGCTTCTTCGGCAGGTAAACGCCACCACGGGCAACCGCACCCGGGGCACTCCGGATAAATCAAACAATCTTTGTACACCGCGCGTACTCATAGTACCCATAGCAACACCGACGACACCTCTTCTATCGTAATAAGAAAGATATCGTTCGTTTCGTGATCGAATAAGCACCACCACACGCAATGACATGCCACTACACCCCGCGCAGCGCGCGCTCCACCCTGTGACGCGTCCTCGACTCGCCCGCGTCGAAGCACCGCGACATCAGACCCTTTCCAAATTCCACCAACTCACCCGCGCCGGGCCCCGCGCTGCCCACCGCGACCTCCCCCTTCGCCGCGTCCACGTACCCTTCCACGATGGCCGCGCCGGTTCTGAGCAACACGGCGATGCCCACGCACCCGACGCCGGTATCCTCGTTCGCGGCGTCGATGAGCTCGAGGAACCGCGATTGAACCGCGAGTCTCCACGGAGCCGAGAGCGAAATCGACGTCAACGTCGCCGCCGCCGCAAACTCAGCGCGTCTCTGCGTGAATGGCGACCCCGCGATCGAACCGGTGATGGGCGGGATCCATCGCGCGGGGTTCAGAAACACGGCGACGATCGTGTCGGACACGTGTCGGACACGGTCATCGTCGGATCCACCAATCGCGACGCGCCACGCGGATGAAACCGCCGCCGCCGCCGCTCGCCACGCGTCCTCCCCGCTCGCCACCGACACCGACTTACCCGCGTCTCGCGGCGGGAACGCGAAGAGCAGCGCCGCTAACAATCCCGCGGCGTCGACGACGGCGTCGTGGCCGTTCGCGTCGTACGTATGAGAAGGAGAAGGACACGAACCGTCGTCGCCGGCGAGCACGGCGCGAATCGTCGAGTTGAGATCGCGAATCGCGTCGTCGAGCTCGGAACCGTGTCCGGACGCGTTCGTCGCAGTCCCGTCGTCCGTGAGGGCACTCACGCGATCGCACGCGGCGAACAAAGCCCGCCGCGTCTCGCACACGAGCGTCGGGTGGGAGATGGCCGCGTGGCGCGACGTGATTGGCTCCTGGGTCGCCTCCGTCGCGGCGTCGGGCGTTTTCGCCCTCGCCTCGATCGCCCTAACCCTGGCCTCAGCCTTGACCGCTGACAGCGCGGTTCGTAGCGCGGACCTCGCCTCGCTCTGTATCCGCGCGTGAAGCTCGAAGGGCAGCGTGCGACGTACCCTGTCAGCGGCGGCGGCGGTCGCGGCGTCGGCAGCCACCTGCGACGCGGCGAGCGAGTGCGAGGACGCTCGATCAAAAAACGCCGATGCATCGCTCGAATCCTTCGGAAGCACCGTGGACGGCGACGATCGCGTCGAATCGCTCCCACCCGAGCTTCCCCCGGGCGAATCAGACGTGCTCGCGGGTGACACGGTGCCGGACGAAACGCTTCCGTGTCCCTTCGGTGCGGTGAGCGCGGCGACCGCGGACGCCGCGCGGTGCGACGCATCCGCGCTCGCAGCCGCGACGGCGCCCGGCAAAGCGTCCCGGGCCGCCGCCATAGCCGCCCGCTCCACCGCGTGTTCAAACGCGGGCGTCCACGCATCTTCGGGCGACGCGCCGGTGGGAGCCGCCGCGGCCGCCGCGTTCGCCGCGTTCATCACGAGTTTAAGCGCGCCGAGGGTCGCGGGACCGGCCGCGGCGTGAGACGCCGCATCCGCCGCCGCCAACGTGGCGGCGTCGACGGCGAAATCCACGACGCGGTGCAGCGCGGGGCGCTGTTGCAGAAACGCTCGTTGTAACGCCTGGTTGACGCGTAACGTCTCGCGCGAACGGTTCGTCTCACGAGACGCGCTCGTCGGGGTCGGGGCGACGGGGTTTAGGGCGCCCGGGGTGGGTGGGGACGGGGCAGGAGGGGGCTTCCCAGGCGTGGGAGCGACGCCGCCGCCGGCTTTTCCGTCCTGAGTGAATGAGCCGCCCTCGTCGGTGCGGACGGCGGTGACGCGGCGCGGGGGAACCGCCGCGGACGCCGACGCCGGAGCGCCACCACCAGCGGATCCACCGCCACCCGCGCCGTCGTTCGCGTCGTTCGCGGGTGTACACGGCGCGCTGGGCGCCCGCGACGGGTGAGTCGGGGTATCCAAAGAATCCATCTTTGCACCCCCTTTCGTCCCCGTCCCCCCCTTCGCGGCTCTGCGCTCGGCGCGTCTCGTCGCGACCGACCGGATGAGCTCCGCGGTCGCCGCGTCCAGCGCGGGGCACGCGCTCTCCACGTACCGCCTGTCCAGTCCCCCGCGGCTCAGGTCCGGCGGGGTCTCGGGGTAGAGAGACGCAGACGCCGGAGTCGTCGCGGATGGATGCGGATTTTGGTCCGACGCCTCTCGTTCTGGTGTTGCGGCTACAGCGGCGCCCCAATCCCTCAGCGGATCTTCATCCTCGCGCGTTCCCGTTCGCGTTCCCACGTCCAGCCCGAGCATCCACTCCGTCGCGGGCAGCGAAGGGAGCGACGCGCACGGCGGCGGCGGCGGCGGCGCGCTCTTATTCCCGGCGGCGGCGGCGAGATCTCGCGCGTACGCGACGCACGCGGCGGGTGTCGTCGGGGTCTCCGCGCCGAGACCGCCCGCGAGCGTCGCCCTCAGCGCCATCTGCGGCGTGGAAAAGAACCCACCTCCGCCGTCCACGCCGCCGGCCTTTGCGTCCGGCGCGAGCGCCGGCGATCGCAGCATGCGACG
>Ga0115572_10003544_pt1 | contig 12286 bp, 18 predicted proteins | sample COGITO_mtgs_1206_FD_88681 | JGI IMG/M metagenome (GOLD analysis project Ga0115572, IMG submission 88681) | Pelagic marine microbial communities from North Sea - COGITO_mtgs_120607 | ecosystem: Environmental > Aquatic > Marine > Epipelagic | place: Germany:Helgoland, sampling site Kabeltonne... | reverse complement strand
CTATAATATCATAATACACACACATGTCAACATAAAATTGTAAATTATAAATTATTCATCCTGATAGCCTCCACTCCATTTAGGAATCGTTTGAGTGGGTGTGATGGTGCATTTTCCGTTTATAAGGCTAAGTACTGCCTTCTTACGGGCTGAGTACTCGTCTTTTGTTCCAAGAGATTCAAGCATACTAAGAGAGTGGTTATTAGGGTTGTTCTTACTTGGAATGAAATATGGATCAAAGCCAAACCCTGCATTATCGTCTTTTTTTGGTATAGTCATGGAGCCTTCAATTTCTCCGTGAGAAATGTGCAAGTTGCCGTCAATAACCACTCCTAATGATACTCGCCAAACAGCAGGCATGCCTGCGTACTTATTGATATTATCAAGTCGGTAGCGAATATCTACAACGTCTTCACCATTAATGGTTAAAATGGTATCTTCTACAATACAGCCGGACTCTACTTCTAGGGTTTTATAAGTAATTACTTCCTGTGCTGTACCCAACACTTCTTTAATGTCTTTGCCTTTTTTTGCTTCAACAGGTAAGCCAAAGCGTTGAAACTCCGCAATCTTATTTTTATTTGAGGTCAGTAGGGTTAATGTCATATTAGTTCCTTATGCAGTCTGTACTGCTTTATTTATTGCAGTTGCAAGGTCTGCTTTGGGTGAAAGTTTAAATAATGACTGATGATCGGCAAAGCGAATACGCAATTGCTTACAGTAAGCATGTTCAAACGAAAAGGCGTTTGCAAAAGGGTTATCCTGTCTCATTTGTTCGTATCTAGCATTGTACTGCGCCTTGAGTCTTTTGATGTACGATTGGCGTTGTGGTGAGTGCATAATAGCTGAACGAATAAAGTTGCGCGTGATGCGTTTGATGCGGGTTAAATGCGCACCCAGTGTGGTGCCATAAAGCTTGCCTGTACCAGATTGCAGGCGCGTAGATAGTTGCTTGACTTGCTTATCAATGTCGTCTTGTTCATAGTTTAATGTTGTGAGTACGCCTTCAAAGTGACGGACAAGTTGAGCAATGCGATGGTTAATGTATTGGTAAGTGATAGTCATGCTTTCTCTCTCTAAATTCATCCTCACTATAATATCAAATAATAACACGCAAGTCAACACAAAAATAGTTATTATTACTCAAGTCGCATTTTTATGAGATTGACACCTTCTTCTTTTTATGATATTATAAATAAAACTTAAAAAGGAGCATCCCTTGTCTGAATTAAGATTTAAATCCATTTCTGAACTTAAAGTCCATTTTTTGATTAGCGCCAATGTTTCGATTGGTGAAGCCAGTTTTGTGCAGGTGGTTGAACATGCTGTGATTGCGCGAGCCTCGGAAGATGCTTATGCGTCTGTCCAGATAGGCGTGTTGCGTGGTGATACGTATATTGTTAACGATAAGATAGCAAAGCAGGCAGGTGCGCTTGTTGATGAATTGGAGCGCTTTGTGGAGTCGGGCGATCATGATGGATTGCTGACGTTGGATTTAATTTTAATCAGCGATGGGACATATCGCCTTTACGGCGTGCCGATGGATGGGTTAAGTGCCGATGGTGGTGAAGTTGACCCGTTTGAAAAAGACAGTTCGTCTCTGGATGGTGTGTTAAAGGAGATCCGATCATGAACGAGTCATGGCAAAGAACCGTTCCGCAAGTAGCGGGATGGTATTGGCGTTGGTCTGGCAATGATCAGATTGAACCTTGCATTGTTCAGATCGCCGCTGCGGATAACGATCCGAGTCGGTTAATTGCTCGATATGTGGATGGATCTATTCAGGTGACTAATGCCGAACGTGGCAGTTGGTGGAAAAGATTAGCCATCCCTGATGTGCCATTAAGTATACTCGAAAACCCTTGCCCGATTTGCCAAGAAGCAGAAAGTATTAAAGGTGAAGATTGGTGCGTGCATTGTGAACATGACTTTTATCATGAGTTAGACGCATAGTACTAAAAATGCGCCTTAACGGCGCATTTGATTAATTAAAGTGTTTGTAGGAGGTTTTCAGATCATCAAACGATTTTTCAATAGTGCTGCGTCGAATGGATGAAAAGGTTCGACTTCGATAGTAGGCTTCTATTTCATCGAGGTGGCTTTTAGGCAACAGGTGTCCATTGTGCGGCAGGGCGCAGTCGAGTAAAAAAGCCACAAAGTCGGTTACGCCGGGTTTAACAATCTTGCCTGTCACAACAGCTTTAATGTCTGCATGATGACTTAATATGGCGTTTTTTACTTCTAGGGATTGATTATTAAGCATAACGGAGTCCGGATTAATGCTAGGGTTTTTAGAGTAAAATCCATGCTTTAAATTCATCCCTTATCGCTCCGCAATGTCATCGGCCATTTCAGGGTGTTGGAATGCGTGGAAAAGTATAGATTGTAAGGCAGTGTCATCTGAAAGCATAACCGCTTTTCCAGAACCCTCTGAGTCTTCTTCCATTGCCAAACTTAACGCATCTCTGTTATCTAGTGTTAGTAAATTACCAGAGAGGTTTTCTTCAATATAGGACGCAATACTGTATTTTCCTTTTACCATGTCCAACCATTTTAGCTCACCGTCAGTTAACTGGTATTGAATGCCTTGATTATCAATATCTTCAATAATGGAGGTAATGACGTCGTAGTTAATTCCACCATTAGCCAGTAGAATGTCGTTCGTGGTTAGTAGGGGTTGGGTAGATTTAGTCATAATAGATGATTCTCCATAAATTCAATATATTTATAATAACACAAATGACAAAAAAATCAACAACAATTATCAATTAAGGTTTACAAATATTGCAGCAGGTTCATATTATTAATCAAGTTTACTCACCAAAAGTGATTATAAATTAAACGAAATGTCAGATTTACCCACTAAAAGTCTTCGGGGTCATAACTTTTACAGCCACTTGCGAAATAATCTATGTTTTTAGCCTAGGCTTCTTTAAATTTAATATAAAAATGTAATCAGAAGTAAAAAGAACAGAATATCTGAGTAAAGTGTTATTGAGATAGGCGTTGAATGTCGGAATTTCTCACTAAAGCTGATGATTTTTACTGTTGAGGTCAGGTTTTCACACTAAAAATAGGTTTATGAAGGTGCATAGATCAGGTTTACCCACTAAAACCATCAATTTTCTGGTATTGAGATCAGGTTTTCATACCAAAAAAGCCATCAGTGATTCGGCTTGCTCACTGAGATCATCAGTTTTCTGGCATTGAGATCAGGTTTTCATACCAAAAGAGCCATCAGTGATTCGGCTTGCTCACTAAGAACATCAGTTTTCTGGCATTGAGATCAGGTTTTCATACCAAAAGAGCCATCAGAGATTCGGCTTGTTCACTAAGAACATCAGTTTTCTGGCATTGAGATCAGGTTTTCATACCAAAAGAGTCATCAGAGATTCGGCTTGCTCACTAAACCCATCAGTTTTCAGGTATTGAGATCAGGTTTTCATACCAAAAGAGTCATTAGTGATTCGGTTTGTTTACTAAGATCATCAATTTTCTGGCATTGAGATCAGGTTTTCATACCAAAAGAGCCATCAGAGATTCGGCTTGTTCACTAAAACCATCAGTTTTCAGGTATTGAGATCAGGTTTTCATACCAAAAGAGTCATCAATGATCAGATTTACCCACTAAAGCTGGTTTTCGTAAATATTAGAGGTACAGAGGTCTCGACAATGGAGAAAAAAAGATAAAGGGTTTCTATTGGATTAAATAAAGTGTGAAAAACATTCTATAAACCCCTGTGGATAAACGATTTTATTGGTCAGATAATCTGATCTTATTAGTATGAATATCTGATCTTTTGGTGTGAAAAAATGTTATGCAAGATCATTATTGGTGTGAAAAGAAGGTATTTTTGGTATGAAAAGGAGATCCCTCTGTGAGTACCTCTGTGGAAAAGAGGCCTAAGCTTGTGGACAAAAAAAACTTTGGTGTGAAAATCTGATCTTTTTTGGTGAGAAATGATGTTTCTTTTGATGAGAAATAGTGATCGTAAAATCCCGAGTTTAGTGGGAAAAAATGATCGGTTTGGTTGGAATTGTTGATCGTTTTGGTTGGAAATGCCGTTCGGTAATGTCTGGAAAGCCTTGTGTGTTATGGGTTTCATTGAGCCTACCTAGCCTACCCTCTATTATATAAATATTAGTATAAGATCTTTATTACCTAGTACTTAAAAAAATCCTATTATTACCTATTACCTAAAAATAAAAGATCAGGTTTTCACACCAAACAGGAGTTGATCAAATAAAAAAATCAATTAATCTGGACAACATGGAAAAAAAAGAGAGCCAAGACATGCTGGAACACAACGCCGAACAATTGCCAAATACATACGCACAAGAAGAAAATATTCCAAGGCTCCAGTTGGATATGTTCTCAATGCTGGATGGGCATAGGGGTCTAACTCAAGTAGGTAAGCGGTACTCAAACTCTATCACAATCATTGATCTTATGCCGAGGTTTTACCGAGGCATAGGTTCTAGAATCCCCATTTCAAAAGCGGGTTCATCAAAAAAATCGGCTAAATTTGAAAATCGATTTAGGTTCAGGGGCGAAGAGTGTATTTGTACTGTCAGCCCAGCCATCATTGAAGATAAAGATCCTAAGAACAAAGAAACCATTGAGTATTTAGCTTTTCCGTCGAGCGCTGAGGAGTTAATCGAAAAAGTCATTTTTATGATCGCATCGACTCAAGGTGTTGCAAAGCAAACCATCGGCGGAAACACTCGCTACGTGGTTACGTTTAGCCTTTATCAAATCAAACAATACTTAAAGGAAATGAAAAGTGACAAGAGCTACAAGCAAATAAAGCAATCTTTGTTAATTATTCGAGACTCAAGCACTCGCATTTCTAAAAATAACGGTGATCGCTGGGTGGAAATAACAAAAGACGTGTGGGCGGACTCAGTAATTGAAGTGTCAGGCAATGGCCGAGGTCGCGACAAGTGCTGTATTGCGTTTAGCGACTTTGTTGTTGAAGAAATATTGAATGTGGAATATCGACAAGTCGTGTTTAGTCGGTATGCCAGCAACAGCAAGACCTTTACTCGTTACCTTGACTTGTACCTTTCAAACATGTGGATTAATGCCAATATAAATCAAAGAGAAGGGATTAGTTTACAGACTATCATGGAGAGTTATGGAAAACGTGACAAAAGTATGATCACCAAACGACGTGATATGAGAGAGGGTCTAAAAGAACTAACGGACAGAGGAGTGATAAAATTTGTTCCTAGTGCCGATAGCTGCATAAACGAAGATGGCGAGGAAGATTTTATCTATTACATCGAGCCAACGGATGAGTTCGTTGAAGAGATGATAAAGGCTAATGCGAAAAAGAAAGGGCTTAAGGTTCTAAATTCAGAGATAATTAATGGCACAAGAGCTAACTTGCCTAAAAAAATATCTCCAATCTACTCTTTATAAAATAACATCGCCCTGTGACTTAACAGGGCGATCAGTCTCCTTACTTCACATCATAAACTTGTGGCTTTGCAAGTCCTTTTTTAGCATTAATTAAGGTGCGCGGTATCCACTTGATGCGTACCTTTTTACGCCCTTCACCATACCGGAACGGGTGAAAGTGCGCCCGTCTCCAGTGAGTGGCTTTTCCACCAGCCTTTTTCTCTCCCTGAGAGGTAATGTCGTTGGCGTCTTTCGGGACGGTCAGTAAAATGTGATCGGACAGCAACTTACCTCGCTTCTCCAATTTGCGTAATTTCGCCTTATTTTTAGTTCGACGTAATGTGGCTTTATGCTCAGTGGCTTCATTGACGTTCGTCATTGAACACGTTTCTGAATTAATGTAGAGCAATGCTTTGGCAATGGCGATAACGGCATCCCGAATAGTTTGTTCTTCTTCAGCCCCTAGGCGGTGTTTGTGTCGAAGAGGTAGGTCTTTATCAACTACTTGATGTTGAAGATTACGCTGAGTTGATAGCTCTCGATTGTTGAATTTGATGTGCCAGTCTATGAGGGCTTCGACATCCATCTCTCTGTCTTGAATAAGTAAAATAAATTGGTGTGTAGCGTCGTCACACAATCCGCTTTTACCAAGCGGACTGCCTGTCGTCATTATTTCGATAACATCGACATCTCCACCGCCTCTTTTAATATGACCTGTGGCTAGAGCATGAGAAATGATGTTAAATTTATTACGTTCTTTTTTAATGTTTGCTAGGTCAATTTCTGGGTTAATACATTCGCTTTCCATCTCTTGTTCAGAGAGGATGTATTGATTTAAGTACGCGCCTTCAAGGACGTGCCAGCCTGATTCTTCGTTGTAACATCTAGGGTTATCTAAGAGGCGTGCTTTGCCAAATTCCAAGTAGAAGTTAGGTGCTGGCATGCGCATAAATTCGCAAGGTGTTTGCTTTCCAATATCTGTTAAGCATAACTCTCTATAAAGACTATCATCTAGTGAAAAAATAGGAGAGCCAAGCAGTTCAAATCTAGAATGAAAAAATGCGTGACTTAACACACCTAAATTAGAGCTAATAAGTGGCATGTCAGAAGTAACTCTACTAACAAACTCTTGAGTTTCTGGATGATAGGCAACTTCTTGACATAAGTTGGCTAAACTTTTTTCCTGATCACAAAGCTCTTCGTATATGGCCCCATGTAGTCTTGGCGTGGCGTTAAACAGCCCTATCTCTAAACCAATAGGGACTAGGCCATTAAATCGCTTACGTCTAGGCAGAGAGAGGCTCATGATGGTGTCGGTAAAGAGTTGCTGCTCAGAGTTAGATATTTCATCAATGTATGCTTTCGGATTTTTTTGGAATCTCCGAAAGTTTTCTTTCATCGTGATAAGATAGTCTTTATTAGCTTGCTCTGAAATCGCCTTAGAAGGTTTGATTAACGGCGACCAAATTGCATCCAAGTTCATGTACTATTCCTTTTTGTGTTTGTTAGGCTAGTCTATCAAAGGTGTTTGTTCTTGTCTTGGATGTTAGGGTTTGCTCCATATTCCCACTGAACTCGTTTCAGATGTTCAGCCTTAGTGTGGTATGGCAATTGAAATTTAATATAAGCTAAGTACTGATCATATTCAGCATAGAGTCTCTCCCCTTGCTCTCCAAAGAACGCGATCGGATCAAGGTTCTTGCCTGCTTGTCCGTTAAATAAATACGTGAATCTCTTTTTTTTGTTTTGAATGCGGTTGATGCTTCGGATGAAAAGTACGGATGGAGAGAAGCTACCGAACATAACAAAAATATCTGCATTTCTGTTACTTTTAAAAACAAAGCCATCTTTAGTTGCTGTTATTGACGTTACAGAGATTCGGGACTTTAAGCGCTTAAGCTCTGAGTTAACAAAGTTAATTAGATCTTGTTCAGTAAAGCAGTTGAAAAAATAACGCATTGTTTTCCCCTTGATGTTTTGCAAGTTTCTATAGTAACAAATAGAGCTGCAAATGTCAAGTGAAAAGAGTTTAGTTGTTGATTTTTGTGCGGTAAAACTTCCACCCAAAAGCTTCGCTATCGGGTGGGTAGTAAGTGTCGTTTAGGTTGGTATTGACCTTTTTATAGGCGCTCTCTAACGCGCTTAAGTCCTTCTGTGGTAATGGCGCGTCCCACATTTGAACCGACCCACACATAGGTTCGCACCATTTGCTTGATGCGTGCGTCTAAGCAAGGATCGTTATAGTTCATTGGCTCGTCGTGCTTATCGCGCAATAAGTGATCGCAAAATATATTATGATCGTCTTTTGTCATGATCATTGCCATCTCGCGTTCATAAGGGTTGTTCGCTTGAAGGGAGACGCGACATTCTTGCATGGCCATTTTTACTCGACCACGAATGTCCAAGCTTATGTAATACGAACCTTTATGCTCATTGACTAAAATTAAAATCTCTTCAAGTCGATTCGATAAGTCCGAATGCGTCCATTTATATTCGCTGCCTTTTAGTTTCTCCAGTAGCGACTCAATAATTTCAGTGCTGAAATTCTGATTTTGCGCTTCGCGAGCCATTTCAATGGTCACGTTAGGATCGTCAATAGCAGAGATATAGTCATCCTCTGAAACGATTTTTTTGCTTTCGTTAATTAGATCAGTGATTTCTTCAAAGCCTGCCAATTCACAGGCAAAGTAGCGTTCGTCCACTTGTACAATATCGCCGATGCACATGGATGTATGGCTCAATCCTGCGTCTCGTATGATCTGTTGCGCGGTGGCCTGATAACTGCCGTTACTCCATACTTCGCCCTGCATCCAATGGAAGGCTTGTTCACAGATTTGTAATGGCTTTTGATCGTCGATATAAAACTCAACAATGGCTTTATGGCTTTTTCCCAAGGCAATGGTTACTTCGTTGCTCGCTGCTTTCACGCCAAGCACAGATAACATTCGAAAGACCTCGCGTGTTTGATACCAAATAGTCACATGACGATGGTTGAACTTAGGATCTGAAAATAAATTATGAAGCATGTGCCATTCCTGTTGTGTTTGATTAAGTTTTTATAGTAGCAAAAAAGCATCTAAATGTCAACACAAAGTTGCACTAAATGTTATTTTTGTTTTTGTAATTGATCATGAACTGCTGACCGCGTTCTGTTAGTACTTTTGGCTCGTCGGTCTTGGCGTCCACCAAAAATCCGCCATCCACCATGATGTGATAGGCGGTGTGTCCAGACCAATAACCCTTAAGTTGACTTGTTAAGCTTTTAAATAATTGCTCTTTCATCGTATCAAGGTTTTTTAACACAGCATCACCGCACCATCGGTGTGTGAATAAGTTATGGATAATGTTGTTGGTCTCACTCATTAATTCTGTCCTTATGCGCCGATGGCATTGTAATAACCATCAGCAATTACTTTAAGTCGACCATTAGGTTGCTCTGTAAAAACTGAAGATGAGCCTGTTGCGTTCATAATGGCACGCTCTACAATTACTTTATCTGCTTGTGCAATATCAGAAGAAATGGTTCGCTTCCAATTTTTTTTATTTGTTACCAAACTGAGGGCACAATGGTACTCCCAATTAGTGTAGGGCAGAGTGGGGTGGATGATTTTGTTAGCCCACTCTTCACTAGTTAGGTTGGTGAACTGATTTTTACAGGCATTACTGTTAATTAAGTCTAGTAGTTCTTTAGATAATGGGTGATTCATTATGCGGCCTCTGAATGTAATTAAGAGCGAATTAGCGAGTAGATTATCTCTTTTGGTATTGTAAGAACTTATCTACTCGGTCTTGCAAATCGCTATCATTAATCAATTCATTAGCGGAGTAAAGAGGCATGTCAGGGAATAACTCATCTAACCTAAAGCCAGCTTCCAATTCACGATTTATTCGTTGTGTATTCTCAGGCTTAGGCGTTAATACGACGCCGTCAGTCGCTTCGAATGCTGGTTTATTGTAGTTATTAGTCGGCTTGCCGTTCTCTAGAGATGCAGCCACACTGATTTCAAGTCGCTTTACTAGATCGTCATTAATTACTGAGGTGTTCACGATTATAATAGAGGGAATGGAGTGACAATAGTGGCCAGCTTGTAGCTCGGTATTAACAAGTAGTGTTGTAAGATTCATAAATATCCTTAGTGCTTTATTTTATGTGATTATTGTATCATAAGGTTGATAATATGTCAACACTAAATGTCAGTAATTATTATGTATATTTTCATCGGCGAGTCTAAATTGTTCTCTGTTGCTGGTGATGATAACGCACCCACTTTGATCTTTTATGCCAAACTGTCGAAGGTTGTCGGCTACGGCGTCGACCAGATCTTGTTTTGATGATGGTTCGTTCCAGATGTCGCTTCCTTCGGGATCGTTATTATTCAGCCACGCCCGAGCGAGTGTGCCGTCAAGTTTTGAAAAAGGTATAGTTATTGTAACAGGCATAAAAGTCGCTCCTTAGAAAGAACAGCTATTATATCACAATACAGTCTGTTGTCAATTCTTATTAACGTGTGCCTGACAAAATGTATCAGGCACACGACAAGGTCAACACTCAATAATACCGACAAAACGCAGTTATTTATCTCAGGGGAGTAACCGCACTAAGCGCTAAAATCAAGGAGGAAGGAGATAAGCAGCAAGAAAGTTACTGAAATAGAGACCTTCTATATAGCGTCCTCAATGTCCCTTGCAGCTGATGTTACAAAGCCACCGTCAGCTGGGCAATTAGCTAGAATTTAATTATATTAATAAGATGTATATTAAGTCAAGAAAAAAGGGTGCTTTAAGCACCCTTTTTTGATTAGGCAGCAAGGTGGTTAGCCTTTGCCTCCTTCAGAGCTGACTCTAAATTGGCTATATAGTCTAGGTGCTTAGCTCTCTCTAGATTATTACGATGGCTGTTCATCATGTTGATAGCTCCAAAGGCAATCTTATCTTGCTCTGTAGCTACGCGCAATACTCTAGACGGTGAAGACCAAGAGGAATTTGTGTACATCACTTTACCATCTTCGCTAAGATAGCTTTCCTCTGGTAAATCAGCAGCAAGTCGAATTTGTCTTTTAGCTATATCTAAAGTTTGTTCTTCGCTGAGTGATACGGATTGTTGTTGTGAAACTGTAACGGTAATATTGTGCGACATAGTTAGATAACCTTATTCATTTTTGATGCTGCTATAATATCATAATAAATAGCATTTGTAAACACATTATTAACAAAAACACTCAAATAAACATTACTGGGAGATATGTGCTTTTAAAAAGAAAATAGGGTATAATAATACTTTGTTATTGTAAGGGGTATGTTATGGAAGCGAGAAATAAAATGATCAGCGTCAACGGCGTGAGCATGCAAATATTTAATCAAGAAGATGTGGATAAGGGTAAGGGGTTGCCACAAGATATGGTGGAGGCTTTTTTAAAGACCGCCGTTGCTCAGCGTAGTGCTAAGGGGTGTCCTGAAACGACGATGCGGGACTTTCAGCATTATTTCGGTGGTGGCGTGTTATCCAATGTTATTGAGCATGTGGGTGACTTAACACACAGATTAACCCATAAGATTAAGTACAATAGCGTACTTGAAGAATACGTCTCAGAAAAATTAGACATAGGAATCACTAGGCTTTCGCGTGGGCAGGGTTTTGTCGATGAGCATGAAACCAATCTGTTTAATAATGCGGAGTATAACGGTGTACCTCTAGATGAGATGAAGGAGAAGGTTGGTGAGTATTTAAAAGAATATGCTGAAGGGCATAGGCGAGTTCCAGTGTTTAATCGAATTCAATGGTTGGCTAGAGAAGCGGCTATTCAACTCGGGGAGCAAAACTTTGATAAGTCCTTAACTATATTGCAAACGCTCAATAATGAGATGTGGGATCTTGATTTCTTCAAGACCCAAGCATTGATGGTAAAGCGTGATGAGCAAGGTAATATTGCACAGTTTGAAAAGCAGGATTTATTTCGTCGATCAGAGCCTGAGCCTGACTACCAAGTAGCCTAATTGGCCTCAATCTTATCAATAATAGTGGCCATGTCGGTGCGGTATTCGAACACCCCTTCGAGTGTCGTGCCTTTCCAGTAGTGCTTGGCGCTTTGTTTTGCGGCCTCGATGTCGCCGTCTTCTAGTTGCTCTCGCGCTTTTGTGTACCAGCTTAAGTCGGATTTTTCGACAGAGTTGTCCTCAACATCAACCAGATAAACATGGTCGTTATAACCCCCAGTATTGTCAATATCATCAATGTTATCGCAAAGAAACACCGCCTCACCACGAGCGTGTAAAATGTGATTAGGTCGAGCCGATTCAAAGAGGGTTTCGATATCTCGACAATGCGGTTGATGGGTATAGCCATTAGGGTTAGTCATCAAGGTCGAACCTATGTCGAGCGTGGATAGTGAGCCGTGGTATAAGTTCATCTTAGTCATCTTCTTTACTCAGTTAACGCTTTATCATTTAATGAATTTGGTTGCAGTATTGACTAGTCCCATTCGGATAGTTCTGATTTTTCAATATCATTTATCTGATCGAAAAAGTCTCGCTCATGAAGCTCAATTGCATTTTGACAGAGATCGATGGCAATATGTTCAACGTATGATGTATCTTCAGAGGCAATGAGTACATAGTGGGTTTCAACTGGCGTATTTGTGTCTTCTTGTGTGAATACGCCAACTTCTGTCAAATATAGGTTAAGTTCACTGTCCGCTTGAGCTTCTGATATTGCTTTGCTTCGGTTTAATGGGTTTGCTTCTGTATATTCCATTTCTCTAGCCTTCTTAGTTATTAGTGACTTCGTCCGTAAATTTCGAATAGGTAAAGCTTGTTGTCAGGATGCGGGAAAAAGAAACTTCACTAGCTCCTTTTTCCTTTTTTGCGCACTTAGTGTGATTTTTT
>Ga0115572_10003534_pt1 | contig 12302 bp, 7 predicted proteins | sample COGITO_mtgs_1206_FD_88681 | JGI IMG/M metagenome (GOLD analysis project Ga0115572, IMG submission 88681) | Pelagic marine microbial communities from North Sea - COGITO_mtgs_120607 | ecosystem: Environmental > Aquatic > Marine > Epipelagic | place: Germany:Helgoland, sampling site Kabeltonne... | reverse complement strand
TCTTTATAAATCTTATAGGAAAATAACTGTGAATAAATATCTATTATCGCTCTTACTTTTAGCACCTTTAACAAGTGTTATAGCTCAAGAATCTAATGAAAAAGAAGAAGAACAAGCAGCCGTCGAAGAGGTTGTTGTAACTGGAATAAGGTCTAGTTTAAAAAATGCTATCGACATTAAAAGAAAAAATGTTGGTGTTGTTGACGCTATCACAGCCGAAGACATAGGCAAATTCCCTGATGGAAACCTGGCTGAATCATTGTCAAGAATTGTTGGTGTTGCTATTGATAGATCAAATGTTGAGGGATCAAAGGTAGCAGTTCGTGGTTTAGGACCAGAATTCAACCTAGTGACTCTTAACGGAAGACAGATGCCAACTGTTCCAGGAATGTATGGTGGTGGAAGATCTTTTGATTTTGGTGATATTTCATCTCACGGTGTATCTGCTGTGGAGGTTTATAAATCAGCTAACGCTGTACTGCCTACCGGAGGAATTGGAGCAACCATTAACATGGTTACAACAAAACCACTAGAAGTTGGTAAAACAGTAGGCTCTTTTGCAGTGAAAGCTATGATTGATACTGAGAACGAAGCTGGTGATGAAGTTACACCAGAGCTTGATTTTGTTTTCTCAACAATCGGTGAAGACTACAATGGAGGCTCGTGGGGCCTTTCGTTTTCTGGAACACATCAAGTTAGACATAATAGAGAAGAAGGTACCAACGAGATAACATGGAATCCAAGTACAGTAGAAAACTATCTTGCTCCTCAAGCTGTTGTAACATCAACTAATCAAAGGGAAGACAATGCTTTCTTTTATCCAAGAAACTTAGTTTATAAATACAAAGATAACGAAAGGGTTAGAAATAATTTTCAAACAGCTTTCCAATATGAGCTCGGCAGGGTTCGTGCAACTATTGATTACACATATTCAAGCGTAGACTTTAGCAGCACAGGGGTTGAAAATGGCGCATGGTTTGCAGGCTATAATGCTAGAAATGTAACTATAAATGAAAATGGAGCAGTAGTTTATTCAGATGATATTGGCCGTGAGGGATTGGGAAGAGAATTCTTCAATCAAATTACCTATGGTGGTGACATCAATCGAAATAACTCGCTAGGTTTCAATATTGATTTTCAAGTCAATGAAGATTTAAATATCACATTCGATACCCATAACTCATCAGCTACAAAAAAAGGTTCTGGTTTAGATAATTCTATTCTTTTTTCAAATGCAATGTGGTCTTCTGCTCGAAGCAGAACAGACGGCACAGGTCCATTTGGACCAGTAGGCGGTGCAAGAATGGGTACAGCAACATTTGACTTTAGAGGCAATATTCCAATTTTAGACTATACAGCTTTTGATCAGAACGATTATGCCAATGGTATAACTACTCCTAGAGAATTAATGGCGTCTGACCTAGCTCCTGTTGAAGCTGTTCAGCATTATCAAGAAAAATCTAACTTTATGGATCAAGTTCAATTGTTAGGTACTTGGGATAATAATCAAGGTTTATTTATGGAGTCTTTATCAAGAGTAAAATTTGGATACTCCTCTGTTAATCAAAAATTCAGAAGAGCAAAAGCTGAAGAAAAGCTTCTTCAGGGAAAGCTTGATGATGGAAATCCTGAATTTTGGAATAATGCGCTAACCCCAGATTTTATTTTTACAAAAGTTAATGAAGAAGATTATCTCGGCTCAGGATCTAATTTATATTATTTTAATGTATCAATTGCAGACGCAATTAGAAGTATACAAAACGATGGCTATCTATATTCAGAAAGTGCCGGACTTGCATCTTGGAATATTAGAAGAGCAGAAAACTGGCCTTGTGGCACAGTAGATGATGCTCAAGGTCAGGGTCTATATAGCTATGATACTCAAAGCAGAACTGATACAAGAGGAGTTCTATGCGCAGGCGATTTTGATTCGAATGATTTAGTTGAAGAAACAATAGATGCCATATTTATAAATGCTTACTTTGAACATACTACTAAAAAAGGCCAGCCACTTAACATAGAAATTGGCTTAAGGTATGAAGAGGTTGACCAGGCCTCAACAGGTACAACGAGTCTTCCTATAGCTACAACATGGTGCTTGTTTGCTGATGGCAACCCTCTATATGACTGTAACTTCTTTGGAATGCTTACTGGTGAACCTGAAGTATTCACGGACACAGGAGAAGGAAGTTATTTTCTTCCAAACCTAAATGGTAGTTTTGAGTTCGCTGAAAATATGATCTTTAGATTTGCAGTTAGTAAAACCAATTCAAGACCTGACTTAGAACAAATGAGAGCAACAGTTGACACAACACCTTACTCCGCTTTATACCCAACATCTATTATTAAAGGCAATCCAGACTTACAACCATATGAAGCTAATAACCTTGATCTAGCATATGAATATTATTATGCAGAAGGAAGTTATTTCGCACTAAATTATTTTAGGAAAGATATTAGTGGATGGCATGGATCGCAGAACGGGTCAGGTACATTTAATGGTGTTACAGATATTGGACAGTCACAATTTTTTCTAGATCTATTAGAGCAATCACAAAATTATTCAGATGATAATGCATCAAGCGGCGCTGAAAAAATGTGTCAAGTGTTCAGCTGGTCATGTGGTGTTGATGAAACCGGAAGAACAAATGGATTTGCTTGGATCCTAGCTCATGATGATGGAGGTCAATGGTGGAATTATGACTGGACCTATGAAGGCGATCAACCATACATACCTTCAACAGGTCTTTCAGGACAAAATAATATTTTTGTCTCTACTGATGGAGATCCTTTGTACATGTTTAGCATATTCAAACCTGTTAATAAGTACTCAGGCACCCTTGATGGAATTGAAATAGCATTACAGCATTTATTCCAAGACTCAAATTGGGGATTCCTTGCTAATGTTACGTTAGTAAGTGGAGATACTGATGTTGATCCTGCAAGGATAGGCGAACAATTTGCTTTACCTGGTTTTGGTGATGCAGGTAACCTGTCTGTATTTTATGAAGACAATAATTTTTCAGCAAGACTTTCTTACAACATAAGAGGCGAGACATACGCTGGTCAGGATCAATACAATCCATTATTTATTGAACAAAGAGGCCAGCTTGACTTTAGCGCCTCATATGAATTTAGCGATAATTCTTCTATTTTCTTTGAAGGTCAAAACCTTACCAAGGAGAATGTAAGACTATATTCAAGATATGAAGAAATGCTTTTCTTGTATCAAGATCATGGTTCAATATTTAGAGCTGGATTCAGATATAAGTTATAAAATTTCTAATTAAATTTTAAGAGAGGGTTTTATACCCTCTTTTTTTATTCTTTTTAAAAATTATTTCTATATTCCTTTCTAATATAATTTAAATTACCCTCAATATTTATATGTCAATTTAATTGATTTATCTCATGACATTGACCTTTATTGTCATATGTAGTCAAATTAAATTACATATACTAAATTTAAACCTAATGAAGAAAATATTAAATTCAATTATCTCATTTATCTTTATAGCTTCTTGTGGAGGAGGTGGTGGTGGAGGAAGTTCAGCCCCTCCAGCCATTCCAAGTCCATCTATTAGCTTTAGTGCAACCTCTTCATCAGCATCAAATGGTGATGCAGTAACTATAAATTGGTCGTCTACAAACTCATCATCGTGTACAGCATCTGGTGGCTGGTCTGGAGGAAAATCAACCTCTGGATCCGAGGATGTAAATATATCAGCAGGTGAAAATACTTTTACCATTCAATGTTCTGGAGATGGTGGCACATCATCTGAGTCTGTAGTAATTTTTGGGTTTGATCTTGGATTGGTGAGTGCTCAAATGAATGCTACTGAAGACGAACTATATACAGGAAGTATAAAAGCAAGCCCAAATGAAACACTTGCCCAAGGCCTTACATATTCAATTGTAGAAACTACAAATAATGGCACATTACTTCTTCTAGATGATGCTGTAATAACATATAGTCCAAACTTAAATTTTAATGGCAGTGATTCATTCACTTATGAGGCATATTCACCTGATAAAGATATAACTGTAAGCACTACAATTGATATAAATGTCGCATCTGTTAATGATACTCCCCTAATTAGTTTGATCGGTACTTCCAATCTATCTAAAAATAATATTATATTTGAAGACTCCTACTCACTGAGAGTTTCAATAGGCGATATTGATAATGAGGTTAATGATCTAAGTATTCTTGCCAGCATAGACGGATATGAAATTCCAGTAACATTCACACTAGATGATGGAGCAAATGTAGCTCAAAATGGAACGGCTGTACTCGATTTATCAGCTATACCTATTGGTGGGCTTTATGATATTAGTATTAAAGTTTCAGATGGGATTGATTCAACAGGAGTCAATCTAACAAGTTGGCTTATTGCAGATAAAAAGGTTGTAACAATAAGTCAAAATGTCGATCCTGAAATTGATGATGGTGAAAAGGAAAGTAGAGATTATAACATCTACTATTTATCAGGTAATGAAGGGTCTACAGGAAGAACAAAGTATTTATTTGTTGGTGATTCTTTATCTGGTCAATCAGCTCTTGAAAATTTTAGATTGGCCCTTGCTGCTTCTGTTAATAAATTAAATGATTCAGATGCCTCAGAGTTCTTTAGTGATGATTATTTTACTGTCGTTGCAGCAGAGCCTGTTGATCCTGATGGAACCTCGCCAGCATCTATCAGAACGGGATGCTATGACTTTGATGAGAATATATATTGTATTGGAGAAATGGATAGATCAGTTTTTAGTACTATGCTGCCTGACAACACACTGGTATCTATTTTAACAAGCATACAGGGACGAGGCGTTAATCAGGGTAGTAAGAATATTCAACCTATTCGAGCTGATGACCCTACACGAACAAGAAACACACTAATGCATGAGCTTGGTCACGCGCATGGATTTATGGGAGATGAGTATAGAACAACTGATGATAGAGATGTCAGTTTCTATGCAGATCTGAATCCAAATACATCTACTGAACCCCAGGCAGCAAATGTTAAGTGGAGATATCATATAAGTGATCTCACGAACGTCTTAGGCCAGGATACTTTAGTTTGCTACAACTATGGAGATGGTTCTATTGCTGACTGGGATGATAGAGGTATACAAGTCTCTGATTGCGGATGCTTTGTTAATTTATGGGGGCCAATAGACTCTAATGGAGATTATCCATTTTTAGGTAAAAATCCAGAATGCTCTGGAGTTGGTCATTTCGAAGGCAACTATTACGGAGACTATGATAATTACAGACCTACTTTCTGCTCAATTATGGATAGTTGCAGCTCAGCTGGCTACGGACCCGTAAATGTTGAAACATTTGCCGTGGGTTCTCTTCAAAATCAAGGTTTTTATGGTTGGGATAGTGCAGGCTTTCAAACAAATCAGGCTACAGGAGAATATACGGGATTAAGCCTTTCTCTTGACGTTATTTATGATCCAGCAAAAGTAACTCTTAAGTGGTATGTTGATGGTGTTGAAGATACATCAAAAAGAGATCAAAAAAGTGTAGTCTTCCAGCGACCAGCAAACGATACGATCGTTTTCTACACTGCAAAAGCTGAGGATCTTACCGGAACAATTATAACCCCTGATAATGTAATGGATACCGAGGACTTTTATGATGGGCTTCTTCAATCTTCATTTTATTGGTGTGAGGGTTATATAAATACTGGAGATTGTAGTTATTCTTATGATCCAAATCCAAACACTTATATTAATTATGACTTTGGTTACTACGAAGGACCAATAGGTTTTACATGGGGGCAAAATTGGACAAAATTTTAAAAAACATAAATGCTTGGTTATTCTTTATCGTGATATTTTCTATTGAAGTTAACTCAGCTCCATTGGAAGAATTTAAGGTTAATATTGATAAAGAGGTCTTAAAACCATCTATAGAAAAGGATGCGCAAATTTTTAATTTAGTTGCAGGACCCGGTAATTTGGAATTTAAATCTTTAAAGATACAAAAACCATCACATGGCTCTATTACAAAATCCAGACTCCTTACTAAAAGAGATAAATATGCTATCAAATTTACTAACGATAACGGTCGTACAGTTTCTATTATTGGTCTTGGAGATCCATTCACTATTCACGCAGATCATATTGGATATGAGGACAGTGATATATTTAGGGGTGTTGCAAACAGCCAATCAATAGAGCTTGCCTTGCCGTTAAATAAAAATATTTCTTCTATCGCTTTAATGTCACAAGATGCTTTTGGTTTAGTATTAATTAAAGAAGTTAAGATTAAATAAATTTAAATTTCCAGGGGTTAATATTAAATAATAAATATGCATTATCCTTGCTTGAAAGGAGGATATTTAAAGGGTATATTAGCTCACTTGATGCGGTACTAGCTCAGTTGGTAGAGCGTCTGCTTGCCAAGCAGAAGGCCGCCGGTTCGAGACCGGCGTACCGCACCAATTCCTATCCATTATTAATACATTTATACAAGAATAGCATATGATAATATATATTAAATTAGATCCCTTTTACGCTTTTAATAAATGAAACTTAAATACTTAATAATTTGCATTTTTCTAACTGCATGCGGAGGCGGAAGTTCATCTGATGACTCTCCTAATACAATTGACCCACCCATAACTCCACCAGTTTTTTCAGAGGAATGTATTAATGCTGGAATAAATATAGAAAGATGTATATTCACACATGGCGGTATAGAGAGATACTATCTTATATACACTCCCTCAAATCTCGATCAAAAAACTAATATACCTTTACTTTTTAGTCTTCACGGATATGGAGGAAGTGCTATCAGAAATATAGAATATACAAACTTTAGATCTATTGCAGACTCTAATGATTTTATTGTAATTTTTCCTCAAGGAGCCCCTTACACATCTCAACTAGTCTCAAGCTCATCTCACTGGAACTCAGGTGGATGGACAACTGGAAGTAATGTTGATGATGTGGATTTTATTGATACGATAATTGACCAATCATTAAACAAGCATAATATTGATCCAAATAGAATTTACTCAACCGGTATGTCAAATGGTGGCTTTATGAGTTATCACCTAGCATGTAATTTAAGTTCTAAAATAGCTGCAATCGCGTCAGTTACTGGTTCAATGACTTTTGAGACATATGATGATTGCAATCCTTCTCATCCCACCTCAGTGCTTCAAATACACGGAGCTCAAGATACAACTGTGCCTTTCGAGGGGAACACAACGCTGGGTATGAAAAGCATCCCAGATTCAATGGAATATTGGGCTTTGTATAATTCATGTAATTCAGATCCTACAATTGCAATTGCAGACTTTTTTGAAGAAGGTTATTCAGTGCAATATGATTATTATGAAAACTGCTTAAATAATGTAAGTGTTGAATTAGTTTTGCATAGCTCTATGAGACATACCTGGCCTACATCCGACTCATTAAGTTATTCAGCATCTCAAAATATTTGGGATTTTCTTTCAAAATATGATATCAATGGACTAATTAATTAAGTCTACTTTTTGTATATATTTTTTTTCTACATCTAACCCAAGACATGTATTATTAAATTTAACTAATTTATTTATGGAGACAAAAATGAGAATAATATTAACTTTAGCTTTGTTTTTATCCTTTGGCGTTATTGCTGATGGTCACGAGGCTGATGAACCAAAATATAAAGCCAATAAAGCTGAATACTATGTCAATGTCTTTAAAGACGGTAAGGACATGGACGACTTAATGAAGTGGAGTATGAAATGGAAGAAATGGGCGTCAGAAGGAGAACCTGGTGAAGTTTTTAAAAACTATAAAGCAGCAATACTTGTTCCATATTACGGCCATAGCTTGAATACCTTTGATGCTATATGGGTTGGTGTAAGCCCAGATCCAGAAGAGCATTATGTAGGCAATGAGTACTGGATGAAAAATGGAACTAAGCTATTTAATGAGCTACCAGTTACTTTTCCACAGGTTATAGATACATGGCAAAGAACAGTATCTGAAACACCTGATGGATCGGCTGGTTATATTGTGTATTCTGATTGCAAGCTTGGCGAAGGTGTTACTAACGAGCAATTTTATGATGCTTATTTTGCATATGCTGAGGCTGCAAAGAAAAATGGAGACGTTGCAGGTAGAAAAATGATTTGGCCTCAGACTGGAGTTGAGCCTGGGTGGGATTTTGACTTTGTTCAAGCAGTAATGACTTCTTCAATAGGTGAATATGGCAAGAATTGGACTAATTTCTGGAGTGAAAAAGCTGATACTCTTCCAGAGGCTGAAGCAATGACAGCTCTTGGTGGTTCATGCACAAATGAAAGATCTTTTTCAATAGTGCCTGTTAAAAGCTAAGTATTTTTTTATAAAAGGAGGCTTAATGCCTCCTTTTTTTTTTGCATTATGCATAATATGCATATGAATAGGTATAAGGATCATATAGCCATCATAGGCTCTGGCATTGCAGGTCTTGCAATTGGATGTGTTCTTTTAAGAGATGGCATACCTTCAGTTATTTTTGAAAAGCACTCAAAACTAGGAACTCATGGATCTGGAATTTCTCTTTCACCAAACGCGTTAAGAGTTTTAAAATATATTGATCTTGAGGATGAGATAAAAAAAATATCTGAGCTAACATTGTCGACAAAGATCCAAGATACTAAGAAGATTCTCTATTCAAGCCCATCTATAGTAAGAACCACTTCTAGAGAGATGCTGTACAAAACCTTGCTTAACAAATATGAGTCTTATGGGGGTGAGGTTATTTATGACCATGAACTCAGATCAATTGATCAAGGCCAATCAAAAATATTTTTTTCAAACGATTCAAGCTTTTTAGTTAGACATGTTGTAGCTTGTGATGGAATTAAATCTAGTTCTAGAGATTTGATATCACAGGATAACGCAGCTCCATCATATAGTGGATATTCAGCCTGGAGGGGAATTATTAATTCCAAAGATCATTCTATTAATCTCCATCTTTCAAAAAACTCTCATGTAGTCACTTATCCAATTAATGATAGGTTAACTAGTTTCGTTGCCGTTATTAAAACAGCTAAAAGATACAAAGAAACGTGGCGAGTAGAAGGAACTACTGACGAGATGAGTGCGGATTTACTCATGCATTCTAAAAAACTTGTTAGTAAGCTTGCTAAATCAAAAGAGGTTTTTAAATGGGGGATTTACAAAAGACCCCATGTTGGAAGATTATTTATTAAGAATATTACTTTTCTTGGAGATGCAGCTCACCCAATTGTTCCTTTTCTAGGGCAGGGTGGTTGCATGGCTCTTGAAGACGCCTATATATTTGGAAAACTTTTAATCAAATATGACAATGATATTGCTTTTGCACAAAAAGAATATGAAAGAATAAGATATTCAAGAATCAGAATGATCAAAAATATGTCTGAGATGCAAGGCCGCCTTTATCATCTATCAAACCCATACCTTACAGTAGCAAGAAATTTTCTTATGAAGCACTCATTAAAAGTAACCGACAAAAGACTAAATAAAATATGGGACTATGATCCAAACATAGATCTCTAAAGATTATCAATTTAAACAATTAATTTATTTAGCTTTTAATTTTCTGTTATATAATTTTTTGATGAATATATTTAAAAAATTAAAATCAATTTTTATTAACTCTAAAGATTCTGGCAATAATCATAGTTCAAAACAAGGGCTTAAATTAGAAATTTCATCTGATATTAAAAAAGTATTAGAGGATGAGATTCTTCCAGATTTGGATATTACAGCAGAAGATTTTTGGGTAAGTTTTGAAAGAATTATTGATACTTTTTCTCCAAGAAATAAAGCTTTATTAGAAAAAAGAGAGAAAATTCAAAAACTTATTGATGAATGGCATATCAGCAGAAAAGGTAAAAACCATAACCATGATGAGTATAAAAGTTTTTTGGAGGAGATAGGCTATATTGCTACAAGGGCTAAAGATTTTACAATTTCAACTGAAAATGTAGATCCAGAAATAAAAACTATAGCTGGCCCTCAGCTTGTAGTGCCTGTTATGAATGCAAGGTTTGCTCTTAATGCTGCCAATGCTAGATGGGGAAGTCTTTACGATGCTCTATATGGAACAGATATGATTTCAGAGGAGAATGGAGCACACAAGGATGGTGGTTATAATCCCAAAAGAGGAGATAGGGTCATAGCATTTTCTAAAAACTTTCTTGATGAGACTGTGCCTTTAGAGAATGGTTTATATGAGAACGTTGTTAGTTTTGAATTTGCTAACGATAATATTTTAGCTCATCTTGAAGATGGATCATCATCTCTTTTAATCAATCAAGATCAATATCAGGGATTTGTTGATAATGGCAATGGCTCACTTGGTTTGCTATACAAAAATAATAATTTACATTTTGAAATACAAATAGATAGATCTCATCCGATCGGTAAAACAGATCCTGCAGGAATAAAAGATATCTTGATAGAGTCTGCAATCACCACTATTCAGGATTGCGAGGATTCAGTTGCCGCTGTTGATGGCGAAGACAAAGCGCTTGTTTATAGGAATTGGTTAGGACTTATGAAAGGAGATCTAACTGATACATTCGTTAAAAATGGTAAATCATTAACAAGGGAGCTCAGTCCTGATAGAGAATATATCTCTAAGGATGGTACTAATTTGGTTCTTCCAGGAAGAAGCACTATGCTTGTGAGGAACGTTGGTCACCTTATGACTAACCCTGGTGTGATTGATAGGCATGGTAATGAGGTCCCGGAAGGGATAATGGATGCTATGTTTACCATATGTATTGCAAAACATGATTTAAACAATAAAGGAAAGTATCAGAACTCTAGAACAGGAAGTGTTTATATTGTTAAACCAAAAATGCATGGACCTGAGGAAGTAAAGTTCACCTGTGATCTTTTTGCTGCAGTGGAGAAAGCTCTTAACATTGACCATAATACTGTCAAAATTGGCATTATGGATGAGGAGAGGCGAACAACTGTTAATCTAAAAGAATGTATCGAGGTTGCTAAAGAAAGAGTAATTTTTATAAATACTGGCTTCTTAGACAGGACCGGTGATGAGATACATACCAGCATGGAAGCTGGACCAATGATTCCAAAAGGTGATATTAAACTTCATGACTGGATAGCCTCATACGAAGATTGGAATGTTGACATTGGTCTCGAGACTGGTTTTCAAGGAAGGGCTCAAATAGGCAAGGGAATGTGGCCAATGCCAGATGAGATGCTTGGAATGTATGAAGCCAAAACTGCTCACCCCAAAGCAGGTGCAAATTGTGCATGGGTCCCTTCTCCAACTGCTGCTTCATTGCATGCAATTCATTATCATCAAATACTAGTTTCCGATGAACAGACTAAGATAAAGGAGAGAACCAAGGCTGATCTTAATTCTATTTTAGATATTCCTGTTCACTCTAATCCAATGGAGCTAACCAAAGATCAGATTCAATTTGAACTTGAAAATAACTGTCAAGGAATTCTAGGCTATGTTGTTCGATGGGTCGATCAGGGGGTTGGCTGCTCTAAGGTACCAGATATTAGCAATGTCGGCTTAATGGAAGATAGAGCAACTTGCCGTATATCGAGCCAGCATATAGCAAACTGGCTACATCATAATCTCATTGACAAAGATCAGGTGATCGCGGCAATGAAAAAAATGGCTAAAACAGTAGATGAACAAAATAGTAACGATGATACCTACAATAACATGTCACCACTTTTTGATGGGCTTGCATTTCAGGCTTCATGCAGCTTGGCAATCGAAGGCAGGGTTCAGCCAAGTGGTTACACTGAGCCTATACTTCATCAAACAAGGTTAAAGTTCAAAGCATAAATGAAAAAAGGATACTGGGTTGTGAGAGCTCATATTTCAAACATCGAAGACTATACAAAGTACGTCTCAATGGCTGGGCATATTGTTGCTAAATTTGAAGGAAAGTTCATTGTAAGAGGTGGTGATCAGGAAGAAGTTGAGGGCTCTGGATTTGAAAGAACAGTCCTTGTTGAGTTTCCATCCTACCAAATAGCAAAAAACTGTTACAAGTCAGACGAGTATCAAGATGCTCTGAGTTATACCAAAAATTCATCAAACAGGCACTTCAGTATTGTAGAGGGGCTGAGCTGATTATTTTTTCTGCCTTTCTGTCTCGTCTCTATGCTTTTTTAAATACTTCATAAATGGTGTTCCACCTGTACCCTTTATTGTTGAACCACCAGTTCCAAAAGGGTTTTTAATTTGCGATTGCTTATGAATATAAGATGCAGCAAATTCTAAATGAAGAGCTCTAAACCTTCTTATTTCTTCAAGACACTTATTG
>Ga0115572_10003533_pt1 | contig 12303 bp, 6 predicted proteins | sample COGITO_mtgs_1206_FD_88681 | JGI IMG/M metagenome (GOLD analysis project Ga0115572, IMG submission 88681) | Pelagic marine microbial communities from North Sea - COGITO_mtgs_120607 | ecosystem: Environmental > Aquatic > Marine > Epipelagic | place: Germany:Helgoland, sampling site Kabeltonne... | reverse complement strand
GTAAATTCAACACCTTCTTCTTTGGCATTTTTAACTTCACGCTTTGAACCTGGCATGTTTTCTTCATCACGACGATATGCACAAATAACTTTGTCAGCACCTTGACGAATCGATGTACGTACACAGTCCATCGCAGTATCACCACCACCAAGTACCACAACTTTTTGCTTAGCCATATCGATGTATGCTTGGTTTTTCTCGTCATAGCCCATTACACGGTTAGTGTTACCAATTAAGAACGGCAGTGCATCATGTACGCCCGGTGCATCTTCATTTTCAAGGCCAGCACGCATGCTTTGATACGTCCCTACCCCTAAAAATACTGCATCGTAATCCGCTAAAATTTCGTCCATGGTGATATCAACACCGACTTCCACATTGAGCTTAAACTCAACGCCCATTTCAGTGAATATTTCGCGGCGCTTTTGCATCACTTCTTTTTCAAGTTTGAATGAAGGGATACCAAAGGTTAATAGCCCGCCAATTTCAGGGTGACGATCAAATACCACTGGCTTTACACCATTACGCACAAGGATATCTGCACAACCAAGTCCCGCAGGCCCTGCACCAATAATCGCTACTTTTTTATCTGTCCATGTCACATAGGACATGTCAGGCTTCCAGCCCATTTTAAATGCCGTGTCAGTAATATATTTTTCAATATTACCGATTGTCACTGCACCAAACTCTTCATCTAACGTACATGAACCTTCACATAACCTATCTTGTGGGCACACACGGCCACACACTTCAGGTAAGCTGTTAGTACGGTGAGACAGCTCTGCTGCCTCTAATATACGGCCAGTACGAATTAACTTTAACCACTGCGGGATATAGTTATGTACTGGGCATTTCCACTCACAATATGGGTTACCACAATCTAAGCAACGATCAGCTTGTGAGTTTACTTGAGTCTCAGAAAAGGGTTCGTAAATTTCAACAAACGATTTCTTACGTGACGAAATAGGTTTCTTACGGGGATCAACCCGTTGCACGTCTATAAATTGATATACATTCTCGCTCATACTACCCCCTTACTGTGCTTGAACACGAAGTTCTGCACTACTGCGAGCGCGATGCCCGAGTAAACTTTTCACATCACTTGATTTTGGCTTAACTAACTTAAACTTAGGTAAATAAGTCTCAAAATTCGCTAAGATAGTCTCTGCACGACTTGAACCCGTTAGCTCTAAGTGCTCTGCAATTAGACCGCGTAAGTGTTCTTGGTGAGAACTGAGTTCATCCAATACAACTATTTCTACAAGTTCTGGGTTAATGCGTTTTTCAAAGTCATTACGCTCATCTAAAATATAAGCAAAACCACCTGTCATACCAGCACCAAAGTTAACCCCAACGTTACCAAGTACGCACACAACACCACCGGTCATGTATTCACAGCCGTTATCACCTAAGCCTTCTACCACCGCTTGCACACCTGAGTTACGCACAGCAAAACGCTCACCTGCACAGCCTGCAGCAAATAACTTACCGCCTGTTGCGCCGTATAAACACGTATTGCCGGCAATCGTTGCTTTGTGGCTTTGAAATGATGAACCTAGCGGTGGGCGAATAACCAGCTTACCGCCAGCCATGCCTTTACCAACGTAATCGTTTGCATCACCTACAAGCGTCATTTCAAGGCCGCCAGCATTCCACACACCAAATGATTGACCTGCTGTGCCGTGCAATTCAATTGATACAGGATCAGCTGCCATACCTTGGTTACCATGTTTATCGGCAATATAGCCCGATAACATTGCCCCAACAGAACGGTCGGTATTACAAATACGATTAACCAGAGAAATACCCGTACTTTCATCGATTGCTTGCTTTGCTTTTTCAAGCAGCGTTTCGTTTAACTTACCCAAGTAATGTGAAGTATTTGGCGCACTACAATAAAGCGTTTCACCCGTTGGGTTATTTGGCTGAGCAACCACAGATGATAAATCAATTTTTTGTTGCTTCGCGGTTTTGCCTTCAATCGCTTCAAGTAAATCTAAACGGCCAATTAAATCTGTTAAATTAGCAACACCTAGACTTGCCATGATTTCACGTGCTTCTTGTGCAATAAACTTAAAATAGTTCATCGCCATCTCAGGTAAGCCGTGGTAATGCTTTTGACGCAATGTATCGTCTTGTGTTGCAACACCTGTCGCACAGTTGTTTAAATGACAAATACGTAGATACTTACAGCCAAGTGCAACCATAGGCCCAGTACCAAAGCCAAAGCTTTCAGCACCTAAAATAGCGGCTTTAATGATGTCTAAACCTGTTTTTAACCCGCCATCTGTTTGCAGACGAATACGATGACGCAGGCCATTTTCAACTAATGCTTGTTGGGTCTCAGCAAGTCCAAGCTCCCAAGGGCTACCCGCATATTTTACGGATGTTAGTGGGCTCGCACCGGTACCACCGTCATAACCAGATATCGTAATTAAATCGGCATAAGCTTTAGCAACACCCGTTGCAATCGTACCTACACCTGGCTCTGATACTAGTTTTACCGAGATCAGGGCTTTTGGATTTACTTGTTTTAAATCAAAAATTAGCTGAGCTAAATCTTCAATTGAGTAAATATCGTGATGTGGTGGAGGCGAAATAAGCGTCACACCGGGTACTGAATAACGTAGTTTTGCGATATACGGCGTTACTTTTTCACCCGGTAACTGACCGCCCTCTCCAGGTTTTGCACCTTGCGCCACTTTAATCTGAATAACATCAGCGCTGCGCAAGTAATGCGGTGTTACACCAAACCGGCCCGAGGCAACCTGCTTGATACGTGAGTTTTTCTCAGTACCATAGCGTAGTTTATCTTCACCACCCTCACCAGAATTTGAGCAACCACCTAAACGGTTCATCGCAATTGCTAGTGCTTCATGTGCTTCTGGTGACAACGCACCAATGCTCATTGCCGCAGAGTCAAAACGTTTGTATAGCTCAGTAGCTGGCTCAACATCATCAATGCTTATACCTTTCTCTGGCAATTTAAGCGCTAACATGTCACGTAATGTAGAAACTGGGCGCTTATTAACCAAGTCAGCATAAACGTTATAATCAGTGTATTCACCAGAACGCACTGCTTTTTGTAATGTTTGAATAACGTCTGGGTTGTAGGTGTGGTATTCACCGCCATGTACATATTTAAGTAAACCACCATGGCTTAATAGCTTGCGTTTACTGTGCGCTAATTGATGAAGTTTACGTTGGTCTTCATCAAAGTCGCTAAAACAAGCCCCTTTAATACGGCTAGCAACACCATTAAAGCAAGTATCAACCACGGTATCTGATAAACCAACGGCTTCAAATAACATTGAACAACGATATGACGCAACGGTACTTATGCCCATTTTCGACATGATCTTGTATAAGCCTTTGTTTATCGCATTACGATATGCAAGCGTCACTTCGCAGTAGCTTTTCTTAATCACTTTTGAGTCGCTCATCGCAACCAATGATTCATAAGCAAGATATGGGTAGATTGCCGTTGCACCAAAACCAATTAGTACAGCAAATTGGTGCGCATCTCTTACACTACCAGTTTCAATAATGATATTTGATTCACAACGTAAGTTGTTATCTACAAGGCGTTTTTGTACAGCGCCCACAGCCATCGCTGCTGGGACTGGTAATTGATTTTCATCAAAATTACGGTCGCTTAAAAACAACATTACACAACCTGAAGCCGCTTTTTCTTGCGCTTCATCACAAATACGGGTGACCGCATTAGCTAAGCCTTCTTCTTTGCTATAAGTAATGTCAATTTTACAATAGCTATAGTGCGCTTGGTCGGCACTCAGTAACTGCTGCATATCTGCATACATCAAAATCGGTGTATCGAACTGCAAACGTTTAGCGTGGCCTGTGGTTTCGTTAAATACATTTTGCTCGCTACCGATACAGGTAGCTAAAGACATAACGTGATTTTCACGTAGTGGATCGATTGGCGGGTTGGTTACTTGCGCAAATTTTTGGCGGAAGTAGTCAAACAACGAACGGTTACCTTCAGAAAGCACGGCAAAAGGTGTGTCATCACCCATAGAACCTGTCGCTTCTTGACCGATTTCACCCATTACACGAATAACACTATCGAGCTCTTCGTTAGTAAAGCCAAACATTTTTTGGTATTTGAGTAAGGTTTGATCGTCAAATGAACGATTACCTGCATCTTGCTCTGATAATTGCTCGAATGGTGTTAAGCGTTTAACGTTTTCTTCAAGCCATGCTTTATAAGGGTGACGCGCTTTTAAATCTTGATCGATTTCATCAGAGTGCCAAATCTTGCCTAAATGTGTATCAATAACAAGAAGTTCACCCGGACCAACACGGCCTTTTTCAACCACTTCATCAGCGGTGTAATCCCAAATACCCACTTCTGAGGCAAGTGTAATAAATCCATCTTGTGTGATCACATAACGCGCAGGACGTAAACCGTTACGGTCTAGATTACAGGCTGCAAAGCGACCATCAGACATAACGATACCCGCAGGACCATCCCACGGTTCCATGTGCATTGAATTAAAGTCATAAAACGCACGTAAGTCATCATCCATCGCACGGTTTTTCTGCCATGCAGGTGGCACAAGCATACGCATAGCACGGAATAAATCCATGCCACCAGCTAAGAATAACTCCAGCATATTATCTAAGCTTGATGAATCTGAGCCAGTTTCATTAACAAACGGGGCCGCTGTTTGTAAGTCAGGTATAAGTGGCGATGCAAACTTGTACGAGCGCGCACGCGCCCACTGACGATTACCTTGAATAGTATTGATCTCACCATTGTGCGCTAAATAACGAAATGGTTGAGCAAGTGGCCAGCGTGGTTGTGTGTTTGTTGAAAAGCGCTGATGAAAAACACAAATCGCACTGGTCATACGAATATCAGCTAAGTCTAAATAAAAATTAGGTAAATCTACCGGCATCATCAAGCCTTTGTAGATAGTCACTAACCCTGACAGGCTCGCTATGTAAAAACCTTCATCGTTACTCAAGCGTTTTTCAGCACGGCGGCGTGCTACGTATAAACGACGCTCTAAATCTTTCGGACGCCAACCCTCTGGTGCACTAACAAAAATCTGTTCAAAATTTGGTAGTTGTTTCTTGGCAATAGGGCCCAAACACGATGCATCTGTCGGAACAACACGCCACCCCTGAATATTAAGCGTTTCTTTTTCGAGTTCTTCACTCAATACATCTTTGGCAGTTTGTGCAAGTACTGGATCTGCGTTTAAGAAAATCATGCCAACTGCATAGTTTTTACCTAAATGCCAATTTTGCTCACTGGCGATTGCGCGGAAAAAACTATCTGGTTTTTGTAACAATAAACCACAACCATCACCTGTTTTACCATCGGCAGAAATACCACCTCGGTGTTCCATACGGTCAAGACCGGTGATCGCTGTTCTTATTAAGCGATGACTAGCCTGACCATTGACCTGGGCTATTAAGCCAAAGCCACAATTATCTTTTTCTAATTTTGAGTCGTATAACATAGACCCCTCCCCTTGCTACAACAGCTAGCTATTAATGATCTTCTCGACGGTTTGCTAGCAGACAGTCAAAACTATCGCCAATTGTACATAGAGTCAATAGCATTATGAATACATATTCACATTCTTGAATATTTCTCACGCAAGTACAATCTTTTTATTTCGTGCCATTTTTTAACATTTAGCCGATAAACACCCATTATTTTTTTATGACACTGGTGTCAAATTTAACAACTTGTAAAAAACAGCCAACTCTAAAAGCACAGTTTACGTAAACGTAAACCACCCATAAAATGCATAAATATTCACTATCAAGTTTGAGTGATGATTATTGCTGTTTTACATTGAGTGTTAAATTATTGCTTATATAGATGGCGTAATTTAGGTGTACTTTTAAACATTGACTCAAGGCATAGCTCTGTTGAGCTGCATAAAATACACATAAATGCATAAATATCGCTTCACAATAACAGGCCTACTTACCTGCCCCCTCATAACAGCATTATGAAATTGACCTTAAGGGAATGCTCAAAAAAGTGTCCGCTGCGGACACATTTGCTGTCCGCGGACATATTAAAAAGGGCAAGTAAAAAATTTAATACAATAAATCAATAGCTTGAAACTTGGCACAGTAATCGAATACATAAAACTAAGATATTAATAGGACACCATTATGTTTATTCTCAGTTTGTTTTTAGTCTCGCCTGTTACCATGTTTGCCGTGAGCTTAATGATTACCTATCTCGAAGAATAGATATAAAAAATAAAGGAAGTCTCATGATAAAAGATACTAGCGCACAGGACACTTCTGTTGTCCAAACTAAAAGCTATAAGAAACCACTTATTATTGCCGCTACAATTATGTCGCTTGTCGCATTGTGTGCTCAGGCATTTATGGGCAATGAAAAAGGGTCTTTTTCTGTTGATAGAGATACATTGCAGATTGCCCCCGTAACCCGGGCTACATTAATTAGAGATGTTTCTGCCAGTGGCAAAATCGTCGCTGCAAATGCACCAAAAATTTACAGCCCAGAACGAGGCTATGTGGATTTACGAGTAAAAGCAGGCGATAACGTTAATAAGGGAGCAATTATTGCTATTGTTGAAAGCCCTGAACTCACGAACGAATTAAAGCAACAACAATCTGTATTAGCGCGCCTAGACGGTGAGTTAAAACGCAAACACTTAGAAGCACGCAGACAAAAGCTTAGTTTAACTAAAGCTCTCGACCTCGCTCAAGTTGAACTCAATGCTGCTGATAGGGAAAACCGTCGCGCTAAACTTTCAATTTCGAAAAATTTAATTAGCCAAATTGATCTAGAAAAAGCAGTCGATGATTTAGCTCGGGCAAAGCTTTCATACAAACATGCCCAACAAGAGGTGGCGTTAGCTAAAGATACATTAGCGTTTGAACTTCAAGCCGCTGAACGAGATTTAGCACGCCAACAGCTTGTTGTTGACGAACTAAACCGACAAGTTAGCAACCTCACCATTGAAGCCAGCGTTTCCGGTATTGTAGGCAATTTATTAGTACAACAAAAAGAAGCTGTTTCGCAAAGCCAACCGTTGATGACCTTGGTTGATTTGAGTAACTTTGAGGCAGAACTGCAGGTCCCTGAAAGCTATGCAAATGAACTTGGGCTAGGCATGACAGTCGAGCTCACATTAGGGGCTAGTAAAGTATTAGGAACGCTTAGTGCAATTTCACCCGAAGTTAATAACAGAGAAGTCACCACTCGGGTCAGGTTTAGTAAAGAACTAACAGGAATTCGTCAAAATCAACGATTGACCGCCCGTATACTATTAGAAAACCGTGACAATGTGTTGCAGGTCAAACGTGGTGCATTCTTACAACAAGGAGGAACTCGAGCCTATAAGGTTGTAGGTGACTCTGCACAATTAATAGATATTTCTATTGGGGCAACAAGTATTAGTGCCGTCGAAATAATCACAGGCGTAGAACCCGACGATCAATTAATAATTTCAACTTATGACAATTTTAAAAACGCACCAACCTTATTACTTCGCTAATAGCCGCGTTTGCACAAAACAATGAAAGGACATAATCATGCTAAAAATGAACAACATTAGTAAAATATATCAAACTGAAATGGTACAAACACATGCATTGCAAGACTTTAGTTTACAAGTAGATGAAGGTGAATTTATTGCTGTCACAGGGCCTAGCGGCTCAGGTAAAACAACATTCTTAAACATAGCAGGCATGCTAGAGCCCTTCTCTGAAGGGGAATATTTACTTGACGGTATTGATGTTGGCAAACTAAACGATAACCAGCGCGCTGATGTTCGTAATCAAAAAATTGGCTTTATATTTCAAGGCTTCAACCTCATTCCTGATTTGAATTTATACGAGAACATTGAAGTACCTTTGCGCTACCGAGGTATTAAAGCGGCTGAACGTAAACGCAGAATCGAGCAATGTTTAGAGCAAGTAGGCCTTGCCTCGCGAGCTAAACATCTACCGCAGCAACTTTCTGGCGGCCAACAACAACGGGTTGCGATCGCACGCGCACTAGCGGGTGAACCGCGGTTTCTACTCGCCGATGAACCAACGGGTAATCTCGATAGCCTAATGGCACGCCAAGTGATGGAGTTACTTGAACAAATAAATCGCGATGGGGCAACCATTGTGATGGTCACACACGACCCTGAACTCGCGCGCCGCGCGCCGCGTAATATTCAAGTAGTTGATGGTCAACTCGCTGATTTTACCTTGTACCAAGGCGCGCAAAACCTGAAAAATGTTGCTGGAGCGTAAGCCATGCTATTACATTACTTTGATTTAAGTTGGCGTAGTTTTAAACGTACGCCATTGGTCAGCAGTTTGATGGTGTTAGCCATTGCTATTGGTATTGGTGTCACCATGACAAGCCTAAGCGTTTATCACATGATGGCGAGCGACCCAATCCCCAGCAAAAGCAGCCAGCTTTTTAGTGTGCAACTACAAATAATGGATGATGGTAACACATGGTGGACAAAAGATAATTTACCGCTTCAGTTGACATACAAAGATGCGACCAACTTATATCGTGCTAATACTGAAGGTAAGCGCTTGAGTATGCTACGTAGTGGCTTTTCTATCTATACCGACTCAGACACCGTTAAGCCTTTTAGCAAAAGTGCGCGGATGACCACGCCTGAATTTTTTGACATGTTTCAACTCGAGTTCTTGTATGGCAATAAGTGGTCGCAACAGCAAGAAGAAAACGCAGCCCCTGTCGTTGTCATAAGTGAAGAGTTGAACGAAAGGCTATTCGCTGGAGAAAATTCTGTCGGCAATATCATTTACCTTGATAACGAAAGCTATGAAGTTATTGGCGTCACAAAGAACTGGCCTTTAGTGGTTAAATACTACGATTTAAATAATGGTGCCTTTAACGAGCCTGAGAGCATGTTTTTACCATTTAGTCTTGTTGAAGCGAGAGAACTTGGTAACTGGGGTAATACCAATGGCTGGAAACATGAAGACGTTAGAAGCTTTAAAGCGAAGCTACAGTCAGAAATGGTATGGGTTCAATTTTGGGTGCAATTAAACAACGCAAAGCAAAAACAAGACTATGAAACCTTTTTAATGGCCTATATGGAAGAGCAACAAAAGCGTGGCCGTTTTAATCGTAAAGAGCTTATTTACAGCTTACGTGATGTTAACCAATGGATGGAATACAACAATGTAATCAGTGAAGACAATAAAATCTTGGTCGCCTTAAGCTTTATGTTTTTAGCCGTATGTTTAGCCAATATTCTTGGCTTATTGTTAGCAAAATTTTTACGTCGCGCGCCTGAAGTCGGTGTACGCCGCGCTTTAGGGGCCAGTAAACGGCAGATATTTTTACAACACCTTGTTGAAGTTGCAATGCTCGGATGTTTCGGTGGTTTGATCGGTATCGTACTTGCGCAATTAGGACTGTGGGGTGTTCGTCAAAGTTATGATTACTACTCATCAATCGCCACTATGGACATCACTATGCTACTCAGTGCACCCATTATTGCAATTACAACCTGTATCTTAGCCGGACTCTATCCTGCTTGGTTAGTATGTAAAACCAACCCTGCAATTTATCTTAAGAGCCAATAGGGGCATATTATGTTAGAGATAAAACCGATTTTTCACGCGTTATGTCGCTCAAAAATAGGCGCCTTATTGCTATTACTTCAAATTGCTATCACCACTGCGATTGTCAGTAATGCTGCATTTATAATTGAAGATAAAGTGAGCTATTTAAGTCAAGAAACAGGCTATCCTGAAGACGAAATATTTTCATTCCATGTCATGTTGTTTGGTGATGATGTTTCTAGCCACCAGCAGTTTGAGCTGGACGAATCAATGTTACGTGGGTTACCTGGCGTCATTGATGCTGCTTATATTAGTAATACACCGCTTTCAGGCAGTGGTAGTTCGTCTGACTTTAGTATTAATCCAGCTCCTGAGCCTGGGCTTTCAGCCAGAACGTCATATTTTTTTACTGATAACCATGCTTTAAATACATTAGGACTTGAACTTGCTGCTGGACGAAACTTCAACGAAAGTGAAGTTATTGTAACTGATAATAATGAGCAACGTGCTGATGTGACTATCATTACCCAAGCACTAGCCGATGAGTTATTTCCTGATACAGATGCTTTAGGTAAAACCGTATATTTAGGTGATATCGCTCTTAAAATAGTCGGTATTATCAAAAAAGCTAAAGGCCCTTGGCTCAAAGATAGCCGCCCTGATAGTGTTGCTTTAATCCCTTACATTAACCCAAATATTTCAGGTAACTTTATTGTCCGTACCGATGCCAGCCAACGCGCACAATTAACGAGTACAATTGAAGATGAGATGCTAAAAAACTATGACAAACGCGTGATTGTAACAATAAGAGGTTTAGATGAAGCCAAAGAAAGTTACATGGCGCAAGACACCTTAATGATGCGCATGTTAATTGTGCTCATCACTATATTAGTTCTGGTAACTGCTCTGGGTATCTTCGGCTTAACTTTATTTAATATCAGTAAGCGGACTAAACAAATTGGTACGCGTCGTGCGTTGGGCGCGAGAAAGTCTGCCATCATTAGCTATTTTTTAGTTGAAAACGCCATGATCTGTGGTGTTGGTTTAATACTAGGTTGTATCGCAGCCTTATTACTTGGCCAATTGCTCATGCAACATTTTTCAATTGCTGCATTGCCAACAAGTTATATAGCAGGCACCGCAATTATGGTGTTTGTAATGAGTTTGCTTGCGGTATTTGGTCCAGCCAGACGTGCGGCGAATATATCCCCTAGCATTGCTACGCGAACCATATAAAGCCATTCCCAACCTATGCTACACTGGTTTAATACCGTGTAGCATTTTAAAATAAAGATAATAAAAACAGCGATTATATTCTCATGGAAAAAATACTTATCGTTGATGATAACCCCGCTGTTTTAGAGGCGTTATCATTACTACTGGAAATTCATGACTTTGCCGTTGTGACTGCCACTAATCCATTTGAGGCTATTCAAGTGGTGCAATATCAACGTATTGCGTTGGTCATCCAAGATATGAACTTCACTGCAGACACAACTTCTGGTGAAGAAGGTAAGGCTCTTTTTTATCAATTAAGGCAACTCAATCCACACTTACCCATTATTTTGATCACTGCATGGACAGAGCTTGAAGTAGCCATAGAGCTTGTTAAAGCAGGTGCCGCAGATTACCTACCCAAACCGTGGGATGATATAAAGCTGCTAACGTGTGTTACTAACTTAATTGAACTTGGTAACGTTAAACAACAAAATGCGATTTATGAGCGACATCAACAAGAGCGCGATAAAAGTATAAATGATGCAAAACTAGTCGGTTTAGTTTACAAAAGCACAGCCATGGAAAATATTCTCAATATGGCTATTCAAGTAGCTAAGTCAGATGTATCAGTGCTAATAACAGGTCCGAATGGCAGTGGTAAAGAACGCATAGCACACATTATTCAGGCCAACTCCTTACTACATGAGCAACCCTTTATTACTGTAAATGCCGGTGCCCTTCCAAGTGAGCTAATTGAAGCCGAGTTATTTGGAGCAGAAGCCGGAGCTTACACAGGGATAACCAAACAACGCATTGGTCGTTTTGAAGCAGCCGATGGGGGCACATTATTTCTAGATGAAATTGGTAACCTGCCACTGTCAGGGCAAATGAAGTTGTTACGTGTGTTACAAACAGGTGAATTTGAACGACTCGGCTCAACTCAAACAAGAAAGGTTACTGTGCGAGTTATTTCTGCCACCAATGAAAACTTAGTAAACGCAATTAAACTCGGTAAATTTAGAGAAGATTTATATTACCGCCTCAATGTTATTGAATTGAATTTACCCAGCCTTGCTGAGCGACCAGATGATATTTTAGTGCTAACAAATCACTTTTTGAACAATAGAGAGCTCAGCGTTGAAACTGAACAAGCATTATTGTCACATAGCTGGCCTGGCAATGTACGCGAACTCGAAAATGCATGTAAACGAGCAGCCGTTTTAAACCCTAAGGGTGTGATTACTTTAAAGAACTTTGCATTGCAAACCCCCACCATAAGCAACACTGCAGTAAAAACGCAAGTGACGAAACACGAAATAGAGCAAGCTATGCACCTACATCAAGGAGTCATCGCTAAAGTTGCAAGGCAGTTTGGTATGAGTCGGCAAGCACTGTATAGACGTTTACAAAAATTTGAGATTGATTATTAATGAGTACAAAAAAACGCTTTATCAGTATTCGCTCACAGTTATTGATTATTAGTGGTATTGCAGCCCTCTGTCCCGTTTTATTAATATGTTG
>Ga0115572_10003528_pt1 | contig 12306 bp, 1 predicted proteins | sample COGITO_mtgs_1206_FD_88681 | JGI IMG/M metagenome (GOLD analysis project Ga0115572, IMG submission 88681) | Pelagic marine microbial communities from North Sea - COGITO_mtgs_120607 | ecosystem: Environmental > Aquatic > Marine > Epipelagic | place: Germany:Helgoland, sampling site Kabeltonne... | reverse complement strand
TCCTTCATGGTGCACGTGCACGAGTGGCTCGACTTCCCAGAGGGCACGCTCAAGGGACTCTCGGCGCCGCTCAAGCTGCCGGGGGCGCCCGACGACCTGGCGGTGATATCGCCCGGCGTGCACGACAAGTTCGACACGATACTCGGCCTGCTGCACACGCGCAACGCCGCGAGCTTCTGGAGCGGGATCGACGAGGCCACGAAGATGCGCGGCGGCGGCGCGGAGGGCGTCAGCTTCGACGGCATCCTCTTCGCGCCACGCTTCGCAACCGACTCGTGCTCCGACGTGCCGCGGCCGCACATCGGCGGCGTGGCCGGCGGCCTCTTCTTCCGCTTCCCGCTCAACGGCGAATGGCGGTGGCGGCACATCACGCTGACGGAGGGCTGCGGCACGCAGCTGGCGCAGATGGTCTTCCCACCGTACTTCCCCAAGCATCAGCTCATGGTCGAGGGCGACGCGTCCGCCGCGCTGGCCGCGGCGACGGGCACGGCGCTGGCCGAGGACCTCATCTACATGCGCAAGCGTGCGCAGCAGGTCCCGGGCTTCCTGGCGGCCGAGGGGCGCACCTGGGTGACGCACTGCAAGGGCTGGGCGAACGGCCTGTCGGACGCTGCATCGCGCGACAAGATGGACGAGATGTACGCGCTCGCTGACGCGTACGGCATGCGGCTGCGCGAGGTGCCCATCCCCCCGGAGGCCTACGCTTTCATGGCCGACGTGCTCGCCAACACCACGAGCACGCGGGAGGGCGGCGGGCAACACGACACGTCGCCGGGCACGCACAACCTGAATATGATCGGCAACATGCCGATCGGCCACATGGAGATGCGCGAAATGCTCGACAGGCTCGACGACGCACTGGAGGGCGGCAAGCCGCCCAGCGAGATCGCACGCCTGGCCAACATGATTGCGGCGCGCACGGGGCAGCAGGTGGCCAAGCAGAACACGATCAAGGCGATCGCGGCTGCATGCCGCCGCATCTGCCGGCCGCAGGAGTACCCGAACTCGGACGGCGCCGCAAGGGCAAGCGGGGTCGACGTGCGACGATGCCGGGAGTGGCACGCCAAGATTACGGCGGCTCTGAAGGCGGAGGATGACGCACGACCGCAGGCGGCGCAGCCGGGAGGCTCGAGCGGCGTCGGCGGCACAAGCGGCTGCGGCGGCACGAGCAGCGCCGACGCAGGCGCCGCGGGAGGCTCGTCAGCAACGGCGAGCTGCGCGCCTGACGAGATGGTGGCGCTCGGCGGGCTGCTCGACATGGCGCAGACTCCGGGCCGCGAGCGTTCGGAGGCGATGCCCGGGCCACCGCCCTCGGCACCGCCATCGGCGCCGTCGTCGTCGCCGCCCTGGTTGGCGTCGCGCGCTGACCACGGGACCCCCAACAGGCGCGACGAGCCACGCACCCCGACTGGCTCCTACCGCGTGGGGGGCGCGCTCGGAGGGCTGCAACGCGAGGTCGGGCTCGACATAGGGGACGGCACGGTCGATCTGGAGCGCGAGCTGCAGTCGCGCGACCCCTTCGAGCTGATGCAGTGGCTCGACGATGGCGAGCCCGGCCCGCTCGCGGTCGAGGCCGGCCAACCGCACGGCGGCGCCCACAGCACCGCGCGCGGACGGCAGAACCTGAATATGATTGGCGACATGCCAGTCGCCCACGGCGGCGCGTCCGACGACGACAGCTCACCGGAGCCACCGCAGGCGCCCCAGCGGCCGCGCCGAGCGGGCAGTCGCGTGCCGCCAGCGCTCCTCAACGGGTACCGGCCCCCATCGGCCATCCCCTTCGGCGATGCGGCAAGAGCGCACGAAGAGGCGGCGCGCGTCGCCGTCGCCTCCCTTCTCGCAGACAGCGACCACGACGCCGCCGGTGGCACGGCGGCATCGCCACCCGCCTCGTCCAATGTCGCCCAGGGCGTAGCGCGAGCCGCAGATGCTCCCGAGGCGCACGGCGCGACACGCCGGTGGCAGCTCTCGGATGGCCGCGTGTACGGCGCCACCAGCGTCGTCGTCAACGGGACGCACCAGTGGCAGGACGTGCGCTGGATCGCCGCGGAGGACGGCGGCAGCACCCATGACGACCGGCCGCGGGGCTGGCCGCCGCCAGTGCCGCTCACGCAACCGCAGCAGGCGTCGCCTGCAAGCCAGGCCCACGACACCGCGCGGGGCAGGCAGAATCTGAACATGACGGGCGACATGCCAATAGCGCACGGCGGGGCGGGCGACGGCAGCGGCTCCTTTGCGCCGGAAGACGAGGCCTCGCCTGAGCCGCTGATGAGGCCGAGGGCCAAGCAGGCGGCAAGGGCGCAGACGGAGGACGACAGCCCGCCCGGAGCCAGCTCGACACCGGCGCAGATGGTGCGGCCAAGGCGCAATGAACCCGCGCCCTCGGCAGGCAAAGTCGAGAAGGAGGGAGCGGCGGCACACTGCGCCACCCCCAGCCCAGGGCAGCAACCGCCGGAGCGGCGGGCGGCGGATCGCGGACGCAAGGACGCGTCGCCGTCTCCCGTGGCAGCGCTCGTGGCGGTACGCCAATCGCCTCGCATCATCAAAAGCGAGCGCACCACGGCAGGCTTTGATGACGACGTGCAGGCGCAGCCACAGCGGCGCCGCTCGACATCCCCTCAGCCGCCTACAGCGGCGGAGGCGAGGCGGCGCGCGGCTCTCGACACGGCAAAGATGCTCGCAGAACATGACTCGGCGTACGCACTCTACCCCGATAGCCCAGAGCTGCTCACCGGGGTGGTGATCTCGGCAGCGGAGGCACGCGACGCTGGCATCCCCAACGGCACCGCGACGGCCGACGAGTGGGGCTTCCAGTGGGTGCGACGCTTCGGAGTGGAGACGGGCAATCTGTGGATGCGGCCGCGAGAGGTGCACCGCGCCGTCGACGTGCTGTGCGAGATTTGGTTCGCGATCGCGGCGCTCACGTGGATCACGCAAATGATAAAGCCGTCAGCGCGGCGGAGGCAGGCGGGCTACGGACAAGGCATGCCGACGAGCGCGCTGCTCGCAATGTACGGCTACCGCCGCGTGATGCGCGACTGCGGGCGGTACCTGCCGGACCTGACGGAGACGAGAGGGGTGCTCAAAGGCCTGTGCGCACGGTACAAGCAGCGCTGGGGCGACGACGCCTTCGTGCCCGCGCGCAAGCAACCCTTCTCCACGGCGCACCTGCTCGCCATCGTGGCGGCGCTCACGGGAGCGGCGGGCCTGCTCGCGAGTTGGCCGGCGGTGCTGTGCAACGCGGTGCTCACAGCCTTCTGCTACGCCATCTCGACCGGCGCACGCAAGGACGAGTGGACCGCGACCTTCGAAGGCGACACGTACGTGCGCCGAGCAAACTTCGCATGGGTCGACGACGACGGCGCAGACCTGCCGAGTACTCACGCCACCATCGCGTCGCGCTCAAACGGCCACCTGCTGCGTGGCCGCTCCGCCCCGTCGAAATGCGACAGGCTGAACATTGAGTGGGGCGGCAGGGACATGTGGTTCCGTCTCGACGATAGCAACCCGCTCAACTTCGCATGGCGATGGAAGCAGTGGGAGCTGGCGCACCCCTGCCCGACCGAAGAGCGGTACAGGTGGCCGGCATTCTCGCCGTCGGGCGACGCCACACCCTTCACAGGCAAGCGCGCCGAAGGATGCCTCAGTGCGGTCATGAGCTGCGCGATGACGCAGGCGGAGGCAGCGCGCCGGACCTGGCACTCGGCGAGGATCACCCTGGCAACGCGGCTCTTCGCCAGGCGCGGCGCGACGCGCGGCGCCTCCCGAGGCATCGCAAGGGACGAAGTCGAGGGCGTCGTGCAGTCGCTAGTGCGATGGAAGACGCCGGAGGCGATGCGCATCTACGCGCGCATGGAGCCAGAGCAGTATGCGGATTACGTCGACATGGGTACCGACGTCTCCCACGAGTGCGGAGGCGAGATGCCGCAAGACCTGCCCGAGACGGATCCCTCCGGGGTGCTCGCCGACACGGAGGCGACCGTGGCGGCCATCGAGGCCGACGCCGCGCAGAAGACGAAGGCGGCGAAGGCGGCGAGAGAAGGCGCCTCGGCAGCAGCCGCGGGAGGGCGGCAAGGGCAGCGAAGGGCCGCCCCCGCCACCGGCGACGTGCGCCGCGGAGTGGCCGAGCCGGCGACGCAGCAGCGCACCTTCGAGATCGACGACGGCCAGACCGTCGCGCACCGCGGGGACGAGAGCTGGGGCATCATGGGGCAGACGCTCCGCATGCACAACTCGTTCTGGAACTGGACGGACGACAACTACTCCGTCTGTCGAGTGGTCGGCTACGCCGGCAACTTCCGATTCGCAAGCGGCAAAGCAGCCAAGCACACGTACATCATCGAGTGCGAGGGCTTCTACTACCCGGCCACGCACACGTGCGTGGCGGGCGCCATGGTCGACGCCGGCGTCAAGCGGCGGATCAGGAAGGCCCCCCCCCCACGCCTGCTGTAGCGCGCGGAGGACGAGTGCGGAACCGAGGCATGGGACGGAAGGGGCGTGCAATGAACAACGTGTGCAGTGTGCAGTGTGGAGCGTGCAGTGTGGAATGCGCAAATGGAGCGCCCGACGATGCTCAGCTCGGCGGCGTCTTGGTGGCCCAAAACGGCCAAACTCCTGCCAAGGCGACCCAAGTGGCTTCCGCCGGATGGGACGAGCATCTACGATGACGGGCCGAAGCCTCCTTGACACACGCCCAAGGCAGAACGGATGGGACTTAGGGCCCTGCCGTGGGTCGTGTGAGGTGGGGCGCCGCCGCGTGCCGTCCAAGGACGTGACACGGCGGCGGCGCAGGTTACGCCACGCCTCCAACGGCAACGGCTAACCGCCCACCTCTGTCACAGGAGGTTTCAATTTCTAAACAGCTATACAACGACAATGGTCACATAATCAAAGTTAAGGCCTTAACGCGGTTATGAGGAGCAGTGAGAGGCGGAGAGGTGAACCCGGTGAAATTAGGCAGCGCGGAACTTTGCAAGTCTCCGAAGCGCTCAAGTCAGCGGAATCGCACGACGCTGGATTCCGCACGACGAAACAGGAGACGGCTCCCTCAAGGCTCAAGCGCCAACCAGGCTTTCGGCTCTCCGCCAATACAAAATCCTTCGCCGCGTACCGCGACACAGCCCGTCAAACGCACGATAAACGCACGCACGATGACTAACAACGCTCTCACCGACTTCAAGTTCACCGGCAACCCGATGACAGACGCAGCGAAGCTCGAATCACTGGCACACGGTGGGCCGCTAGTGGTCGCTACTGACCACAGGCTGTCCGCTATGATGCCAGATGCCTTCGTCGACGCGTCGGGCGGCGGCAAGACGGTGTGCATGGCGGACTTCGAGCCGATGTTCATCGACGCGATGCTCCTCGACGTCGACGTCGCCAAGGGCGGTGTGCATTTCGTGATGCTGCCCGCTCGCTACAAGAAGCTTCTTGGTGACATGGACAGCACGGGCGAGATGGACTGGTCGGCGATCCAGGGCGACATGGAGAAGGTCTTCCCGATCGCCAAGGCGCGCTTCGTCAAGGTCATCAAGTCCATGTCCGAGGACAAGCGCACCATCGTCGCCGCCGACATCATGTACGACGGCGACAGGGACGATGCCGGCTCTGCCACCTGGTACGACTGGCTCACGCCGGCGATGCTCATGGCGAGCGGCGGCGGCATGCCGGCTCTGGCCCAGTTCAGGGCCCTCGTCCGCGAGGGCTACTGCACGGAGAACGACGGCGGCCGCGGCGGCGACGACTTCACCGAGACCCTCACGCAAGTCATCGGCTCCGTCGGACGGGACGTGTCCAGCCTCTCGCAGCACGGCCAGGCGGCGGCGGTGGCCGCGTGGGTTCGCAAGACGCAGCCGCCGACCAACTTCACGATATACGTCTCGAACCCCACGGTGGAGATCGAGCGGCGCGCGGCCGAGTCCATCGCGGGGCGCTTCGAGCCGCTCTTCATCGTCGGGTGGCGCGACGCGTACCCCTCGCTCGCCGAGCTATGGCCGGACGAGGTCTTCGACGTGGCGACGCAGACGGCCGGGCTCGCCTCGTGCCTCGGGGTGAGCGGGCTGGGCAACGGCGTGACGCCGCAGGGCATGATGGCGCTCGTCACCGTCCTCCACGAGTACAAGGCCTTCGCCACCGGCGGCGACAACGCCTCGCGCACCGTGGAGGTCGTCCGCGCGTGCAAGCAGGCCGCGAGCACCAACAAGGAGGAGATGTCGTCCGACGCCAAGGCCGAGCTGCAGTCCAACGCGGCCTTCCAGAAGTTCAAGAAGGAGGTCGAGGCGTGCGGCGACGACGACTACGTGGCGATGGCCAGGGCGATGCTCAAGTCCGAGCACGGCGCCGGGCTCCTCTTCCTCAACGCGAAGTTCGCACACGATAAGTTCTGGAAGGAGCGCCTCGGCGCACGCACCCCAGCCGCGATCGCAACGTGCTTCAACAAAGTGGTGTCGTTCAACACCGCATCCGAGGCGATGGAGTGGGGCGCCCTCCTGCCCGAGGAGACGCCCAAGAAGCTCGCGTCCGGCAAGTTCACCCTCAACTGGTGGACTGCCTTCCAGCCCGTGATCGTGAAGCGCGAGGGCACGCACGTGGCGGCGCGCATCGACAAGCGGCTGAACGGCAAGCCGGCGAGCGCGGTCTTCTCCGATTCCGAGGCCCTGCGCCTCCTCGAGACCCCGGTGCGCGCGAGCATGGCCCTCGTCATCCCCGGCAAGGACGAGCGCTCTTTCCCCGCCCTCTGGCGGATGCTCATGCGCATGGCGGCCTCCGTGCACAACATGCCGGACACGTGCCTGCCGGCGAAGGGCGTCAAGGGGCGGCTCGAGGAGGCGGCGGTGCAGGCGATGCGCTGCCCGCAGGACCGCTTCGAGGCGATGCTCGCGACACCCGCCACGGCCGTGCATCGCGTCAAGGACTTCGTCATCGACGGCCAGGCGCGCAACGCGCTCGACGCCGTCGACAAGACGATCGCGCGCCTGCAGCAGGAGATCGAGGACGGCATGCACGGGCACGCGCGCGACACCGCCAACAACGTGTATGCCGGCGGCGGCGGCGGCGGCGGCGGCAGCAAGCGCCCCCGCGACGACGACTACGTCAGCGCTGGCGGCGGCGGCGGCGGCGACGCCAAGAGGCAAAGCAACGCGTGGGGGTCGTGCGTCGGCATGGGCATCACCGCCAACGCCGACCACACGCGCATCATCTTCGGCAACAACGTCGTCGAGTGCGCCAACCCGGCTGACTGCAAGGCGTACTGCGTGGCCGCGTACGGGCCGAGCAAGAAGAAGGACATGCGCGACAAGTGGTGCTTGACGCCCAAGAAATGCTGGGACGCGTGGGGCGCGAACGCGCACGAGCGCCCCGAGGGCATGTCCGACGAGGACCTTACGATCACGCAGATGAAGCCCGAGGAGGCCAGCGCCTACGACTGGGCCGGCGAAGGCATGACGGTCGAGATCGCACGTGTCACCGCCCGCGGCGGCGGCGGCGGTGGCGGCGGCCGCGGCAACGGCAGCGGCGGCCGCGGCGGCGGCGGCGGCAAGGGCGGCGGCGGCCGCGGCGGCGGCGGCAAGGGCGGCAAGGGCGGCAAAGGCGGAAAGGGCGGTAAGGGCGGCAAAGGCGGCAAGGGCGGCCAGAATTTTGCGCGGCGGTCGTAGAGCGACGTAAGCCCGCCGAGGAAGACGCCATTGCGAGCACGCTGCTCGGCATGGCCAACGCCGACAGCCACCAGCCCGACGGCGCCATAGACGAGGTGACAGCGTCGAGCGTTCACGCTGCACCAGAAAGGTGAGGAGCCCTCGAGGCGTGCGCAGCAACAGCGCACACGCGCGCTCGAACAGCAGCCTGACGGGGCGACGTGCCTCTCTCCCATCCCCCCCAATCAGCAGCCCCGCATGCTTCGCGTAAGCATGTCTCACCGCGCGCTCGCGACGCGCGCGCTCTTCCGAATGCGACAGGTGGCAAACACGGGGGTCTTCCCCGACGGCGGGTCATCCGCCCCAAGCAACGCCACCGGAAGACGGATAACACACATGGGGACGTCCCATTGATGACACGCCGAGCCGGGGTCATCCCAGCCACGCACGGGATCCCCCCGAGAGGCACGTGGGCCAATCCCACCTGACGGCAGTCATAAAGGCGAGCACCGCGAGTGGTGACCGCAAGGTGTGCGCGCGACGGCTGCGACAGCCGCGGCGCCCCAGAGCTCGAGCGGATGCTCGAGAAGCAACGCCACGCTCACCCGCCCAAAGCGCCCGAAGGCTCCAGCGAGGATGCCTGCAGTGCTGACGCGCAATGCCCATCACCTCGCGTGCGCGCAGGTCAGAAACGGCGATCGCGGAAGGCGACGCATCGGCTGAGGGCTCCGCACCCAACGGCGGCATCGGCGAGTCCGCCGGCGTGCTCCGCAAGCGGCAAGTGCGCTTCGGCGACGACGGCTTCGGCGGCAGCTGCTCCTCACGGCAGAGGCTCACGACCGACGGCGCCGCCGGCGAGGTGGTGGCCGCGCCGTCTCTCACCGCCCCGCAGCTCCCCTTCGGGCTCGCGGGCTCCACGATCGTCGAGCAGCGGATCGCCGACGTGCAGGCGACTGGTGCCCAGCCGCCGACGAGCGACGACCCCGAGCGCGAAGCGCTCGTCGCCCAGCAGCTCCCCTTCGGGCTTGCGGGCTCCACCATGGTCGCGCAGCGGATCGCCGACTTGCAGATGGCTGCTGCTCAGCCGGCAGCAGGCGACAACTCTCAGCGCGACGCGCTCTCTCTGCTCGCTCTCTCCGAGTCGGCGATGACAGCAGCCGGCGCGGCAGGGCGCGCGACGCCCTCGCCTGACATTGGCGGCGCGGCCGAGGACGACGCAGACGCACCCACCGAGGGGCAGCCGGCGAAGCGAAAGCCGAGCACGCGGCGTCCCCCTGCGCCGCTCTCGCCCACCGGCGTAGCAGCAGCAGTGCGGGCGGGTATGCAATCCGCGGGACTAGCGTGGCTCCAGGCGGCCGGCGCGGCAGACGCGGCGACAAGCACAGGCGGGGCACACGGAGGCTCGCGCCCGGCGACGGAGACGGAGACGCGCGGCCGAGCGGATACCGACGTGCCGCTGCGCGGCGAGCCGCCACGGTACGCGCGAGAGATCGTGCTGCCCGCGCCAGCGGGCTTCCACTGGCCGCGGTTCCAATTCTGCGCCTTCTACGAGCACTCGGGCGAGGAGCGAGAGGCGTACGCACGCGAGCTCGGCGGCGCCCCCACATGCTCGGTAGCGGACAGGAGGTCGATCCTGCCGCCCTCCGACAACGCGTGGCACTTTATAGGCACTGTGCAAGCATTCGTCGAGTCGTACCCACACTCGGTGCACCTGCAGTCCAACCACGTGACGTGCGGCAGCGCCAACTGGGCGAGCTGGGAAACGTGGCCGGGCAAGATCCTCGACGGGTCAATGCTCAAGAGCTGCGAGGAGCTGCTGTGGATCAACTGCATCGGCGACCGCAGCTGCGGCGAGCAGCCGCCCACGGCGCACCAGCATCTGATAGGCCCGCCCACGTCCATCGTTAACGGACACGACTTCGGCGCGCCGAGCAAAACGTACTACAAGTGGCTGCGCAACCTGCCCCGCGTCGCGCCGACGCTCAAGCTCGACGCCGACAAACGATGGACGGAGCTCGCGGCAGCCGGCACTCCCGAGGAGAAGACCGTAAAGCGGTCGTACACGCCGCGCAACATGGCAGAGGCGGAGGCGGCGTCGCACGCCCACGCGGTCGGCGGCGACACGTCAGAGTTCGGCCGACCGGCAAGCCAGCCGTGTAGGGCGTACGCCAGCTGGCGGGCGCAGCTCCTGCACAACTTCGGCCTCTTCGCCGCGCACTACGCACCGACTCTCAGCTGCGCGTGGATGCAACGGGAGGAGCGCAGCAGCGCGATCGTACTGATACCGATCGCACGCTCATACGCAGGGGCGTGCGCCATGGTTCCTCTCGATGAGCAGGCCATGACCTTCGGAGGTGAGCGCGACTGGGCGCGAGGCGGCGCCGAGCAAGGCGAGGCGCTGGCCGCCTTTATCACCGGCGGCATCGAGACGCAGTACGCGGCACCGCTCACCTGCTTCGGGCACAAGGACGCGGTCGTGTTGCTGCCATGGCAACGCCAGCCGACGCACGTGCTGCAGTCCGCCGCACAACGGGCCCTCGCGCGCGAGGCGGGCCTCTCCGCCGCGTGGTGCACGCTAGGCGCGCTGCACGACCACGGCGCCTACCGAGCCGTCAGCCTCGCCTTCCAGCGCGTCACGGCACTCACGACCGTGGGCGCGCACGGCGACCAGCAGGCTGGCACATGGGAGACGGCCAAGCCGTTGGTGCACGCGCGCACGGCGCGCGCTTGGGCAAGACAGCCCGACAAGGAGGCGACGCAGACGGCGGCGGCGCGTGACGCCTTCTTCGCGGAAGAGGCGAGACGTGGCGAGGAAATGCGACGCTGCCTAGCGGCGGTCGACTCAGGCGACGGCGAGCTCGTCAGCATGGCCGACAGCGTCAAGACGGCCGACGACTACAAAGCGGAGATCCCCTTCCCATCGCACGGGCTGCCCGACTTCGAGTCGAGCGCGCTTCGGCTGCAGAGGTTCACCGAGAGACCGCTGCGCCTGCACACGAGCTGGCTGGCGCGCCTGCCACCTCAGCAGGTCCCACCGGGCTTCAAACCGATGCCCTGGACGGACATCCTGCGCGGTTGGGCTCGGCGGCGCATCTGCGGCTCCCTCAACGACACGGCCGATCGAGATTTCGACTGCTGGAAGCACGGCGAGTCGTCCTTACCTCGGCCCAAGTACGTGTGCATCGGCCTCGGCGGCGGCAAGGAGATCCAGCACGCCGACGGCATCGGCTCGTACAACGCCCTCATCATCGTGTACGAGCAGATCGAGGCGACCGGCCTCTACGGCGCGATGGACTACCAGCGGGAGGGGCGGACGCATTGGGTGCTGCAGGTGCTCAAGCGCATCTTCGGCGACCACGACGACCACTACCTCATGTCTCTCATCATGGGCGGCGTGCGGTGGAACGTCACGGCGCCGATGCAGATACGAATCGCCGCCAACCTCGAGAGGCTCGACTCGCGCATCCAGGGCGTGGGCGCCGCCTTCGCGAAGCTGCTCAAGAAGGGCCTGTACTACAAGTACAAGAGGCTGCGCCGCGAGCATGAGCGCATCACGCCGGACGGCCCCGGGCCGCTCATTACCATCCCGGCCTACATCGTCGGCAGCGGCGGCACGGACAAGCCGGATAACCCCAACGAGAAGCGCATCATCGGCGACCAGAGCTCGCCCCACCCCGAGCAGGACGTGCGCGAGTGCAACGAGCCGCACGGCAAGCCCAACGGCCCGGCCATCGTCAGCCTGAACGACATGATGGGGCCAGCACCCGGCACCGTCCCGAGGGGACAGCCGCTCGACCCGAAGCGCTACCCGATGCCCGAGCGCGAGTCCAAGCCAAGGCCGCGTCAGAGCTACAACGACGCGGCGGTCGTGAAGCACATGGCGCAGCTCAACGGCTCGTACGTCGCCGGCTTCAAGGACGACGGCAGGCACAAGTTCTTCCAGTTCGAGATGGCGCCGGAGGAGGAGCGCACGTGCAGCTTCGTCGTGCTGATCATGCTGCCGCGCCTCCGCGCCGACGGCACCGTCGAGTACGACGCCGCGGGCAACATGATCATGGAGCTGTGGTTCGTGCTGATCGTGGCCACGTGCATGAACATGGGCTCTCGCAACGCGAGCAAGATCGCCCAGCGCTTCACGGACAGGCTGCTGGAGGGCTTCTCGAGGATGCTGGACATCTACGTGCGCGACACCTGGCTGCCGAAGCAGCGGCCGGCGCTGCGCGAGCTACTCGCCGAGCGGGCCGACAAGCTGGGGCCGAGCCAAGCCAGGCCCTTCGCGACGAGTGGGTACACCGACGACTACTGCCTCCTCTTCATCGGCCCCGAGCTGCTGGCCGCAGGGGCGCTCATCTGGCGGTCCATGTGCAAGGCAGCGAATTTCTGGTTGTCAGACAAGGCGTGCGCCGGCACCATCCTCGACTACACGGGCGGCCGGCTCGTGCTCAACGGAGGCTATGGCTGCCTACCGCAGTCCAAGCACACGCGCGCCGTGGCGGACTCCGTCGCCGCGGGCGCGGGCAGGCTTACGCGCGACCAGCTCGAGTCGCACAACTCCTTCATGGTGCACGTGCACGAGTGGCTCGACTTCCCAGAGGGCACGCTCAAGGGACTCTCGGCGCCGCTCAAGCTGCCGGGGGCGCCCGACGACCTGGCGGTGATATCGCCCGGCGTGCAC
>Ga0115572_10003526_pt1 | contig 12309 bp, 8 predicted proteins | sample COGITO_mtgs_1206_FD_88681 | JGI IMG/M metagenome (GOLD analysis project Ga0115572, IMG submission 88681) | Pelagic marine microbial communities from North Sea - COGITO_mtgs_120607 | ecosystem: Environmental > Aquatic > Marine > Epipelagic | place: Germany:Helgoland, sampling site Kabeltonne... | reverse complement strand
GGGGTCCGAAGAGCATTCTCAAGGGTCGGACCCCAGGGAAGACCCCGGGACGGGGCGGGCGGCTCACCTTTGGCTCCGACGACGTTAAGCACATGACCGACTCCGAGGGCGAGGGAAGCTCGCCGGAACCCGACGAGAACAGAGCCCCGCGGACGATGGTCGCCAAGGGAACCGCGCAGGATCCCTTCGGCCTGGACGACCTCAAGACGCCCACGCCGCCGAGGCCCCTCGCCGAGGTTCTCGCCGACGCCGCCGCCAAGACCCCGAACTGGGCCAAGACGCCCAACACCGCGGGACGGAAGACGGTCGGGTTCGGCGCTTCGTTCGGGAACGAGCCCCCGCCGACGCACAGCAAGGCGCTCGCCGCCGCGCTCGCGTCCGCGGCCAAGCCCGGAAAGACTTTGAACTACTCCAAGCACAAGGAGACAATCGCGAAGGCGCTCTACAACGAGTTCAACAACGACGCCTTCGACGGGAAACTGCCCGCCAAGTTTGACATCTCCTGGAACGCGAAGCTGCTCACCACCGCGGGGTTGACCCACTACAAGAAGGTGACGAGGAGCACGGGCCTGAGCGAGTACAGCGCGCGGATCGAGCTGTCCACGAAGGTGCTGGATTGCGCCGAGAAGCTGGAGGCTACGCTGCTTCACGAGATGTGCCACGCCGCGGCTTGGCTGCTGGACCACCAGGCCAAGCCCCCGCACGGCGCGACGTTCAAGAAGTGGGCGAATCAGGCGATGCGAACCTACCCCGACGTTTCCGTCGACACCTGCCACTCGTACGAAATCTTCCAGCCCTACCGGTACCGGTGCACGCAGCAGTGGTGCAACACCGAGTACGGCCGGCACTCGAAATCCATCGACGTCGAGGCCAAGGCTTGCGGCGTGTGCAACGGGCGGCTGGAGTACCTCGGCAAGTTCAACCCCGACGGCACAAAAGCGGAGGAGAAGGCTCCCACCGCGTTCAGCCTCTTTGTCAAGGAGCACTTCGCGGCGACGAAGGAGAGGTTGCCCGCGGGGACGCCGCACAAGAACATCATGAAGGAGCTCAGCGGGTTGTGGAAGAGCGGCGGGAACACCACGGGGAAGAAGACCCGGGGCGGGGACGACGGTACCTTCGAGCCGGATGCGCTGGGCGAGAGCATGCGCACGCTCAAGCTGTGAGAGGCGACGATACGACGCTAAGCGAGGGGGGGAACGGGGATTGATTCTGGAACTGTACCAACGTGTGCAGCAAAGAACTAAAAGAACTAAAAACTTCAGCCGACGAATTGTCAATGATGAGAGTACGCAGTACGTAATCACGCCGCCTCACGAGCGCACCGGCGAAGCAACGCGGCGACGTGAGCGCCGTCGCTCGGCTCCGTGGCGACGGTATGCCTCGCGCGGCTCATCAGCTTGACGTCGATCGCGCGCGCCCTCTTCGCGAAGCACTCGTCGGTTTTCTCACCCTTCAACGCTAGCCCCCCCCGCACCCGGTTGACGACGCTCGCGCCCGGTACACCCTCGGTCCTCGCCGCGCGGGATATCTTCTCCGCCACGTGCGCGTTCTCCCCTACGATGACGCACGTCCATCCCCCGTCACTACCCCCGTGTGAGTGGTGGTGAGACTCGGCCTCGTCCTCGGCGGAGAGGAGCAACCTGCGAGCCGCCGTCGCGGGCCTCACCTCGCCGGCTTGGTGCTTCTTGAGCCAGGCGCGGAAATCACGCTCCTCCGCGCTCTCGCGTCGCCTCATCCAGCCGCTAAACATCTTGAACAGCCCGCCGTTGGAAGTTTCTGAACCCTCGCCGAGACCCGCGTTGTTCGAGTCCTTCTTTGATGACTTTTTCTTCGAAGAACTCGGCGCCGACTCGCCGCGATGAATCTCGTGGATGGGATGCGGCGGCGCGGCGGGAGCCGGGGGCGTCGTCCGGTTCGTCATCGGCCTCGGCGGCTCGTCGCCGTCGCCCGGCAGGGGAAGCTCCTGCTCCTTCTTCCCCTCGTGCGCCGAGCCGCTCTCGTCAGCCGCGTGATGATGATTCCCTTTTTCCCTCCTCCCTTTACCCAGGGTAACCGCGTCGTCGTCGCGCGTCATCATCTCCGCCGCTTTGACCATCGCGGATGGCTCGAACTTGGACCCGGCGTGGAATACCACGACCCTATCATCGTCCCCGCCGAGTGTTTTCATGGCGGTGTCTACGTCGTCGTCGACACCTTCCCATCTAAAGCGCGTGGCGGCTTCGCACGCGGCGTGGATTGACTGTTTGCGAGCAAAGGCGGATGCGACTCGCGCGGCAGCCTCCTCGACGCTCGCGAGCTCGCACCCGACGCTGGTCATCTTCGTCCGTTGCGTTTGCGTTTGGCGGTGCGTGTGGTGGCTGTGGGGAGTGATGAAGGCGAGCCGTGCGGATTGCGAGTCGGCGGATTCCGCGTCGACGGATGAGACGCGTCTGGCCCACGCCGTCGCCGCGGCGGTGGCGCCCGCTCGCGCGTCGGCGGGCGCGAAGATCGCCAGCGCGCACACCGCGACCATCATCACGAGTGCGACGCCGGTCGCGAGCGCGGCGCACGAGGGGAACGCGTTCCCGGATGACGAGTCGGGCCCGCGGGACCTTCCGCGGCTCCTCGAGTGATGCACCGGCAGAGCGTCCGCGGCGTCCCAATCGATCGGAGCCTCGGTGGCGCCGTACCCGTTCACCTTGCGCCGGTCCGACCGCGCCTTGCGCCGTTCGTTTTTCCTCACGATGGGCTCGCCCGCGACGAGCGCCCGGCTCAGGCCCTTGGGTTTCCCCGCCACGGGTTCGGTGACGGAGACCTGCCACCCCGACGTGGGAAGTCCGCGGTCCGAAGCGACGGTCCCATCCTCGGCGCCACGGCCGACCCGCGCTGATTTGCCGAGCGTCTCTTTCACGACGAAGTCCACGCGCAGGCGCTTCGCCGCGGACAGCATCTCCGCCTTTTTCCGCCGATACTCGCTGAAGCCGCCCATCTTGGCGCGTCCTCCCGAGTGCTGAGCTCCGCGGGACGGCACCGAATCAGTGCCTGTAACTCCAACACCCTCTTAGACGACAGAAAAATTAAGAGACGACACGTGTTTTCTACCTCGGGATTTTCCCACGTGCTGGGGATTGACTCAACATTCGACGAGTCACAGCTGTCCGTATCTCGCGAAAAAGGGAAAAATTCAATTGGTCCAACTCGACAAAATGCTGACGCAACTCTCGGGAATTTTATTTCGTGTCGGGAATTTAGGGAAAACGAACAACGCGGCGCGCGGATCGCCACTCGTGCGCGCACGCGAACACGTTCTAACCACCCAAGACAACATGCAGGCCATCACCTCTACGTTCACCGTCAAGCCGGTCACCCGCCGGCTCAAGACCGCCAAGAGGGGCTCCCTCCAGGTTGTTGCCCACGGAGGCGTGGGCGGATCTGGCGGGCCCCAGTACGCCGGAAAGGACCCGGCATACGGCTCCGACAAGGCGGCCTGGAAGAAGAAGCTCATCCTCCACGATGACGACCAGGCGGACCCCGACGCCAACCAGCGCAGCGGCGCGCGCTGGACCCCGCCCCCGCCCGCGCAGGAGTCCTTCGCGGCCGCCGCGCCCGCGCAGTCCACCTCCTCATGGGACACCCCCTCCTCGGGCGGGGGCGGATCGGGAGCTTCCAACGCCTACAGCTGGGACTCCGGCGGCTCCGGGTCCGCCGCGGCCAAGCCCCAGCGTGTGACCCGCGCGTCGGACGGCGTGACTTACGACCCGGACCAGTACGACCCCGACGCCAACCAGCGCCGCGGCGGCGGCGGCGGCGGCGGCGGCTACTCCGCCCCCGCCGCGCCCGCTCCCAGCTACGGGGGATCCAGCTTTGGCGGGTCCACCGCGGCCAAGCCCCAGCGTGTGGTCCGTGCGCCGGACGGCGTGACTTACGACCCGGACCAGTACGACCCGGACGCTAACCAGAGGTCCAGGTAGGCGTTTTGGGCGATTCAGGGGTCGCAGTACAAGTAAGCCCCGGGGACGGCTTCGTGGCAAACGAGGTCAACAAAGGAGCCCCTTATTATCCCTTTTTATTATCCGAGTGTGTCATAGTTCTTTGTGTAATCCGAGGTTCGCGAACCCAAGATTTGTATGAGCAATTCACGTAAAAACACGTGAATTGGTCGGCACCACGTGTTTTCGGGCGAAAAAGTTTTGGCAAGCCAGTTCTCGAGAGTCGTCGACCAACACCCGCACTCGCCGCGGCGGGATCCGCCGTTTGGCGCCATGGGGGACGTGGTCGGTGACTACGGATCGGTTCAAGACCGCAACGCCGAGCGGTACGATCCCAAACAACGTCGGTCGGAACCGCACTCGTTAGTTCGCCCGTATGTTACGCGTAGTCCTCGTGAACATCATCATCTGACTCTCGTCTCCGACCGTCCCCGATCCCTCGACGCGCAGCTCTCGGTTCCACGCGGACCTGGCCGATGCTCAGTGGCGCGCGCTCGATGACCTACTCGAAAGCGAAGCGCTCATCTCCAACGCCGGGTCCATGCGTGACGCAGTGAAAGCCTTCGTCGCGAGACACGGCAAGGCTGTCGGATCCGCGCCCTTCCTCCTGGGCCTCCGCGCGTTCCTGGAGGCGCAGAGGGGCAACGAAACGGTCGTGGCGTGGATCGTATCCCCCGCGGTGTTCACGCAGTCCGGCGGGGTGGACTGGATGAGGGACGCGGTGCACGCGATCGCGTCGGGGGCGGACCGAAGGGTGGACCTCGAGGGCGATCCCGTGGGAAAGTCGCTCCCGCTCTCAGACGCCGGGAAAAGACTCGCGTGGTCCCTGCCGCTCGAGCTGCGCGACGGGGACATCGACGAGGTGCTGTCGCAGATCCCTTCGAAGGCACGGCTGGAGGATGCGGGGTGTGGGCCCACCGGGACGGTCGTGAGCGACGGCGCGCACCCGCCGGGAGCGCCCCCGAGGAGGACGGGGACCGGAAAGCGGCGGGGGTGCCGGAGCCGGTGCTGCTTCCTGCCGTTCCTGTTCGTCGTCGCCACGCTTTGCTGCGTCGTCGTGCTGGTTCATTAGCGACACCCATCCGCGGCGGGTCTTAGACGTGATTATATCCTAGCTAGCTAGCCGCGGTAACTAACGCTCAACTAACAACACTAGTGCTAGACGACAACCTCCGGGCAAGGAACGTCCTCGCCCTCCCCGACGACCCCGCACGGAAGCGAAGAGAACACGCGAACCGTCCGCTGCGGCGACACGACGGCGTCGTCCTCGTACTCGTGACACGGCGCCGTCGCGCCGTCCGGGTGCACCAGCCTCGAGTACCAGTTACAGCACGGCAGTATCACGGCGGCGCACTCCCCGGTGTCGGTCTTCACCGCCGCCAAAACGTCCTTCAACGAAATATGAGCGTGGATCATGACGATTATAGCTCGATCGCATTCCACCACCATCTCCTGCATCTTCCGCCTGTGCACCTGCAGCCGCCGAACCCCGCCCCATCCGTGTACATCCTCCTCCGTCTCCCCGTTCTCATGTGTATCGTCGCACGAGCTCCAACTCGCGTCCTGGATCCCGTGCCTCCGCCGCCAGTCGCGCCAAGGCACCATCTCGGGGTCGACGGCTACGCACTGCCACCTGGTCAGGAACGCGCACAGCGCCGCGCTCCGTGGCGTGTTCCCGTCGCCCACCGCAATGACGCACACGCGCTCATCGTCGGGTTCGTAACGGCGTCGCAGGTGCGTTCGTATCGCGTTGGACGCGGCGAAAGCCTCGGTGAGCTCCTTCGCATCCGGGAAGACTCGGAGCCGGACGAGCTCGGCTCCGCACGCGAGCTTGAGCATCTCGGTCACGTACCTCGCGCAGGTGGTACCGGTAGCCTCCTTGTCTTTGTTCTGGAGGTGGGCGGGTCGAGACCGCGCCGGGTCCTTCGGGCCGTGCTTCTTCATCTTCTCAGCCTTCTTGTTCGCCATCCTCGGCGGCCAGTTCTCGCGAGTCGCGGGGAGAGCTTCGCACGTGACGCTGAGCTTTCCGACGCGTCGCGTGAGCGTCGCCGGCGCGAGGACCCTGCGCAGGGTCTTGCCGGCCATGCTGCTGAACGTGACGAGGTCCGGGGGATCGCCGTTTGGGTGAACGTCGCGAACGTAGAGGTCGTAGAGCGCCTCCACCTCGACGAAGTGCTTGGGCTCGCTGACCGCGATGCGTCGGTCCGCGATCCAAGCCTCGAGGCCCGTGCCGAGGTCGACGCTCCACGCGGCGCGGCCGCCGGATCCCTTCTCGCCACCGTCACCGCGGCTCGATGACGCGCCCGATGCGGTCCTCGTCGCGTCAGCCGGGTCATCACGCGGCGTCGGGTCGGACGCTCCGAGGCTTTGGTCGGCGGCGCTCCCGTCGGCGGCATGCCCGGCCATCGCCTTCCGCGCCCTGATGCCGGCGAAGGCGACGTCTACTTTGGGCTGATTGTCTTTCCACTTCTCAGCCATACTCACGAACGTGATGCGCGGCGCGAACGAGCGCGCGGGGGGATCGGCGCCGCCCATATCGTGCGCGTGGTGCGTGTGTCGGGAACAGAGAGAAAGCATTTGTGCCGTATTTTTTGTTATTCAACGAATGACGCGCGGCGCGAGAGACGACTCACACGAGCCTGAGCCTCTCCTCCGTCTTCCGCTCGCACTCCATCGCGTGCTTCCAGTGCTTCACCATCAGCTCCGTCTCCCCCGAGCTCAGCGCGCAGAGCCTGGCGATGGTCAGCCACCTGTGAAACTCCAACTCCGTCGCCTTCCGTTCACCCTGCCGAGCGGCGACCATCGCGGATTCAATCTCCGAACTCGCCTCGTCGCCGATGGAGTGGTCGCTGCCCCACGCCCTGGCCACGAACGCCCGCATCGTCTTCGCCAACACCGGGTCCAGAGGGTCGGCGGCGCGCGTGTCCTTGACCATGCGCAGCGGCACCCTGCAGTCACAGCCCTGGACCACGGAATCCCCGTGCTTGGCGGATGACGTCACGACGCTCGGGAGATCCGCGGGCATTCGCATCTGGTGATACTGGAAGTCGTACTCAAGCTCCTGCAGCTGCACGAGCTGCTTGAGCGCGTGCACGTTCCGCACGCCCGTCTCCTTGAGCTGCCCCGAGGTGAGCGCGGTCTCGTCGAGGACGCATACCGTTCCGGGCGCCAGCTGGAGGGGCCCGGAACGAAGCCGGTTAACTCCGTAATCCTTCTTGGGAGTCCACGACCGAGCGTTGAGACCCGCGATGGACAGCGGTAAGTGCGCGACGCACGGCGCGATGTCCGCGATGGCCGCCGCGAGGTTACGCGGTAAGTCGCCGCCCTCCGGGACGCCCATCAGCGTCAACGACAGTTTACCGAGCGCCAACGAGTCGGTCCTGGTGTGAACGCGGCTGACGACGACGGCGAGGACGTACTCGGCGGCTAAGACGTCGCCGCCCAACGGCCCCGATAGGTGCCGGATGAGCGCAGCCTGGATCCCGGCTGGGTCCTCGATCGCGGGTCCGGGGTCCGCGTGCGTCGGGCGCGGGTCAGGCCGCGCGGGGAGGACCGCGAAAGTCCGCGCGCTCGTTTGCCTCGCCATCATGCAGTGGAAACGAGGGACCACGGACGTCGGGGGGTTATGCGCTCGATCCTCGTCCATCATGAAGTCGGCGAAGGCCGCCGCGAGACCGGCCGCGCCGCCCGTCGCCGGCGCGCCGCCGTTGGCCGCGGCGGCCGCCGCCGCGATCGCCGCCTGCTGCTGGTCGCTGTTCGCGACGTCGATCTCGGGCTCGATCTGCAGCACGCCGACGAGCTCGAGGACGTCGTTGAGCTTCACCGGCGCGGATTCCTCGTTCTCGTAAAACTTGACGATGGCGGGGCACGCGCGCGGGAGCCCGTCGGACGTATCCGCGGCGCCTAACGGGAGGTTAAGGGACTCGTCCATGCTCTCGGAAGCCTCCGAGACGACCGACACCGGGGCGCCGGCGCCGCTCACGGCCGCCGCGTCTTCGGCCCTCGGTTGCTTCGCCGCGGGGTTGGAAGCGGGGTTGGACTCGGTGTTGGCGTTGGACTCGGCGTTGGACTTGGACTCGGTGTTGGACTTGGGCGTCCCTGCTGCTTTGTTCTCCCCCGCGGCGGCGAGGATTTTGGCGACCCTGTCCTCGTCGTCCTTGGCGACCTCCTCGTCGTCGTAGCCGTCGAGAGCGATCGCCGATGAGGGCTCGGAGTTTTCGGGTTGGTCATTCTCCGATCGGGGTCGTTTGGTGGAGGTGCCGGTGGGTCCCTCGTGGCTCTTGACTGGGGTAGGCGGGGGCGCGCTGGCGACCGCGCCGTCGAGTCGGCGGACCCATGAGCTCTCGCCCGGGATCGGCACGCAGTAGAGCACGCGTCGTTCCCAGATCTTGCGCTCGGCGGAGTCGTCTGGCTCGGCGCCCGCGCCGATCTTCTCGGTGAACTTGGTGGTCCTCCACCTGCCGCCCGTGCTCTTGTCCTTGTACGCGCCGACGTAGTACTCCGGGTTGTACATGTCCTGCACCATGCACCGGAAGCGGACGAGCTGACCCGGGCGCACGTTGTCGACGCCCACCGCGTTGATCTCCGGTATCGCCTCCATCACCTCGGTCTGATCGAGGGCGTCCTGGAGCGTCGCCTTGACCCCCCAGTCGCCGTCGTGCTCGGGAACGGCGTCGCCGGAGCCGAACGCGGCGTCGAACGCGGACGCCACGGCGCCCAGAGGGTCGGTCACGCAGCTCGGAAGGGTCGATCCAGACATGGTCCAGTGCGATCAGATGGTGAGGCGCGATCTGTACAGTCTGTCGCTTGGTTTTTTGGTTTTGGTTTCGAACGAATTTTTCGCCTTGTTAGTGGCCCCCGCACCGTTCGAGGGGTCAGACGAACCTCCGAGCTCGTACCGCGCGATGCCGAAGCCGAGGTCCCGATCGTCCTCCGATGCGCGGCGGCGACCGTCGGTGCCTCGGGACTCGACCACGGTGGTGAAACGGATGACCACCTTCCCGACCCACGCGTGCTGGTCGGAGATACTGAAGCGCGCGGACGGCAAGGATCGCGTCGTCGGTCTGCTGCAGTACGTGGCGATGGTCATCTCCGGAGGGCGCCCGGGCAGCGTGCTCACGTCCATCGGATTCGCCCTGAACGATGCGCGGCGACCGTTCAGGCTGTACACGCCGGTCGCGGTGCTCATCGACACCTTCCTGACCAAAGGTGCGCGCGCCAGGCCTCCCGCGACCCGAATCCCAAAATCCCTTTTCCCGCGGGTACTTTATCCAATCCGAGCTGACCATCCCTGGTTCGCCCATCGACCCCGCAGGTAAACCCAAGGCGAGCGGCGCGATGCGAACGCTGGAGTACATCAAGGCCATCAGCACGGCGGTGTACGTCACGTGCGACCACGTGGTCTGGGCGGGCGGCGCGGGGGCGGTGGACAAGCGATCGACCCTGTACAAGGTGTGCGACAAACTGTCGCTGGCGGGGTGGGCCGCCGGGTCGGCGTGCTTCGCCGCGGGGCACATGCCCAACCTGCTCGCGTACACGAAGCAGCTACGCGACGATGACCTCGCGCCGCAGAGCGACAAGCGGGACGACGATGAAGACGAGTGGGAGGCGAGGGAGAGGCTCGAGGAGAAAACAGTGGCGTCCGCGCTGGACGTGGCGTCGGGGTTGACGCAGGCGCTCTTCGCGCTGTCGCTGCTGGGCGCCGTGCCGCTCAAGGGACGGAAGATGCAGTGCGTGGGTCTGGCGATGGGGATCGTGGGTGTGATGCGGCAGCTCGTGTCGGTGCCGCTGCCGGCGGATACGAAGGGGAGGTGGATCGGGGGGAGGTTACCGATATCTCCGAGTATGCCAATGCTCCGATAGAACGTTTATGCAATCGTCGCCCGCGTGTGTACTATCCGTGTACTATCCGTCACAAGTCGTGTGCTAAGTCGTCGTCGCGATCACCATCTCCTGTCGCAGTAGGGCGTCTGCCAGCAGAGCGACCCCACCACCAAGATGGTCGCCAAAGAAAACGCGGATCCGAGCCCAAACCCGCCAAACGCCCTATCCGGCTCGCCCCCCTTCATCGCCCGCTCCCCCCGCTTCCTCGCCACCGGCAGCACCAACTTGACCGCCGCAGCCGCTAACATCGACCCCGCGAACGCCTCGAACCCCGCACTGACGAAAGGGTCCAGGAACGCCACGCCGCTGCCGCCGGTACCGTCCTGAACGTCACCGAAGAAAGCGGCCGCGAACATCGCGACGGGCTCGAGCGCCGCCGCGGCGAACACCGACCACGCCACCGACCACCTTCCTTGGCCCGACGCGGCCGCGGCGCACGCCGCGCTCATCGCGCGTGGTGCCCCGCGGATGGCCGCTGGGAGCGCCACGTGGCCACCCAGCGCCGACGTGGCAGCCGCCAGCGCCTGGCCCTCGGCGGCGGCGAATACGGCGAGCGCGACGATGAGCACGCCGGCGGCGGCGCGAACCGTGTCGTCTGAACCCGGGTCTGAACCGAGCCCGTGGCCGTGGCCGTTACCGTTGAGCACGCGAAGGTCCTCGTCGCGGTGCCCGTCGGCGTCGTCTATGGCGGTGGAGTTGGACTCCGGTCCTTCGGCCCACCCGTTTTGCCTTTCCCGCCGTTTCCTATCCTCTCTCCCCCGTCTCCCGCCCGATCGCTTACCCTGGACGGCGATGAACTTGTCAGCCGCGAGGACGTAGGCGAGGTACCCGAGTACCGCGCCGACGATCGCGGGCATCCACGGAGCCTGCCCCTGGCGGCACCTGCGAACCACCCCCGCGAGTCGACCGGTGGCTGACATGGCGGCGGAGCCCGCGGCCACCGCCATGAGCTCGGCGACGTCCAGCACCGACGAATCCCTCCCGTTGTCCAGCAGTCCGCCGTTCAGTCCACCGCCGGACCCGCCCGCTCCACCGCGGCCGTACCGCCGTCGGTGACGGGGCGTGAACGCGCCGGGGCTGAAGATTTTCGGCAGGAGAAACGCGGCGAGGAGGACGACTACGGGCACAGCCATGCACGCGAGCGCCGCGCCGAACAGCGCATCCGCGTTGGACCCGGCGGCGGCCACGGCGTCGATGGACACCGCCGGTAACGGGCTCGGGCTCGCGTCCACCAACCCGGGCGACGGGACCACAGCGTCCACAACCCCGGTGTTAACGACCGCGGGGTCGGGTAGGAGCGTAGCGGCCACGTTGGTGGGGTCGAGCGCCACGTCCGGCTCGTTGGCTGGCGCGATGGGCTTGAACGGCGAATTGAAGCTCCCGTCATCGTTCTCCAGGTAGGACATGAACATCCTGAAGCCCTCCAGGGAGGCGGCCGCGACGGTCGCCCAGGTGGCCACCTCGCTGCCCCCCGCGTGCTCCAATGCGTCTGGCAACAACTCCGCGAGGGTGATCCACACCATGCACCCGGCGGCGAAGCCCATCGCGAAAGGGAGGAGCGCCTGGAAGGTCTCCACGAAGATGAAGGCGGGGACGGCGACGAGGGGCTGGGGCATGGACGTCAGCACGGACCACGCCGCACACTTCCACGCGGGCACGCCCCTCGCCGCGAGCACCGTCGCCACCGCCATGCCCTCCGGGATGTTGTGGACGCCTATGGCCAGGGTGATGAGCTGACCCTGCGCCCATCCTTTGGCGCCGCTGAACGATACGCCGACCCCGGACCCCTCGCCCAGCGCGTGTGCGGCCATGATTCCGACCATGAGTAAGGTTTTGCGAGCGTCCGCGCCGCGGAGCATCTCGAACTTGACATCCTCGTAGCGGTGCAGCCGACCTTGCATGAACGAGATGAACGCCGCCCCCGCGCACACCCCGCACACGACGTAGAATCCGCCGTAGGGTTCACCCTCATGGATCATGTCGAAGCTCGCGGCGAGCATGACCCCGCAGGCCACCGCGTTGCCCAGCGACGCGATCCGCGGCGAGAGGCGACCGACGAAGAAGAACGGGATCGCCCCGATGCCGCTCATGGCTGCCATGATCGTGGTGAGCAGGAAGACAGCACCCACGCTCACCCCGGCGCCATCCGGGGGCGCCATCTCCGCCATGACTCGTCTACGACACCGCGCAGACCGCCCGAGCCGACTTTCTCCCCAAAAGTCGCCGCCGCCTACCGCGACCTCTGCGGGTTCGATGTGACGCGGAACCTGGCTTTGCCCGCGGCCTCAATCTGTCGAAAAGTGCATTTTTCACCGCGCGTGACCGCGTGCGGGTGTGGGGTTGACAGATCCGGATCCGGTGGTCTGTAGAGCCATGGGTTCGTCCCCGGACTACAGCCATACCCTGGCCGTGAGGTACGCGGAGTGCGATCAGCAAGGAGTGGTGTTCAACGCCCACT
>Ga0115572_10003520_pt1 | contig 12318 bp, 6 predicted proteins | sample COGITO_mtgs_1206_FD_88681 | JGI IMG/M metagenome (GOLD analysis project Ga0115572, IMG submission 88681) | Pelagic marine microbial communities from North Sea - COGITO_mtgs_120607 | ecosystem: Environmental > Aquatic > Marine > Epipelagic | place: Germany:Helgoland, sampling site Kabeltonne... | reverse complement strand
TAGATCAAAAAAGTCCGCAATAAAACGTAGGAATTCTGAAGTTCTCAATATTCGAGAACATTTTTCCACATCGCCTCATATTGTCATTCAAAACCGACTCAGAAGTTCGAACTATTTGCGAACAAATTCTCAATATATACTCTATGCCCATTGTTGTGACCTAAAAACATGCGTTAAGTGAGCACGTGAAGAGTAAACAAATACCATGTAAGATTACCCCAGGCTAAATAACCTGGTGAGATATACCCTCTTCATGGGCAGCGAGAATCCAACCTTAGTGGATCTTTTTGCTGGATGTGGCGGCCTTGGACTCGGGTTTCATCAAGCAGGGTTTGAAACGATTCTAGCGAACGAACTGCACCCAGATCCAGCTGAAACATATGTCCAAAACCTGCTAGAAGAAAATCCAGAAAGAATGTTAGTAGGAAATATTTCACAGGTACTCACAAATGAAGTACTTAGCGAACTGAAGTCAAAATACGGTGAAATAACATGCGTAGCGGGTGGACCACCTTGTCAAGGGTTTTCAATGGCTGGAGCGGGAAATGCAGATGATCCGAGAAATAAATTATACAGAGAATATTTACGAGTCATCCGGGTATTACAGCCGCAAACTGTTGTTTTTGAAAATGTTCCAGGGTTTGCAAATCGATATGGCCTTGGACTCAAAAAGGATCTTGAACGGAAATTAAAATCGCAAGGATATGTTACGACATCGGGAGTATTAACTGCAATGGATTTTGGAGTACCCCAATTAAGAAGACGTTTCATATGCATAGGAGTAAAAAAAGAGAAATTAGATTCAAAAATCCTCACACTTCCTAATCCAACATGGAATGCCATACAAATCAAAAAAATGCTTACAACTAAGCAAGTTATTGGGGATCTCGATGTCTATCAAGCGAGAGGAGGGTATGGGACTGGTCAAGAATTTGGACCAGATAAATACCTCAAACCTGCTCGAACAAAATACCAACGCGAAATGAGAGCAAGAACTGGAACAACGAGTAATGATTCAACATGGAATACTCTTATCCCGAAACATACCATAAGAGTTCAGAAAAGAATGCGTGCATATTTATCAGGACGCACTCGTATGTCTTTGATAGGTTCACCACTTGAAACCAAGAAACATTCACAAAGAGTGTTAAGTGAAAATTTGCCACCCAAAATAACCGTAGTAAGTCTGCCAGATGATTACATACACTATAACAAACAGATGCCTAGAACACTCTCTGTAAGAGAATGTGCACGGCTCCAAACATTCCCTGATGATTTCAAATTTTATGGTAAACGGACTACGGGTGGAATACGAAGGAGAACTGATGTGCCACAATATACCCAAGTTGGAAACGCAATACCGCCGAGACTTGGAAAAGCCGTGGCTAACCACATTCTGGATTTGCTTTAAAATTAGCGACAATGTATTTATGTCGTCTACCAATGTTAAAAATATGGATCCAGTAAATGTAACCTCGAATGATGTTCGCTCTCAGATCATATCCTCTCTCAAATCTGATCTTGTAGGCCCAATTGGTGTCGATTCAGATGGAAAACCCGATGAGAAAGAAATTCTTATGATGGAGGACGGCATCCCACAGAACTTTTACATTACCGGATACTTAGAACCTAAACAGTGGACATCTCAAGAAGAGCTTATCGATTCCCTTTCCGAGAGTTTCAAACCCTCAAATGATGAGTATACCGAAGAAGAAAGTTCACAAATTACAGAAAATCGAATAGATGATTCGAATGGGATTGATGATGAAATCTCATCTGGAAACACTATTCAAGCGCCGAGTTCAATGGGTATTTCCGTTGTATTTGACGAGAAAGCGTCAGAAATTCATGTGGAAACTTCATGGGGTGAGTACGTTGAAGACCCTGAAAAAAAAGCCTGGATTCGTTCCCAGTATTCATTTGAAAAAGTATTCTCAAGTGCTGAAATTGGCAATATTGTGCTGAATGGATCCGCAAAGTTCGAAACAGATACACCAGGTGTTTATCTCTATTTGAGAGCTCAAGACATCAATTCAAATCGTCACCTTACCTGTAGGCTGGTTAACGAAAAGCTGCCTCAAGGTGAAGGGCTTAAGCCAATTGGAGCTGCGACAATCTTTCAATGCAAATTGAGAGTTTCTTCAAACGGCTTTGGAGACGCTCGTTGGGATTCAGATATAGACACTGATCCAACAACTGCTATTCTTTACCATGATTCAAAAGTCTATTCAAGGGGACATAATGTTTCGGTTGATTGGAATCATGAAGGAACAAGTGTATGGACAGAATGGATACCTCAATTCGAAGTTCGGAAAATGACAGAACGAAAGGAATTGTCAAACTTAATCCCAGATATGCATGATCTAATCAATCCTTCTTCTTTTGAGAAAGGCATTGCGCAACTTTCCCAATTTACAGAAGAATATTCTTCGTGGAATGCCCGTGTGCTAAATTGGTATGAATCTCATGGTGAAAAAATTCTAACGGTAAGACTCAAAAACCATTTCCAGACGCATCTCAAGAACATTTCTGAGACTATTGAAAGAATGAAGAGTGGAATAAAACTTTTACAAAATTCACCATTGGCTGCTGAATCCTTTCAAAGAGCAAATGAATCAATATTGTGTTCATCGGCTAGTCCTGCGGGTAACATTCCGAATTTCAAATGGAGGCCTTTTCAGATAAGTTTCATTTTAATGAATTTACCAGGGGTATTATGGGATGAAAAAGATAGTATTGCCTCTGAACGAGGAATTGTCGATCTCGCATGGTTTCCGACCGGTGGAGGAAAAACAGAAGCATATCTTGGCTTGATAGCCACGCTCGGGTTTTATCGTTATAACAAATCAGTTGATTCTCTACCTTCTGTTCACTGTATCATGAGATACACTCTTAGACTCTTGACGCTTAACCAAGGGGAGCGTGCTACTCGTCTGATGGTTGGAATGAACCTTGTCGGCCGAAAATATGGAATTTCTGATAACCCATTTTCTGTAGGAATGTGGATCGGAAGTACTGCTACCCCTAACAAACTTAGAGACGCGGTTCGAATCCTTAACGAAATGAAAGAAACAGGTGGTCCACCTGCAAAAGGTGCGACTCCAATTCAATTGGAGGATTGCCCATGGTGCAGCCAACCAATTTCCAATCCTGCAAATTGGAATGTTATTGAAGATCGTTTAGTTGGTTTTTGCCCCAATAGCGAATGTGAATTACATACGACGCGTGTACCTTTTTCTTGCATTGACGAGGAATTATACAACCATCCTCCTACGCTTTTAATTGGAACAATTGACAAATTTGCTCGTTTAGGTAGTGAGCCAAAGGCTAGAACATTGATCGGACTCAAAGGGATAGATGAGCACAGACGCCCGCCAGACCTAGTGATTCAAGACGAGTTACACTTGTTGACTGGACCACTGGGAAGTTTATCAGGATTATTCGAAAGTGCGATTGAAACATTATGGGAAAGAGCGAATCACAAGGCAAAATATGTTGCTGCAACTGCAACCATACGTGGTGCTGCAAGAGATTCAAAACTCATGTATGGTCGAGAATTAAATATATTTCCTCCGCCAGGTTCATCGATTTCAGATAATTTCTTTGCGACTGAGCAAACAGAAATGAATGGGCGAAAACATCTCGCAATAATAGGGAATCTTGGACATTCAACCACACTTATGGAACGACCATTTGCAAGTGTATTGCAGCGAATAAAAGATATCGAGAGTAAAGGCGTTGACAAGAAAATTATTGATCCGTACTGGACTCCAATTGGCTATTTCAACAGTATACGTGAACTATCTGGTGCGCAATCGAGTCTTGAAGATGCGATTTCCCAACAACACATGCCAGAATACGCAAGAAGAAGTGATACAGACGTTCGAGAAATTGAATCCGTTGATGAATTATTCAGTAGGAAAAAAGCACATGATCTCAAAGAAACACTCAACAGGCTTCGACGAAATAATGAGGATTCTGACTGTCTAGATGTGTGCCTCACAACCAATATGTTTCAAGTTGGAATCGACGTAGATAGACTCGGTTTGATGTTGATAAATGGACAACCAAAAAGCAATTCAGAATATATTCAAGCTTCAGGACGTGTCGGTCGTACAAAAGATCGTCCAGGACTCGTAATCTCACTTTTGAGATCTGCGAAACCTCGAGATTTGTCTCACTATGAGATGCATCGATCCTTTCATCAAGAGATGTATCGACACGTTGACATTACGACAACAACACCATTTAGTCCTCGCGCTTTTGATCGCGCTGTTGCATCTGTATTGATGCTACTCTTACGACAAGGTATTCCAAAATTATCTGAAAATGATCAGGTGCGTGAACTTGCCTATCCTGCGGTTAAACGACAGGCTGAACTAATTATTGATTCTTTTTTAGAACGAGTTTTAGAGCGAGTGAATAAAGAAGAAGAAAAAATAATGATCAAACAAAAAGTTCGTGGCCAATGGCAGAGATTAAAGGATTGGTCTCAACGAAATTCCTCAGAAGGAGTTTGGAGATCAAAGGATCCATACAAGCCAGCTTGGGCAAAACAAATGAATGCAGGCAGAGAAGATGCGGAGGATATTCTTGATTCTATGCGTGATGTTTCAGAGGATATTCCTTATGGAATCAAGACAAATACACGCACCCAGATTTTAGGAAAAATACCAGAATCTCATTTATTCAGTCATGCTCTCCCAGGAGGATTATGGGATAAAGACGGTCAGGCTCTAATGACAAGGGGATTAAATAACTGGGAAATGACATATCAGCAACGCGAACAACTCGAAATTAAAGAAGATGTGTTGAAAACATTACTGGGCGGAGTACGAGTTTTTAGACCGCCTAGACATTCATCTCAAGGTTTTGTAACCACAGGGAATATGCCATATAATGTTAGATGTGCAGCAGATCCGGCACATATTTCCGACGGGAAAAGAACGAAAGAAGGAACTTTTTGTTCACATCCCGGGTGTGAAAAACCTGCAGTTCCTGTTCGTTTTGTAAGTTTATGTTCATCGGGTCATCTTGCACCCTTCAGTTGGAATTCATGGGTTCGTCATTCAGACAATTGTTCTGCAAAAAGTCAAAATTCGAATACTAATATTCGTCTGAAAAAGTTACCTGGTGCGGGATATACTCTTGCAGCATGGATCGTCAGTTGCACTGCTTGTGGGCAGTCAAGGAGTTTGAAAGGCGTGACCGTTACCAATAAAGAAAGGGGAACAAAATGTAACGAACTCAGACCGTGGATTAACTGGGAAACTGGACCAAACTGCGATCATAAAATGTCAAATCGACGTAGAAACTCATCAAGTGTCGCTTTGCCAGACGGAGGCAAAGTTCTGTTAATTCATCCGAATGTAAATTGGTATCTGGCAGGAAGAATTCCGGCTCTAATGAACTTAAGTGATGATAAATTAGATTCTCGATTTGACATATATTTTGAAGATTGTTGTGATGATGGTACGCTCGATGGTACTATTTATGACAACAGAATAAGTGATCCGAATGCCGATCCAGCGTTCGATAAAGAATTGTTCTATACTGACTTGGTTAATTACCGAAACAGACCCGATACTGCACGTAGAGAAAATATTAGAGAATTAGAACGACGTGGTTTGTCACACGGCAGGAGGAACAAAGTCGACGATGGAAAACACTATCTTTGTTATACTGAATTTGGAGGAGAAGTGCCTGCAGATGGATGGTGGCAGGAAGAAATGTGCCCACTCGACCATCTCTCTAGAGTTGAACGGTTGACGGAGGTTCAGTATATCAACGGCGTTCGCAGACTCGATATGAAAGAGGCTCAACCACTGGCAGAATTTTCAATGGAAGAGGGGGATTGGAATCTTGGAACATACAATTACGGTGAGGGAATTTATATCGGAGTAAGCGTGAAATGGCTTATGGCTCAAACTCAAAATTCAAACACTCCAATTATGAATACTGAAGATGTTTCAAGGCGGTCAATTGCCAAGGAATTAGACTTGGAAAATGTTCATGTTCAACGTCATCTACCAGTACTTCACACCTTTTCTCACCTCATTATCAAAGAATTGTGCTCAGAGTCAGGGTATTCTCTCGGTTCAATCGGTGAAAGGCTCTACCTGTCTGCCACGTCTGACGGTATTCAAAAGGCGGGCATTTTACTTTACACAACCGGTTCTTCTTCAGATGGAACACTTGGAGGTCTTGCTTCACAGGGTAATCGTAGACATATCGAAAAAATTGTAAAACTTGCGCTTAGAAGAAAAAATGAATGTTCTAATGATCCAATTTGTTCCGATCACCGACCAACACCTGAAGAACCAAATGGTTCGGCGTGTCATGCATGTGTTCTTTTGCCAGAGACAAGTTGCGAACTCGGGAACAAACTTCTTGATCGAAACTGGGAGTTGTAAAAATGACTCGTATTATGTTCACAGATCCAACGAGAACATATTCTCATAATGATGAACACCTTAAACAGGGAATTCTCTCATTGATTAGAAAAGCCAGGCACACAATTGAGATTCATGGATTCTCACTCGCTGGTTTTTACGATCAAGATGTTTTTGACCAGCCACTCGTAAATAAGTTAAAGCAAGGAATAAAGCTCTCAGTTTTTGGAAACAGTGGCAAAGAAGTCCGTTATATTAAGTCGATATATCGAGCCTATATGCCACGATGCTACCGTTGGGCCATTGAGAATGCACCCGACAAATCCATTTATCATATCAAGGCAGTAGTTGTAGATGGATTATACATGTATGTTGGATCTGCAAATTTAAGTAAAAATGCACTAGAGAACAGTTCAGAAATAGGATTAATTGTCGAAGATCACAAACTTGCTCAAGAATTAGAAAAGTTCACTTCCCATCTCATTGAAACTGATTATCTTGTGGTGGTTGATTGATTACCTGTGTTGGATGTAATAGCGACACACTGTCTGAATCCACACGATTTCAGACATGTCAACAATGCGGATTGAAAGTTCATGTTATTGATGAGGAAAGTTATTTCATACCAGTTTTTGATATATCAAAATCTCCGGCGCTTTCAAGATGGACTGGATTCGGTCCGAACCTTTTACATGAACTGGACCGAGAAAAGCCAAATGGATACTTGCAAACTCGTGTTCATGTCATTCTCGAGATGACTGAAACAACCTTCAAAAGTGGAAAAAAGCATCGAGAAACACTATGGCGAAATCTGAATCGTAAACTTGCAGGTTATGGGCTGAAAGTAGTTCCATTTAATCCTAAGTGGAAGGATATCGAAAACCTCAAAAAACCGGATTTTTTGCAAACACCTTGCTTTTTACAATTGCTAAATCTTCACCAACCAGAGATATTTTTACCTTCAAATCTAGTTCAATCCTTTAGCCATCAAAGTGAAAAAAAGCCGATCAGTGCAGACTGGATGAAAGAAAAATTACTCAAGATGTATCCTGAACAAACATTATCACTGTATCAGGATGAAGGCATATCTTACTCTATCGAGAATACTGGATCTCTAACATCGATTGTGATTCCAACTGGAAGTGGAAAAACGAGAATTGCCCAATCGCTAGCCGTGTCATTACGTAATGGCCATGGAAATGATCAGATGAAAGAAGGTCCGATTATTGTTCTCTATCCAACCATATCTTTGATGGACGATCAAAAAAAGGAATGGCAAGAAAAACTTAATCGAGATTTGTTGAGAGCTGGTCTCAATCAGCTCAATATTCGCGTTCTACACTCAAATGAAGATGAAGATGAACGAAATGCTGTAAACACGGATTTACTTGAAGGAAAAATCGATATTCTTCTTTGTAGTCCAGAACAACTCGTTCCATCCAAAAACAGGATGAGTCTCATGGAAATTGCTATGCGGCTCAAAGGCGATTGCCTTGGGAAACCTTTCAGTGCCCTTATCGTAGATGAAGTACACATTGTTTTTGATTGGGGTGACTCGATCCGTGAAGCGTTTCTACTGCTTCCTCAAATGGAGAATATGCTGAAAACAATTAATCCGCAATTAAGAACAGTATTGATGACTGCGACCTTGACACCGCGTGAAGAAAATGATTTGGTGTTCAACCAATTGGGACGTAGTGAAAATTCCGTGAAAAAAATACGTAATGCAGAAGTTCGTACTGACTTGGCGTTTACTGTAATTAATGATAACGATAAAGAGTTGAAAACAATTGCTGGCGATGTATATACTGAATACGCAAATGATCACAAATGGAGAAAACACCCCCACAATTCAAAGTCTCCACTTTTGATGTATTCATTTCGGCCTGATGACTGTGAACAAATAGCCATACATTTGAAAAACAGAATCGGAAGAAAAAGAATAGAAACATATACCGGTCAAACTCAGGGAGCTCAGAGAAAGAAAAAACTTGCGCGTTTTCAAAATGATGAAATATCCCTCATGGTTGCTACAAGTGCGTTTGGAATGGGAGTTAATAAATCGAACGTATGGATGACAGCATACTTAGGCCAGCCAGCCACCCTCAGAGAATTGTACCAAGCATTTGGGCGTACAGCCCGAGGTAGTAATTGGAGTAATGAGGGTGAAGAGAAACGAAATGGAAACTGCATCGCCCGGATCGTTCGAAGACCAATGCGAGGATATGCTCCTACTTTCGGACCTTCGAAGGCACTGGAAAGACTGATTCCAATGATTTTGAAAGGTGAACGTACGTCAAATGGTTATGCACTCTTATCTCTTAATCCAGAGCACCAAATTTACTGGAACCCATACGATCAAATGTATTCCAGAACCCATGAAGACACTATTAAGGCGGAGAACAAGCACCGAGATCTTCTTACGCGTAGAGGAGTTAGCGATTCACGTATTCCTGCTGAAATTGATGCATGGTGGTCTAATCGTTGGAATTTAAAGATTAGAAACCGAATGAATTCTGAGTATAAAAAAAGAAGAAAGGCAACAATATATCTTGAAAAGGCTGGTGTTTTAAAAATTCATGGCTTTTTCCCGGAGAATCCGCTTATTTCTGAGAATTTTGGTTCACTTCATGAGATTCTTGAGATCGGAGGAATTGAGCGATTGATAAAATCCTATTCTGAGATTGGATGGGAAAGTGGAACTATGTATAATTCACAATCAAAGCAGTATTACCTCATTGCTGAAATTCAAGAAGGTATTGAGAGCATTTCAGATTTATTTTCCCAAATGGAGAGAGGAATTCAAATTACTGAAAAGTGGGCAAAGGAAAATCTAGCAGAACTTTCTGAATTTTTGAAGGAGAAAGATCAGTGCATACGTACTCGATTTCTCCCAGTAGTTGGTGGAAAAAAGAATAATAGTGAAGTTATGTCGTGTGAAGAACGGTTTAATCATCATCAACATTTTCCTTTACCAAAAGGAGAAATGCCAGTCGCACCTTGCTCAGTATGTCGGCAGAAAATTTGGGGTGACACTGATCCACTCTTCGCTCCAAATTCTAATTTAAAATTCAATGGTCAAGCACCTCATTCAGTTTGGTTAGAACATGAAACACTGGAATATTTAGCCGGACGTCTTAAATCAGATGTTGAAGTCTACGATGAAAAGATCAACGGAGATATGAATCAGCTTCCAATTGATGGTTTTTTATGCGGATTCGCATTTGCTCCTGATGAGAATAACCTACATAGCGATGCGATTAAACAAAGTTGGTTTGAACTTTGTAAGTTTCGAGGATTAAACCGATCTAACAGTATCTCGATTAAATTCGACAAAGCATACGATGACGACGGTAAGGAATTACCTAATGAGATCCCAAATTCCATTCTTGTGAAACTGTTAGCCCAACAAGTAGTAATTGAAATAGAACTAAGTGGTCTTGATCAGGATTCGTATCCTTTTGGAGGATTAATCTATCTTGTAGGAAATGAGATACAATGCCGAATGATTGGATCCGTAAATGATGCTAGAAAAGCTTACAAAACATTAACTTCTAAATTAACGGATCAACACACTAATATCAAAGATCGTTTCATAGGAAAGTATCGACCAGATCAGCATGGTGGTAATACAAAAAGAGAGTGGTGAAATGAAGCAAGTTGAACAATTTTCTGCTAAGATGGTGACCTTAAGAGAAATCTTAGCAGACCCGAATTATTACGCGATTCCAGATATGCAACGTGACTATCAATGGGATATTGAGAATGGAGGATTGCACGGACGAAAGCTCTGGGATAATATCGTTGAGTTTGTTGATGAAGACCCTGAACGTAATGATAGCTATTACATGGGAACTATGATCACATATAAGCAGGGGAATAAATGGATGGTCATTGATGGACAACAACGTTTAACCACGCTATCATTACTCTTTATCGCTGCTAGAGATATATTCGATCAAATGGCTAAGAAAGGCCTGAAAGGTGAGTTCCAATTTTTCAGAGAAACTTACAGAATTGAGGATCTCGGTCGCACACTTGCCCGCCAAACAGTAGGTACAAAAAACAAGCCAAAATTACGACCTAAAGCATCCTCAAAGAACAATTTTAAAGCATTCATGTCGTACTTAGTACCTCTTGGAACTCGAGGAGAATTTTCAACAGGACGAAGATTTAGGTTTAAGGTGGTTCAAGCCTATGAAATGTTCCAAAGAGAAATCGCAAACCAGTTTGACATTAGCACTGTCGATGGTATAAAACAACTTTTGAATTTTCTTGAACATATATTAGAAGGTTTAGCAATTAATGTTACAGAAGTAAAAGATCTTGCCCAAGGATATAGAATTTTCAGTTCTGAAAATACTACAGGCCTAAAACTAGGAAATCTTGATATTGTTCGTGCTTTGATTTTAGCTCAAGTTGATCGCAAGAAAATGAGTAAAGAGGATCTTGATGACATTCGGCATCAGTTAGGCATGATGATGATGGCTCTTGAACCTCTTTCGAAAAAAGAGAAAAGCGACTTCATCAGACATTATTGGATCATGGAATACGGAACTCCGATGAGTAAAAATAAATTGACCAATTCTGTCGCAAATGATGTACAAAAATTAACTGATGCTATGATTGCCTTAAAATTCTGTAGAAAGCTAAGCATAGCTGCACGAACTTATGCAAAAAATGTGGTGCATTCCGATCCTACCCAGAAATTCTATATCCCACATCGCAATCTTATACAGTGCGGATTCAAACAATACAGGCCTCTGTTACTGGCTCTTACACAAAGAAAAGATGTCTCTTCTCAGGAATATGAGACTATATTTCTAATAATCGAAACACTGTATGTTAGATTTTTGCTGGTTGGTCGACAAAAGGGAAGTTTGTTGGAACCGGTAATTGCTATGTGGGCAAAAGAGGCTACCAATAAGGAAAAATCAGTAACTTCTCTTATTCAGAAATGGATCAGTGATGCTCGAAAAATAGAGGAAAAAGGTAATTTCTTAGTCAGTTTTCAAATGCTTAAGACCACAAGCAAAAAGAAGGCTCTTTACATCTTAACTAAGATCGAGGCATACAAGGACCCAGATGTCAATGAGAAACATCTACTCGACGCCAAAGTTGAAACTGTTCTTCCTCATACCAAAGATCCGGCCGATTGGGTTGATACATGGCCAGTATTCGACGCTCGAAAACACGCGTCAAAACTTCAAGACTCAATCGGTAATTATGTCTTAATGAACGTAGCTTCAGGACTGGGAATAGAGGCGAATTGGGAAACGAAAAGAGAATTTTACATCAATCAAGCAATATATTCAACGACCCGAAATATAGCTGAAAATAATGATCAGTGGAATGAAACATCAATCCATCAAACATCATCAAACAGGGCGAAAATCGCGGAAAACATATGGAATTTGGATTCTATCAAAACGGCTTAATTTTAATCGTTCTTCTTCGATGATTAAAGCGATCATAAGGCCGAAGTACGTAGTTCTGTTCCGCATCCTTTTCTATGACAAAATCAGTGACTTCTTCATCATACCCTTTCTCTCTTGAACTGTATCGAATAACCCAAGCTATGTCGCTTGATTTAAGAACGGTATAAATTCTGTCAACATAATTTACTAAAACTAATTTACCGAGACCGTCAAGAACCTCTTCCAAAATCGAAAAGGTAATTGTATGGAAAAAGTCATACTTCCAATGACCTTTAGAATTCTTAGAAGGTTTCGATTGAGACACATAGAGACGTGTTCGATCCATGGTTGTAATTACATCAAATTTGTTATTGTTCAAAGAGTTAACGAACCCTGTGTCAAATTCCTGTTTCAATAATTCAATGATCTCAGATTTTGGAACTCGCTTTTGCATGATAACAGCGATAATATTGCAAACTTAGATCTTTTGGTTTACTTGTGTTCAGAGT
>Ga0115572_10003511_pt1 | contig 12329 bp, 2 predicted proteins | sample COGITO_mtgs_1206_FD_88681 | JGI IMG/M metagenome (GOLD analysis project Ga0115572, IMG submission 88681) | Pelagic marine microbial communities from North Sea - COGITO_mtgs_120607 | ecosystem: Environmental > Aquatic > Marine > Epipelagic | place: Germany:Helgoland, sampling site Kabeltonne... | reverse complement strand
TGTTGAAGTCTTGTGGCTTAATTTTGGGTTTTTAGTGGTCAGTAGTTTACTACTATGGGTTCCTTCTATGATCATCACTAGGATAAGTCCAGCGCGAGTGTTACGATTTCGTTAGTTTGTTTCTTTTTTGTAAATGATATGGTATCTTTACTACGAAATACAACTCATGAATTACTCCAATAATATTTTAGAAACCATAGGAAACACGCCTATGGTGAGGTTGAATACCATTATAGAAGAAATTCCAGCCTTGGTTCTGGCTAAAATTGAAAGTTTTAACCCAGGGAATTCTGTCAAAGACAGAATGGCTCTCAAAATGGTTGAGGATGCAGAGGCTGACGGCCGATTAAAACCAGGAGGTGTCATTATTGAGGGTACTTCAGGAAATACAGGAATGGGACTTGCTTTGGCAGCAATTGTAAAAGGCTATCGTTTGATTTGTGTTTCTAATGATAAACAATCAAAGGAAAAGTTTGACGTCTTAAGGGCTATGGGTGCAGAGGTTGTGATTTGTCCGACCGCAGTAGCTCCAGACGATTCCCGTTCTTATTATAGTGTATCAAAAAGGTTATCTGATGAGACGTCTAATTCTTGGTATGTCAACCAATATGACAATCCTTCCAACAGTGTGGCACATTACGAACAGACAGGCCCCGAAATTTGGGAACAAACCGAAGGAAAAATAACACATTTCGTTGTTGGTGTAGGTACTGGCGGTACTATTTCTGGAGTGGCTAAGTTTCTAAAAGAAAAGAATCCCAATATTAAAGTTTGGGGTATCGATACTTATGGGTCAGTTTTTAAGAAGTATCACGAAACAGGTATTTTTGATGAAAATGAAATTTATCCTTACATCACAGAAGGGATCGGTGAGGACATTCTTCCTGAAAACGTTAATTTTAAATTGATTGATGGTTTTGAGAAGGTTACGGATAAAGATGCTGCGATTTATACACGAAAACTAGCACGAGAGGAAGGTGTATTTGCTGGAAATTCATGTGGTGCAGCGGTAAAGGGTCTGCTTCAATTGAAGGAGCATTTTACTAAAAATGATGTTGTAGTGGTGTTATTGCACGATTCCGGTAGTCGTTATATTGGAAAGATTTACAATGACGACTGGATGATTAAAAAAGGTTTTTTGGAAAAATAATTGACTAGTAATAGTTGTCGATTTGCAACTTTTTGTAGAGGCCTCTGTTATTTCTTCTATATATACTAAAGTCAAATATTATACTTAATTCGAAAATACTTGGAGAATATACCTTTCCGGGACTTCTATTTGGAAAACCATAATTTATTCCAAAATCAAAGTTTTCAAGAGCCATTCCTAAAGTTATACCTATGTTATTCAATGAAAAACTTTGAGTCTCAACATCTTTTACTAAACTTTTAACCATTGATGCTTGCTGTGTAAATCCAATTGAGAATTCTCCAAATTGAAATTCTTCACCTAAGCCTATATATAGTGATTCTCCATATTTTACAACATTCAAAAAAGTGTATAGATATGAGTACCTGGGCAAATAACTTCTTTCAAATTTATTTATATCAAATTCATAACCACCTTGAACACTTATTTTAATAGGTAAATTATTTTCAAAGTCTCCATTGTAGGACATATTAGGCTGTCTTAAATGCTTTAGACTTAATCCAGCCATAAATAATTCATTATGAATTATGAAACCTGCCCCAATATCCATCTCTCCGACATTTCCAATTTGTGGCGCATGAGTGTCTACAGTAGTAGCAGCAATGAAACCTGTGGCTAAGCTTAATTGGTCACCAAAAATTAAATCATCAACATTAAGTCTTGAATTAATCATTCCTATAGTAATAGAAGGAAGGAAGAAGGTATAATTAGATAACTGAATTTTATAAATGTATGAAAGGTTTATAAATGAAGTAGTAAGTCCAAGATCATTGAGTTTAAAAGAATTAATGTCAAATCCAATGGAAAAGTTTTTGTCCTGAAACGCTATAGATCCAAAAGCAAATTTATTATCCATTCCGATATTATCATTTACTCTCAAAGAATTATATAAAACACCTACTCTATTTAATTGATTCATTCCATAAAAACTTGGATTGGATTTCTGCAGAAATTTGGCTTGATTTACAATGTAATCATCCTGTCCAATTAAAGTTATGGGATTGCAATTTGCAACGATAATAATCAATAAAACCTTAAGTCTTGCTTTTATCATCTTAGAGCTATAAACGTTCCACTTTTTGTTATTTCTACATCTCCTTCAGTTGTAATTCCATAAACAGTATAAATATAATAAGGTGAGTTTGTGAGTGGTTCACCGTCCCATCCCTGAATCTCAATTGGTACTAGAGGTGTAGCAGGGTCCGCCGTATCATCATTAACATACAGCATATTTCCTCTATAGTCATATATTGTTAACTGGAGGTATTTAAATCCACTAAAAAATGGCTTAAACGTATCGTTTTGTCCAGGGCTTGCATTTCCTGGTGTAAATACGTTTGGAACTAGAATATTATACCCTTTACCAACAATAATAATTTGTGTTTTATCTACATAACATCCAACTGAGTTATATAGTCTTAGGGTACCGTAATAGGTTCCCTCAATTCCATACATATGAGTAACCGGAGATGTTGCTCCAGAAAATGGTGTATATCTCTCAACGGGACTTCCATCACCAAAGTCCCATTCCAAATATGAATAAGTACCTGTAGAAGTATTGGTAAATGTTACTTCTTCGCGGGCATTAATTAAAGGTGTGCCTGACGAAGTTGTACCAGTTTGATTTGAATTAATTGATGAGTAAGAGAAACTTGGTGTTCCTATTTCAAGATTAATATCTGCACTAACTTGACATCCTATCTCATTTACAACAGTTAATGAACCAGTAGCCGCAGCAGCTACAATTGGTAATTCATAAGTGTTACCATCTACCCGTATACTAGTAAGTAAATCTGATGCAATAGGACTAGGGTAGTAAAATTGTAATATTCCGTCATAATTATTAAAGACTTCTACATATAACTTTCCAGAACCACCAACATCACAAATTGTTGTACCTGTTGTAAAATCATATTGGCTAGGAATTATGTATGGTCCATTTGTAATAACCAAATCATCATTTTGCTCAACGGTAATATATTTAATTAATCCTATTTTGTCGTATTTATCTACTGTAGTACAAACCCACCTCTTTGGGGCAACACTAATTCTATATTGACCTGGAGTTAGATTACCTGCATATAAACCAGTTAATTTTGGTAAAGTACCAGTTCCATCCATTTCGACCCAACCAGGAACTGCAGGGCTATATTTTTCCCATTTAATTACATAGGGCATTTGTGCATTACTAGGTGATATAAGTCCACCCTCAATTGCAAAACTAATTTGTCCGTCGTCTCTAGCAGCATTAGAGCATGAAGGCTCAGCTGAAAAATCAAATGTACCAGTAACAGTTGTACTAGGGACTCTAGGTAAAATTCTATAAGGAGTTATACCTTCACTGATTATTATCGGATTTAAATCTACAACATCATATGTACATCCTGCTCCATCTGTAACTGATAAAGTTAAATTACCTGCATCTCTAACTATAATTGTTTCAGAAATGAATGGAATAATCTTAACAGGTGTTGTATTTGTTGTCAGTGTCCAATTATAGAGGTATCCGCCTCCGGCATACTGAATTCCACCTGTAACATCCGCTGATATTGTAACTTCCTCAGAACACTCATCTATAGTGTACGATAAATCTCCATTGAATACTAAAGGTTCTATTTCAGGAATTACGATGAATTGGGTAACTTCACATGCACTAGTGTCTGTAACACCAGCAGTTTGGCTTACTATTAAATTATATTCTCCAAATGGTACACCTGGAATTATATATTGCCCACTTCCGTCCCTTACTGGAGTTGGTCTTGTTATATTTGCATTGTCTGCAGCTCCCCATTCTTGAAAAAATGGAGCTCCATAATCACTTACTTTAGTTAAACTAACTTCAAACGCATTACCAGCAGCTGGGGGTAAATTATTGTCTAATCTAAACGATATATCATATCTCAAATTTAACGGATCATCACAAAGATCATTAGCAGGTACATCAATGTAAGATGCATTTAGAATTTTTAGACTCTCATTTGATCCAATAACTCCCATTCTTTCTCGGGTGTAAAATGGATTATCACCCTTACAATTCCCATTTGTTCCTGGATCTATAAGAGCTCTGTAAACCCCATTCTCTAGTGGTTCTGCAATAATATCATCATTTAACTCAGGGATAGGTCTCCAAACGGGAACATCTATAACACCAGTAGTAGTTAATGATGTAGAAACAACTTGTGAAATTAAAATTTCTTTTTCCCAAGTTATTAACATAGTTGGAGGAATAGTGTTTTCATCAAATATTAATTTGATTGTTCCGAAATCTTGACTGCACCCTGGTTGTATTCTTTCAACATTTCTTAAAAGAATTAGATTATTATCAGTCTCTTTAACTTCAACGGTTCCAGAATCTAAATCACAGACAGTTGTTCCAGATGGTGTATTGGCTCCAGGTGCAGGAAGACCAATTATTCTATAATCATATACTGCTGCTTTTTCTATGGCAACCCTAATTGAATTGGGTACTCCGCCTGCAATTGCATTATTCCAACTGATAAATTTATTGAAAACAGGTGCATCAGAGGAAATCTGAACCCCAACAGTACTTAGGTCAAGAAGTACGGGTGCAGCTATAACGATCTCTATAAAACCATCAATTCCTTGAGCACAATCAATATCAGTTGGATTAATTTGAAACGATGCATCAAGGTAAGATGGTAATGTAATTGATGAAGTCAATGTAGTGGCATTTTGACATCCAAGTGCATCTGATATATCGTAATTGACAATTGTTCCTAAATTCTGGGTATCTATACCACTAATTATAATTTCTCTAGTGGCCGCGTTAGCTGATGTTCCAGTTAATGCTCCTCCTTGAAGTGAAAGACTGTAAGGACCAGCATTATCATTGCCACCGATAACTTCGAACACTAGTGTAGCTGAGTCATCCGTACAAGCAGGAACTATTCTACGATCTTTCTTTTCTCTTACTGTCATAAGGCCTGGTTCTCTTACTTCAAAACTATATGAAGTTGAACATATCATGTCAGCTGCTGTTTTACCTAACGGAATTGGAAGACCAGTAACATCAACAGATACATCTACAGTATATATTCCTCCAGAAGTTCCATTAAGAGTGTTTGCAGCTGCAAGACCCGGTACTGGGACACCATTTCTTGACCAAGTATAGGTATATGCGCCTATTCCGCCTCCTTGAGCTTGTACCTGTAATGTAAATGGGTCTCCTGGACAAGAAATAGTAACAAGTGCGTCAGTAGCACTAGATACACCTGCAGGTGAGGGAGTTGTACCACCAGTTGGAGCAACAGTCAGAGGAACTGCAGGGTTAATGGTGAAGTTTGCATTTTCTGTACAACCAAATAATTGATCGGTTGCAACTACCTGATAAGCACCAGGTAAAAGATTTGATACATCTCTTGTACTATTTGTGTATCCATTAGGGCCACTCCATGAGTAAGTAAATAGACCTGAGCCACCTGTGAATGCTAAACCAGCTGGAGTTTGTAATTCAATACTACCACTTCCTAAATCAACAGGAGTTTCAAAACAATAATCGTCTACAATTCTAGTATTTGCCGGTGTATATATCAAACCGGCAGGCATTGTGAAATTTGCAGATTGTTTAACACAACCTTTTGCATCGGTAACGTCTATTCTAAATGTATCATTGGGATTAACAATTATTAAAGGAGCGCTGCCTGTAAATGCACCAATTCGTGTAAAAGGTCCATAATCTAAACCAGATGTGAAATTCCTAATCGTATAGGTATATGGCAAAGTTCCACCTGAAGCTTGACCGGTAATAATACCATCACATGCTATAGGATCTTCGATCGTTAATTCATCAGGTTCTGTTAATGTAAAAGACTCCGTAGCTGAACAATTTCCATCTACATTAACTTCAAGTACATAGTCACCTGGACCTAAATTATCTAGTACAAGTGTATTTTGAGGAATTGCAATTCCAGTTCCAGTCCACTGAATATTATAATTTAAGGTTTGATTTTGAGTGATACTTGTATTTGTTATTGTACCTGTTTGATTTGTCTGAACTCTAGGAATTGGATAGGTAATAGTAAATGGAACTCCAGCTGTGTCAGAAGTAAGGGTTATATTAGTTCCAGCAGCGGCAGCGGTAACTGGTACTTGAGCAGGTATATTATTATTTATCAATTGTACTAACCCTGCTGCTATTGCTGTATTATTTTCAGCTACCAAGGAGTTAAATGCAGAACCATTTACATTGTATTCAAATTGAGTTCCGTTAATTCTTACTCTAACTCGATCATCAATATCAAATGTTCCAGACACAGTTAATCGATCCACTTGGGCTTGATTACTATTTTGCCCTCCTGAAATAGCAGAAACAATATCAGCAGGAACTTCTAGTTTACCATCATCAGCATTGAAACAAGTTATTTCAGTTATCGTGATAAATGCTCTATTAATTTGAGGAGAAGGATTAACTTGAATTTGTCCCGAAAGTGTTGCCTCAGGCATGCATGGGTTCCCAGAAGTTGTAATTGAAAAATCCCATACTCTGGTAAATGTATCTCCGGTATTAGGCATTCCAGTTATGCTTATACCATTGACTCCAACTTGAATAGCATTCACTCCTGGTGGAAGACCAGTCGCAATGAAAGAAGTTGCACCTCCTCCAAAAGTATAAGTTATTTGATCAACATTCTCACCTCTACCATTTATATTATCACATTTTCCATCATCACCAATTTGAAGGGTGGTCGAAGGAGCTGAAGTTAACACAAGGGTCGATAATGGATTAACAGTTATTATTCCATTTTCTGTAGTATCAGAGCAAACACCAATCGTAGTAACTACATAATTATAATTTGTGGGGACTGTAATTGCTACTGAAGCTGTTCCAGATATAGTTACTCTTTTTGTTGTGGGACTGTAAGTGAATGTCAACCCTGTGGGAAGACCAGTCACAACTGCAGAATTAGCTCCGCCTGCAATTTGATATACTATTGGAGTTATAGAAGTATTTAAGGGATCATCACCATTACAAATTGTTTGGTTTTGGGCACCACTAGCGGGAACGTGTGAAATTTCATCATCTGGAAGAACGATAATCCGCCCCGTGAATGATTCCTCCTCACATATACCATTTCCTGTAGCAGTAACTGTATAAGTGTATGTTGTAGGAGTTGTAACATTTACTGTTGCATTTCCAGAAATTATAATTGTATTTCCAATAATTGGACCCAGTGAAATTCCTGTTGGGAAACCTGAAGCACTTGCGTTAGTTGAACTTCCACTTAAGTCAAATGTTATATTTGTTAAAGCTCCATTTTCACAAATCGTTTGATCTAAAGTTGTTGAAACAGATGTGACACTAATTTTAGCTTTTGGAGTAATAGTGATCCTTCCCAGTTGTGTAACAGGAGCACAAGTTCCAGATGTAGTAATCGTGTAATTGAATACAGTTGGATTACTTACAACATCAGAGATAGCGGTTCCAAAAATACTGTACACCTTGGTGATTGCATTATAGCTTGATCCAAACCCAGGGGGCAAACCTATAATATTTGCAGAAAGAGCTCCACCAGAGATTTGATATGTAATAGTTGTTAGCGAGCTAATAGCAGGATTAGTTCCCACACACAAGGATTGGTTGTCAGTTCCTACTGCTGATGTCATTGTTAACCTGTCATCTGGTAAAACAATAATTTGGCCAGTTATTACTTGCTGCTCGCATCCACTTCCATCTCCCGTGGCGGTTACAGTGAAAGAATAGGTGGTGGGAGTCACTACATTTACCACAGGAGTACCGGAAATGGTTATAGTATTTCCAACTATAGGGCCTGGATTTACACCATTGGGAAGACCTGAGTGGGTAATATTTACTGTACTTCCAACAAAATTTAAACCAATTGGATCAATGGGGGTTTGATCACAAACTGTTTGATTTAGTGAAGATGTTGCGGTATTTAAGACAAGTTTTGCTTTTGGATTAACAGTAATTGAACCAAGTAATGTTTGGCTAACACACGATCCTGAAGTTGTAATACTATAGTTATAAATTGTTGTTGAAGAAATTATATCAGTGGGTATTCCAAAAATTGAATATTGCCTTATTCCAGGATTATATTGTGTTTGAATTCCAGCAGGAAGTCCATTTACATTAGCAGACTGAGCGCCGCCTGAAAGGGTATAAGTTATAGTTGTTATTGCACTTAATATGGAAGTATCACCTTCACAAATCATTTGATTTTCAGCACCACTAATTACATCGTGAGATATTCCATCATCTGGATCTACAATTATTGTTCCTAAAAATGATGCCTCTTGGCATCCTTGAGGATTACCGGTAGTGGTAACAGTAAAGCTGTAAGTAGTTGGAGATGTTACATTAACGACTGGGGTTCCAGAAATTCTAAAATTGTTCCCACCAATATTATCTAGTCTAACTCCAAGGGGCAGCCCACTTACGATAGCAAAAGTTGCACCACCTCCAATTGTGAAATCTAAATTACTAATGTTAGAATTATCGCAAACCCTTTGATTGATGGTAGAGGATATTGTTGTAATTGAAATAGTTGATAAAGGATTAACTCTTATTCTAGCTAATTCAATTGCGTTATTACACCCATTTCCGTTTACAGTAGTTATAGTTAGGTTGTAGGTTGTTGAAACTCCTCCAACAATAGTATTTATTGTTGGTGTACCAGTAATTGATAATGTGAATGTTCCATTTTCTAAAATAGGATTATTTAAAGTTAATTGAGCTGGTGGAACTGAACCTAAAGTTGATCTAACACTAAAAGGTACTCCAACAATAGATGAAGTTAACACTAAATTTCCTCCAATGCCTGAAGCACTAACTACTGCTGATTGACTATTTATTAATGTCCTTAATTTAGTTGTAATTTGAAGAGGACCGTCTCCTGCAGTTGATGTCACAGTATTTGCAACATTATTAATAAACACAGTATAAGATTCATTTGCAGCAACTATAGGACCGGTTATAAGAATAGAACTAACTTGTCTTCTTGGAACAAAGTTACTAGCAACTCCTTGAGGTAATCCTGTAACGTTTGCTCCATTGGCTCCTCCTCCAAATTCATATATTATAGGATCTAGAGGTTGTCCCACACACATATTTAATTGATTAGTTGTTGCGAGTGTTGATGAAAGTGTTAATGTGTCAACTGGTTCAATTGAGACTTGACCATTAATACTCATCTCATCACAGCCATTTTCATTTGCGGTTGTAGTTATTGTAAAATTATAAATACTTAAAGAACTATCTCCTGAATTAGGAGTTCCTGTTACAGTTGCAGTTGTAGGATTTAGTGGATCGTCAAGTAATATATTTAATCCCACTGGAAGACCACTAACACTAACTCCTCTTACCCCTCCAGAAAGGTTGTATACCATATCATTAAAGACTCCGCCATCACAAACAACTTGATTATTATTATTTGAAGCAAGAGTAATGGAAGATTTAGCAGAGACAACAATTGATCCAATTACAGTATCTGCACTACAATTTATTCCAGGTGTTGAAAGTGTGTAGTTAAATGTTCCAGAGATTATATTTGAAGGAGTCCCTTGAATTCTGTATAGCCCAGGACTAGTGGCTAATAGTGGCCTATCAAGTCTTATTAAATTAGTTGAAGAAGGTATAAACAGGCCAAATGAACTTCCAGCAACATTAGCAGTTATTATTATCTTGTTAGTAACCGCATCATAGGTTGCACCTACATCCGCGTCACCATTCAATTGCGCGGCTAGTAGCGGTCCTAAAACATCTTCGTTATCTCCAGGTATTATAGACACATTGTATGGAATACTATTGAGGTAAATAAAGTATGTTTCTGATGAAATTGCTGATCCAGCATTAAGAGTAATCTCAGAAACTTGTCTTCTAGGAATATAATTCCCATTAACACCAGATGGTAGACCAATTGGTGAAGCAAAAGCTACAGCATTTGCAGAACCTCTAAATTCATATACAATATCTATAATTGGTCTGTCTAAACATACTGTTTGGCTGTCTGTTCCTGCACCGCTTGTTAAAACTAATTGTTCTGCAGGATCTACAGTAATTACTCCTGATACAGTTGGTGTTGAGCTACCTATACAAGGAAATCCAGCCCCTTGAAGAGTATAACTATAATCAAAAGATTGCTGTTGTAAATTTGAGATCGTTGGTGTTCCAGTAATAGTTAGTATCTGAGTTACTGCATTGAAGCTTGGTGTTAACCATGCAGGATTAGCTCCATTGGCCAGTATTGTCACTGCACCAACTGTATTGTATCTAATTTGCTGAATACTAGTATTATCACAAATGGTTTGCTCATTATTTCCGAAACTTGTGTCAAGAGATCCAGATATTGCCGGTCTTACTGTTAAGGTCCCCCTAATTGTTGTTGTACCGGTACAGGTAGGGCCAGTAGCTTGAACTTCAAAGGTATAAACAGTAGGTCCAGCTAAAGTTACAGACGGTGTTCCTGAAATCGTAAATAAAGCAGGAGGAATTGTTAATTGTTGAATCATTGTAATTCCTGTTCCATCGGTATCTAAAATTGTGGTAAAAGGCCCAACAGCAACCGCCGAAATTGTTAAAATTGGATCTGCATATACTGCATTATATCTTGGACTTGCATTTATAAGAGTTGCAAATGCGCCACCAATTTGAGCAGTAGTAGATCCTACACCAGCATTTACTGTATGAGTTTCTCCTGGACCACTGAGATTGATTACTAAAGAGCCTGCAACACCAGCAGCTACTCCTCCAAATGTTATTTGAGTTTCTTGATTTCGAGTTGTTAGCGTGCCACTAACTCCATTAGGAAGATTTGTACCTGCGGGTACAAATTGCATACCGAATGCTGGATTTGATACTGTAAATTGAATATCAATAATTGGTTCAAAAGCACAAAGACCATTTTGATTAAGTGTTGTAGGTGTAACAACAGAAACAATTGGAGCAGGATTTACCGTAATTGTTCCATTAAAAATAGCTTCACTACATCCATTAATATTATTTGTAGTTGATACGGTATAATTAAATACCTGAGGAGTAGCTGGATTCACAACTGGTGTACCATGAATTCTTAGTGTTGCTCCTGTAGCAGTAGGGATAACTGTAGTCAGAACTCCATTTGGTAATAATGGTTGAAGATTTACCAGATCTACTCCACTAGAGTTATCAATAGTGAAGATAATGTCGGTCATTAAGTTTCCATCACATACAGTTTGACTTACGCTTCCAGAGGTAAGATTAATATTTGTGTCCTCGTTAATTGTTATTAAGCCATTTATTGCATCCTGTGTACAAGATGCACTTCCAGAAGTAGTAGTAATTGTATACAAGAATGTACCCGAAGTAACAGTAGCTGCTCCCTTTAATGTAATTTTTCTAAGTACAGGTGGAATAATTAGCGCATAAGATGGATCTCCAGTAGATGAAGGAGCATTAAAGTTTACTCCACCAATTAAATTACTTAGGTTATCTCTTGGTGGAAGCATTACTGCACTAAAACTTTTTCCAGAAATATTTCCTTGTAGAATTAAGGTATTTGTTGCTGCAACATAACTTGAAGAAACTACTCCTGATACTGCAGTTGCAAGACCATTTCCAATATCATCTAGATTGTCTCCGCCTTGGACTGAATAAGTGTAGTATATTTCATCTATTGCTATAATATAATTTCGTCCAGCTACAATTCCTCTTCCAGAATCTAAAAGTGTGATAGATGTAGTTTGGTCAAAATAATCAGTTTCAACGACAATTCCATCTGGTAGATTCATACTTGCCTCTGACACCACACCTGCTGCTGCACCTCGAAGTACGTATTCTATATCAGTAATAGTTTCATTGGGGCATCTCAACTGATTTGCAGTTATTGCAGGACTTAATCTTTCAATTCGAGCTGCATCAGGAACTATAATTGGATACCTCCTAGAATTAGTTAATGATGGACAATCTCTAGGTATGATAGTTAACACTATCGCACCTGAATAATTTGCAGCATAAAATAAAGTCAATTCTTGATCATTTGATCCAGTATCAGCTTGTAATTCTCTACTTGCATTATTAAGTACAGTATTTTGATTCGGACCACCGCCTGTTCTAATTGCATTTAAATCCGATATAAACCATCTCACAGGAAACTCTGGCACTCTTAAAGTAGTAGTTACTATTCCAGCTGCGGGAATTGGGCAAGTAGGTAAAGTTGAAATTCCA
>Ga0115572_10003510_pt1 | contig 12332 bp, 15 predicted proteins | sample COGITO_mtgs_1206_FD_88681 | JGI IMG/M metagenome (GOLD analysis project Ga0115572, IMG submission 88681) | Pelagic marine microbial communities from North Sea - COGITO_mtgs_120607 | ecosystem: Environmental > Aquatic > Marine > Epipelagic | place: Germany:Helgoland, sampling site Kabeltonne... | reverse complement strand
TATAAAAACTAGACTTAACGACAAGTTAGTAGAGTACACGCTTGAATTTGAAGCTGATTCTGATTTTATACAAAGCGTAAGATAGATGAGAGAGATACAATTATATGTAGAAGACAAGAGGCTAGACTTGTACCCAGATGAAACTATACAAATCAAATCTACTATACAGGATGTTAAAGATATTAGTAAGGTATTTACAGATTATAGCCAAACATTTTCTATTCCCGCATCTTCTGAGAATAACAAGACGTTCAAACACTTCTATAACCACAGCATAGATGGTGGGTTTGATGCTAGGATTCGTCACGAAGCTAAGATATTTATCAATTCAATATTATTTAAGAGGGGTAAAGTTTTTCTTAATGGTGTGGATATGAGGGATGGAGTTCCTTATAATTACAAAATTACTTTCTTCGGCAATACCGTGTCTTTAAAGGATGTTTTTGCAGATGATAAACTAATAGCATTAAACGACTATACAGGTCAAACAAAGGGTCTTATAAACTTCGATCACGAGTATTCTTATAATGAAGTCGAGTCTATTTTCTCGGGAACAGGTTTGAATAAATTTAATGATAACTCTTCATTGATATACCCGTTAATAACCTCAAAAAAACGTTTATTTTATAATTCTAACGCAGATAATGACGATCCTACAAACTTTGATGGAAATTTATCAATCCCTTCTTCTGGCAATGATATAGACCAATACCACAAAAGAGGTGTTAAACCAGAAGACTTGAAGCCTGCCATAAAATTAGTTCACATTATTAATGCAATAGAGGAGAAATATAATATTAACTTTACGCCTGACTCAAGCGCAAGCACAAAGGACTTCTTCTCAGATCAAAATGAAGCATTTTCTAATTTATATTTATGGATTAGTAATAATTCTGGAAACATAACAGGATCTTTAGGTGATGACGCATATATTTACAAGGCTAAGGTGGAATCTTGGACTGAAGATACTGCAGATGATTTAGACACTAACTATCTTAGTACGGATGGTTCTGAAATTGTTATAGGCAAATACCCAATAGCTACTGGTGGGTTCTTCAATTTCCAAAAAACAAAGTTCTTTATTAGGGTAATACCAAACTCCTCTTATTCAAATGTGAATTATAGAATAAAATTTATAAGTACAGATCATGGTAATATTCAAACCTTTGAAGGTTCTGGATACAAAGATATTTCTGTAAGCGTACCTTATATTTTGGGCGAAGATTACGGAAGAAGATATACTGTGGAAATATATTCACAAACACCGATGGAGGATACGGAGATACTTTTTTACGTTAGAGAAGCAGGTAGTGGACTAGGTGACACTTATGACAGTGACACATATAGATCTGGTGCGGTAATTGACACTAACATAGCTAAGGTTTCTATAGCAAATCAACTTCCCGATATTAAGGTGATTGATTTTATTACGGGTCTATTCAAAATGTTTAACCTGACAGCATACTATATTGATGACGAAACCGATCCAGAATACAATGCAGATACTCCTGTAGTCAAGGTTATAACTCTTGATGATTACTTTGCTGATGCTGTAAATAATCAGTCCGATGGGTTAATTGATATAACTAAATATATAAATACGGAGGCTCATCAGGCAAACACTTCACTTCCCTTTAGTGAGATAGACTTCAGTTTTCAGAAAACAGAGTCATCCATAAATGATAATCACTTACAATTAACAGGTGCATCATTCGGAGACTCAAATGTATCTATGTCTAATATATATCCTGATTTCTTTTATGGAGAAAAGTATGAGATAAAATTGCCATTCTCTAAGTTGAAGTACGAAAGAATACTCAACACATATATTCAATGGGGATATGCAGCAGGAGGTTCTTTTAGTTCGGAAGATGCTGATTATAGTGATTTAAATGATATTGTACCTCCAAAAGGAGATTATGATTCCATGAACATAAAGCCTTTATTGTTTTATGGAGTAAGAGAAACAGGTATAACGAGCGCAATAAACTTTAGTGATGATTCTAGCGCAGAGGTAACTAGAGTCACTAATTACTATAGACCTTCAAACACAAATGAAACTGCAGTAGATGACGAGACACCTGCTAGCTTCAGTATAAATTTCGACTCAGAAATAGACGAGTGGACAGGTCAAGAAAATCTTAACTCTATTTTCGAGTTGTTTTACAGTAAGTATATTAGAAGTGTATTTGACTTAGACAAAAGAATCAAGATATTTGAAGCATACCTACCTCCTAGTTTCTTAATTAAGTATAAATTGAATGACCAACTAAAGGTACATGACACAGTGTATCGTATTAATTCTATAACAACAAATCTTACTACGGGTAAAAGTAAATTAGAATTGATAAATCTAAATTCAGAAGAAATAGTAGAATGATAAAACAAATTATAGAGCTTCTAAATATTGATGACTGGTACGGAGTATCAGAAGAGGTTGATATTGCCAAAGGTAAGTATAAGGCTATAGGAACTGTAGCGGATATGAAGAAACAATTAAAGAGATACTACTATGGCACAAAATAAAAAAATACTTATAGATATAAAAGTGTCTAATAAGGGTGCTATTCCCTCGATAAAAAAGACACAGGATAGTATTAATGGATTAACTGATTCGGTTAAAAATAATTCTAAAGCCACAAAAAACAACAGGGCGCAAACTGGCTTAAATAACACTATACTAATAGAAACTGGTCGTGTTGCTTCAGATGCTGCTTATGGAATGCAGGGTATGGCTAATAACATTGGTCGTTTAATTGAACTAGGACAGGAATACACTCGTACAGGAGAAGGTGGTTTATTAGGGGCTTTTAAGACTCTAGGTAGGTCTATGCTAGGGGTTGGAGGTGTAATAGTAGGAATTCAATTATTGTTATCTTTCTTGCCTCAGATAATAAAGAAATTCAGGGAATGGTCTGGTTCTGTAACATTACTTACTGAAACATTCAAGGAGGCAGCTAGCGAAGTAGAAAGTCTTAATGGTAATTTTGAATTATATGTCAGAACTATAGTTAGCTCTAGTAAATCTACAGAAGAAAAGCGAGATGCTATAGTGAATCTAATGAAAGAGTTTCCTGATTTTATAGATAAGCTAGATGAAAGTGGTGTCTCATTGCAAGATTTAAAAGACAATACTGACGATGCTAGAAATGCTACTAATGAGTATAGAAAATCTATAGTTAAATTAGCTATGGCGGAAGCAGCTCGAAAAAAGATAGGTGAGTTATCGGGAGTTATTTTACAGAATGAGGTAGAACAAACCCAAATGGCTATAAAAGCGGGATTTGGTTCTTTAGACCAAGCACTTAAATATGCGGAAGAGGGAAGTAAGGCTTTAAATAACGCAATTATAGCTACATCTCGTACTACACAAACTACTTTAGCAGACCCTATGAAGAAATCTGCTGAAGAAATAAGGGATCTAAATAAAGAGATTGTAGTAGATGCTCAAAAAGGCATAGAAATTCTGTTAGGATTTACAGATATAAAAGTAGATGAACTTGAGGAAAAAGTTAGAAAGAAAAAGGAAAAAATAAAGAAAGACAGGAAGAAGCGTTCTGAGTCTCGTGGTGGTATTTCGGATGAACTTAGACAAAAGTTACTTGAATATCAACTAGAGATAGATGCTATTAAGGAGTTAGGTCGTATTCAAGAATTTTATGCAAATAAAAATTTAGATTTAGATGTAACTGTCAGAACTCATAAATTAGCCTCTATAGAGACTGAATATAATCAAGCTATTGCTAGTATAGAGGCATTAGGATTAGCGGAAGGATTATCTCAACAAGCAAGAGATAACGTTACTAAATTTTATTCAAGATCAAGAGTAGAAGCAGAGAAAGAAGCTCTTCTTGATTTAGGAGATGCTATAGTTGAGGCTGCGGGAGAAAGCAGTAAGGTAGGTAAAGCTGTAGCAGCTTCAATGGCTGTTATCAACACCTATCAAGGTGTAACAAAAGCTCTCGCTGAAATAAAACCTCCATTTAGTTATGTTGTAGCAGCCACAACTGCTTTAAAGGGGTTTTCTGCTGTTAAAAAGATATTAGCTACTGACCCATTAAAAACAACATCAGTTCCTAGTAGTTCGGGAGGTACAGGAGGTGCTACGGTTCAAGCACCAAGTTTTAATGTAGTAGGCGCATCTTCTACAAATCAATTAGCTCAAGCAGTAGGTGGACAAGTAAACGAACCAATTAGAGCTTTTGTGGTAGGAAGTGACATAACAAATCAACAGAGTTTAGATAGACAAATAGTAGACACTGCGAGTGTGGGATAATTTAAAATAAAAGTTATATGAAGGTAATAGAGTTATTAATAGACGAGGAAGCAGATTTCTCAGGAATAGAGGCTATCTCAATCGTAGATAGACCTGCTATAGAAGAAAATTTTATAGCGCTATCCAAAGAACAGAAGATTGAACTTGCTGAGGTAGATAAAGAAAAGAGAATCCTTATGGGTGCTGCTCTTATACCTAACAAGAATATCTACAGACAGAATGGAGAAGATGAATACTACATCTACTTTTCAGACGATACAGTTCGTCAGGCCTCTCAACTATTCTTAATGAGAGGCAACCAAAACCAATCTACGTTGGAGCATGAAGCTAAACTCTATGGGTTATCTGTAGTTGAATCTTGGATAATCGAGGATGATGTCCACGATAAGTCTCGTAAGTTTGGTATGGATTTGCCAGTAGGTACTTGGATGGTTTCTATGAAGGTTAATAATGATGATGTTTGGGATAATTATGTAAAGACTGGTTTGGTTTCTGGATTCTCGATAGAAGGTTACTTTACAGATAAGATTGAGATGAGTGAATATGATGAATTGAATAGCCCAGAAGCTATATCATTGCTAGAAGAAATTGCAGATGAATTAGAGTCTAAGGCACTAAAATTAGCATCGTATAGCGACTATCCAGATTCAGTATCTAACAACGCTAAAAAAGCCTTAAAGTGGGCTAATGAGAATGGTTGGGGGTCTTGTGGTACTTCGGTAGGTAAGCGTAGAGCATCTCAATTGGCAAATAGAGAGCCTATAAGCGAGTCTACTATAAAAAGAATGTATAGCTACCTATCACGTCACAAAGGCGATCTAGATAGCTCTAAAGGCTATTCTGATGGATGCGGTAAATTGATGTACGATGCTTGGGGAGGGAAATCAGCTCTAAGTTGGTCAGAATCTAAAATAAAATCTATAGAGAATGATAAATCGTAAAAAATACACTCAAAGTAAATCAAGCCCTAAAGGAGGTAAGCGAGGTTGCTTATGTAGAGATGGGAGGACATATTCCTCTAAGTGTTGTGATGGTAGTTTACAGGCTCAAGGAATAGGTAATATAACTAGGTATGAGTACTTTTTATATACAGAAGATGGCAATCTACTATTGCAAGAAAATAACAGTAAAATAATTTTATAATGGCAGACAAGAAAATTAGTCAATTAACAGCAGTATCTGCTGCTAACATTACGGGAGCTGAGGAGCTACCTATTGTGCAAACAGGCACTACAAAAAAAACATCACTAGAAGATGTACAGCACTATGTTGTGAATCACTTAAAACCTACGACAATAACAGTGTCTGATGGGGATGTAATAAACTTAAGTGATATTATATATGATGAAGCTGAACTGATTGTGCTTGGTTGGAGTGGTGGTAACGGAATTATGACTTTAACACTTCCTGATGCAACTGATGCAAAAAACCTAAACAAGGTTAAAAGAATTATAAGTGATTCTACATTTCACAACTCAACAAAAGCACGAGTTACTCCTTTTGGTTCTCAAAATTTAGATGGTGCAAATTTATACTACGAAGTAAATAAGGCTTACGAGGGTATTCAGATTTGGTGTAACGGTACAGAATGGTTTATTATCCAAAAGAAAGCGTAAAAATAGAACACTCTATTAATATCTAGTTACTTAATTATAAATATTTATCAAAATTATGGAAAGTCCAAAAGCAACATCACTACTGAACGAGATTCTACAGAAGTTGTCTTTGCTTACTAAAGAAGAAGCTACTGAAGAAGTAGTTCTTTCAGAAGAGGTAGAGGTTACGGAAGAAGAGACTCCAGAGGTTGCAGAAGCTACTAAAGAGTTGGCGGAAGCACCAGAAGAAATCACCGAAGAGGTGGTAGAAGAAGAAGCTGCACTAGAGGCAGGTTACGTTACTGAAGAGGCATTTGCCACTAAAGTTAGCGAAATGGAAGCTGAATTAGCAGCCATTAAATCAATGGTACAAGAGCAGATGAGTAGCTTGGTACAGGAAAAAGAAGACCTATCCTCACAGGTAGAGAAACTTTCTGCTGACTTAGCGTCTGAGCCTGCTGCAGAACCAATTAAACATGACCCAGAAACATCTGGAGAGAAAAAACAAGTATTCAGTTACGGTCAAAACAGACCATCTGGAACTTTAGACAGAGTATTTAATAGACTAAACAATAAATAAACAACAAAGAAATGGCTACAACTACTTCAATTACAACAACTTACGCAGGTGAAGCAGCAGGACAATACATTGCAGCGGCTTTACTTGAAGCTAACACTATCTCTCAAGGAGGGATTACAGTTAAGCCTAACGTAAAATTCAAAGAGGTTATCAAGAAAGTGTCTGTTGACGATATCGTTAAAGATGCAACTTGTGACTTTGATCCAACTTCAACATTGACTCTTACAGAGGCTATTTTACAGCCAGAAGATCAGCAAGTAAACTTACAGTTATGTAAGAAAGACTTCGCATCTGACTGGGAAGCTGTACAAATGGGATACTCTAGTTTCGATTCATTACCTCCTTCATTTGCAGATTTCATTATCGGACACATTGCTGCCAAAGTAGCAGAGCGTACTGAGAAATCAATCTGGGAAGGTTCTACCGCTACGAATGGACAGTTTGATGGTTTAACAACTAAGATCGCTGCTGATGCAGGATTACCTGCTGCGCAAGAGGTTGCAGGAATTGCTATCACTTCTGCAAATGTCGTTACCGAGCTTGGAAAATTAGTTGACGCTATTCCTTCAGAGCTTTACGGAAGAGAAGACTTACACCTGTATGTTTCTCAAAACATCGCAAGAGCTTACATCCGTAGCTTAGGTGGATTTGCTTCTGTTACTCAACAAAATGTTGCTGCTGACGAAAATGTTGGAGCTGCAGGAATCGGAGGAAGCGGAGTTAATTCTCAAGGAACGATGTGGTACAACGGAGGAGGTTTATCTTTTGATGGTGTAAAAATCTTCGTTGCTAATGGATTAGGAGATAATAAAGCAGTAGCTGTAGAGAAGAGTAACATCTTCTTCGGTACTGGTCTTTTATCAGATATGAACGAGGTAAAATTATTAGACATGGCAGACCTAGATGGTTCTCAAAATGCTCGTTTAGTAATGCGCTTCTCGGCTGGTGTACAATATGCTCAGATTTCTGACATAACTACATACGGAATCACAAACTCTGCTAACTAGAGTTAAATAATAATCAATAGAGAAGGGTAGGTGGTTTTCTACCTACCCTTTTTTAATATAAAAAACAAAAACTATGGCTTGTAATTTAACTAGATCTCGTGCCGAAGCGTGTAAAGACACGGTATCAGGGATTAAAAAAATATACTTTGCAGATTTTGGTGATTTAGGTACAATTACCTTAACGAATGACGAAGTAACAAATTTAACTGGAGTTTCGGGAGATTTAGATCTTCATACTTACGAAGTGAAAGGAAATAACTCTTTTGAAACAACTATTAACGCTTCTCGTGAAAACGGAACTGTATTCTACGAGCAAGTGCTTAACATAACTCTAAAAAAGTTAACTAAAGAAGATAATAAGGAATTGAAATTATTATCAGCAGGAAGACCTCATATTTTCGTTGTAGATCAGAATGATAACGTATTTTTGATGGGTAAAGAAAATGGTGCTGACGTAACAGCAGGTACAGTATCTACTGGAAACGCTCTTGGAGACTTTAATGGTTACAACTTGACATTTACAGCAATGGAGAAATCTCCTGCTAACTTTGTTGAGACTGCAGGTATTGGAACTGCTGACTTCCCTGTTGATTCTATGGCAGGTTTAGACGGAACAATTACTATTGGTACACCTGTAGCTGTATAGTGATCTAATTTACTTGTAATTAAAGGGTAGTTTTTATAGCTACCCTTTTTTTATTACCTTTACCAAAACAAAACAATAGATATTTATTACTTTTGTATGGAGGTATTAACAACGTCTACTGAAACTCAAAATATAAAGATAGTGCCTAGAAAAGATTCTAGCAGCCCTGCTTTTGAGCTTACAGACAAATCGAAAAGAACTACATCTATTGTTTCTGTTACTAAGACTACAGAGGGGGAGTATATGAAGTTATCTGGAACGTTTTCCCTTAAGGAAGGAGAATCATATAGCTTTAAGATTAAGGATGGGTCAGAGGTGATCTATAGAGGTTTAATTTTCTGTACCGATCAAACAGATTTAGATAAGTATCATGTGAATAAAGATGAATATGTTACTAATGATACCTATGATAACGATTATATATTTGCATAATGGCTAGAAAAAGTCCAAGTAATAAACAAGTAAAGAAAGTTAAGGATTCTATACACGTCCTTAACCTAACGTCTTATTCATCTCCTCAGGTTGTAGAGGACACTAGAAACGATTGGATAGCGTACGGTGATGACAACAACTACTTTCAGTATCTTATAGATAGATATAATGGTTCTCCAACAAACAATGCTGCTATTAATGGTATTGCCGAGATGATTTATGGTCGAGGTTTAGACGCTACTGATAGTGATAAAAAATCTACTGAGTACGCTGAGATGAAGAATTTATTCAAGAAGCATTGCATTAAGAAAGTTTGTTACGACTATAAGATGATGGGTCAGGCTGCTGTTCAGGTTATCTACAGTAAAGACCGCTCAAGAATCGTACAGGTAGAACATATGCCAATTGAAACGATAAGAGCTGAAAAGTCTAAAGATGGTGAGATAAGAGGATACTTCTACCACCCAGACTGGACGGAATTAAAGAGAAACGAAAAGCCTCAAAGAATCTCTGCATTTGGAACTAGCAAGGATTCTATAGAGATATTATATATCAGACCTTATAGAGCAGGATTCTATTACTATTCTCCTGTAGATTATCAAGGAGGTCTACAATACTCAGAGCTTGAAGAAGAAATTGCAAATTATCACATCAATAATATACAGAACGGTCTACAACCTAGTATGCTTATTAACTTTAACAATGGCACGCCTGACAAGGAGCAGCGTGATGAAATTGAGCGAGCTATATATGAGAAGTTTAGTGGCACTTCAAACGCAGGGAAGTTTATCTTGGCTTTCAACGATAGTAAGGAGCTTTCTGCAACTATAGAGCCAGTTATCCTAAATGATGCCCATCAACAGTATCAGTTCTTATCCGATGAAAGTATGAGAAAGGTTATGGTATCTCACCGTATCGTATCTCCTATGTTGGTTGGTATAAAAGACAATTCAGGCTTAGGCAATAATGCAGACGAACTACAGACAGCATCACTATTGATGGATAATACTGTTATTCGTCCAATGCAGGTTACTATTATAGATGAGTTAGAGAAGATACTAGAATATAACGACATCGACATAGAGCTTTATTTTAAGACGTTACAGCCTCTTGAATTTACCGACTTGACTAACGCTATCACTGATGAAGAGATAGAGAAGGAAACAGGCGTTAAAAAGCCCTCTGAAGAGTCTAACGATGATATAGTAGAAGAACAAATAGAAGAATAATGGCTACAGCACTATTTATAACAAGAAAAGACCTAGTAAAGAATACTGCTTTATCAGGCTCTGTAGATACAGATAAGTTCATCCAATTCATTAAATTGGCACAAGAGATTCACGTTCGTAACTTCTTAGGAACTGATCTATACGATAAGATAAGTTCAGATATAGAATCTAGCAGTCTAGCTGGTGATTACTTGGCACTAAAAAACGATTATATTGTGCCTATGTTAATTCATTACGCTATGGCAGAGTACTTACCATTTGCAGCATATACTATATCTAACAGTGGAGTGCATAAACATAATAGCGAAAATAGTCAGAATGCTGAGAAGACTGAGATAGATCATTTAGTTGCTAAGGAAAGAGACTATGCTGAGTATTACTCTAATAAATTTATAGACTACATGAACTATAACGCTTCAAGTAAGTTCCCAGAGTATTTCTCTAATAATAATGAAGATATATATCCAGATAAGGATACAATATATACAAGTTGGGTTTTATAGTGAGAGAAAGAAAAAAAACAGGTCAATATAAACCAAAACAGAAGAATGAAATAAAACTTTCTAGTTACATTATAAAGAAAAATAATGAGCTGGGGGAAAATATACGAAACAAGTCATTGGGGTAATATTCAAAGTTTTATCCATATAGGCTTTAATAAAGCTGCAGCATTAGCGACAGCAATAATAACAATATTAATAGATAACACCAACATACTGATAGATAGTATAACAAATAGACTAAACTAACATGGCATCACAAAATTTAAATGTAGGGACAACAGCGAATGCTAATGATGGGGATACGCTCAGAGCAGCCTTCATCAAGGTAAAGAAAATGTTCGCAGAAGTTTACGGTCAAACGTATTCAGAACAAGGAGACTTGTCTGGAGATAGCTTTAAGATAAAAGGGGACAAACTTCAAATGACAGCTGATGCTGATGCAGGAGATGATGGTAAAGTTCTTACTTATGATCATAGTTCTGGCGGGTTTACTTGGGAGACTAAGTTTGATGGAGATATTACAGGAATAGTAGCGGGAGATGGACTTACTGGAGATGCTGCTTCAGGGACTTCTTCCTTAGCAGTAGGAGCTGGAGATGGTATAGCTGTTAGTGAAAATGCGGTATCTTTAGCTGCCTCTGTTGCAGGAAGTGGTCTTACATTAACGACTGGTGTTTTAAGTCTTGAGGACAATGCTATCACTCAATCAATGTTAAACGATGACATTGTAGACCACGATGAGCTTGCAAATAGGTTTACTGCCGAAGTTTCAATAAGCACTTTGACGGGAACGGTAAACTATGATTTTTCAGCAGGTTCTACATTTAAATTAAGCGGAGACTTAACAAATCCATATACTATAAACCTAACCAACTACAAAAAAGGTCAAGTTATAACAATATATCCACTAAAAGCGCAAACTGTAACACTTACTGGAGGTTCTGGAACTGGTGTTTTTAATAAACTAAGTGAGGTGGATTATGACAATACAACTTCTAGTATTTTACAAATCGAATGCGTAGATGACCAAGCAGCCAATCCAGTATTTTTCTATTCAGTTGCAACTTTTGCAGCAGATGCAACAATCTAAAATCTAACATATGTTAAGTAAAAGAATACTTTCCTTTATAGCTGCATCTTCTCTACCCCCCCTTACTGTGGATTACTTAGTTGTTGGTGGCGGTGGAGGCGGTGGAGGAGCTAATGCAGGTGCTGGTGCTGGAGGTCTTAGGACTTCTTACGGCTCTACGTCTGGAGGTGGCTCATCTGCTGAATCGTCATTAAATTTAACAGTAAGCACAAACTACACAGTAACAGTTGGAGCAGGTGGAACTGGTGGTGTATATCTTTCATCTGTTAAATCTACAAATGGTGCAAGTTCTGTTTTTAATTCAACAACATCATTAGGAGGTGGTGCGGGAGCAACATACTTTAAAAACAACGCCAATGGTCCTAACACCCATAGCACTTCGAACCCTGCTATGGGTTCAGGTGGTGGAGGTAATAGCCATTCTTCGTACCTTCAAGCAGGAGGTTTAGGTACTTCTGGACAGGGTTATGCGGGTGGTACTACTGTTGTTAGCGGTAATAGCGCAGGAGGTGGTGGTGCAGCTGCCATAGGTCAAAGCTCTTCTGGATATGGCTATCAATCCCCAGTAGGATATGGTGGAGATGGTGGAGCTGGTTTAGCGGTTCAAATAACAGGAACAAACACTTACTATGCAGGTGGTGGTGGAGGTAGTGCTTATTCAACCGCTTTAGCGGGTTCAGGTGGTATTGGTGGCGGTGGTGATGGAAAGTCAGTTTCCGACAATACAGTTGGTGGAGCAGGCACATCTAATTTAGGAGGCGGTGGAGGTGCCAGCGGTGCAAGCGCTTATCAGGGAGGAGCAGGTGGCTCTGGTACTGTTATACTTAGATACCCATCAGGATATGCAATAACACTAGGAGCAGGATTAACAGGCACAACCGCACAAGATGGAACTGATAAAGTAACAGTAATAACAGCAGGTACAGGTACCGTATCTTTTGCATAAAATAATAATTAAAAAAATATGGCACATT